>Ga0181589_10000615_pt1 | contig 26002 bp, 26 predicted proteins | sample 071ome_25_FD_132444 | JGI IMG/M metagenome (GOLD analysis project Ga0181589, IMG submission 132444) | Coastal salt marsh microbial communities from the Groves Creek Marsh, Skidaway Island, Georgia - 071410BT metaG (megahit assembly) | ecosystem: Environmental > Aquatic > Marine > Intertidal...
AAAAGTCGCGTGCGAACTTCTTGGCAGTCAGCTTTGCTTTTTGGGAGAAAATAATCAAATTATGCGTTCCACAATAACTGAAACAGAGGCATATGACGGGGAAGATGATCTTGCTTGCCATGCCAGTAAAGGACGAACGCCCCGAACTTCAGTTATGTATGATCAGGGTGGAGTATGGTATGTATACCTCTGTTATGGGGTTCATTGGATGCTTAATGCAGTTGTGGGTAAGCAGGGTTATCCTGCGGCGGTTTTGATTCGTGGAACTTCTGATCATTGTGGGCCAGGAAGATTAACCAAAGCAATGGGAGTAAATGGTAGCTTGAATGGCAAAAGAATTAGCAAAAAATCAGGCTTGTGGATTGAATCTTCATCTGAGCTCAAATCCGAAATCGTTTCTGGGCCAAGAATTGGTGTGAATTATGCCGGACCGGTTTGGAGTCAAAAACCTTACCGATTTTGGTTTTCAAAGAGCACGGTAATGAAATAAGTTGAGGATATGATAGTTCATCTCATTGCTTGCTCGGTCTTGCTCTTGATTTGCTCTTCTTGTGGGCCAAAGCCTGTTGGGGAATCAAGAAGGCCTGCGATTTATGACGCATGGGATGCACGTTACGCCTATGATATGGAGGAAAGAAAAATGGTTCCACTTTATCAGGGTAGGGAAGTAGGACGTTCCTGGGGTCGGGACACATCCGGCAGATTGGCAGAGGCCCGCTACACAGGTTCGTCGCCAGAGGGTAATGAAGACCTCTTCGCTCTTCATCAATCAAGAATGAATCGAATGAGAAACCGTTACTGGGATGAAGGAAAGGCGGTGAGGACAGAGAGTGTTAAGCAAATGTTTGCCAAGATAGAAGAAGAGGAAAATGATTCCTTGATTGAAATTGTGCTTGAAGAAGAAGAGGATGATTTTATTCCAGCACCTTCCTTTATTCCTGTAGGCATTGATTTGGGAAATGATTCTGGCATAGATAGCCAAACTGAAGCAGAAGACAGTAATGGCGAGGTAATGGATTTACCATTTGCCCCTCTCCCTTGATTCTTATGAAATTTTTGCCCCCCATTCTTTTATCAATATCTTCAATTTTAGGTATTTTCGCCATCGTGATCACATCATTCACCATCGGGGTTTTCGAGGATGATCAAAAATCAATCAAGGAAAACCTCGAAAAGATTGCTCTGTTGAAGGTAGAAATGAGCGAGGAAAAAGCGATTGATACATCCAAGCTTGCACGGGAAAAAAATCGAAACCTCGAACTAGAAGCCGAAATTAAAAAAACCAGACTTGAAAGTGCCGAAATTTCACAAAATCTCGATGGTAAAAAAGAGAATATTGATCAACTAAAACAAAGTATTGAAAAAGCAGCTAGTTCATTGGAGGGAATTCATGTGCAAATTCAATCTTCGCGTGAAGAACTTCAGTCCATGAAGAGTGAAACCATGAAATATAAAGCTGAGCTTCCATCTTTGGTAGGTAAAATTGATCAAACCAAGTCTGAAGCCGATGCTTCGATAAGCCAAAAGATCAGATTGGAGGAGGATTTGAAAAATTATCCTGAGATTACCAATGTACTGCGTAATCATTATAAAAGAGTGCTCAAGGCTATGAGGAAATATAGCATGGATAGGCCATGGTTGGAACGAGGAGAGGTTCTTGCATTACAATTTAATTCAATCGATTTAAGGACAGGTCTGATTAGTTTGCCGGTGGGAACTGAGGAGGGCATTAAAGGCAAGATGGTGTTTGCGGTACAGAGGCAAGGAAATGAATTGTGCAAAATTAGAATTAAACGGGTAAGTCGCCATCATTGTTTGGCGGAAATTATTCCTATGATTGGCCAACCTCAAGATCTTCAGAGTTTTGAAAAATTTGATTTGGTGGTCTTGTAGAATCCTTTCGGCCATCCTCGTGGTTTCTGGATTTGTTTATTTCCTGGGAAATTTGGATACCTTTGATTCTTTGGAGGAAAAAGAGTCAAGTATTCGGGCGGAGTTAGAATCCTTACATCTCCAAAAAGAAACCGATAAGAATGCAACTTCAGCGGAAATTTCGGCGTTGCTCAGAGCACGCAGTGCTTATCGTCAGGAAAAAGAAGAGTTGGAAGACAATTCCATTGGAGACCGCGAAGAGATGAATGCGTTAGAAAGAAAATTTTCAAAGGAAAATGAAAATTTTAAGGAATTGGACCAAAAACTTGCCGAGAAAAGAGATGAACTGGAGAAATTAAATGCTGAAATCGAAAAAGAACACGAACTACAGCAGCCACTTCTTTCACAAAAGGAGAAACTTTCCAGTGAGCTGGAAGCTGAAATTGGCATTAGCAACCAGAAGAGAATTGCCATGGAGGAGATTAATGGGGAAATCACCAAGATGAAACTTAGCCGTAAAGCAGCGGCAGATAGTTATAAAGTATCGTACGATTCAATGATCGAGGAGTTTGTTTTACCTGATTATCTCTTTTGGGGCGATGAACTTGAAGTGGTCGTGGAAAGTATTTCACCATCAGGTCATGGATTTTTTATCAAACAGGGTGCTCAAGATGGACTTAGAACAAATTTCTTTTTTCTAGCTAGCCTGGGGAACTTGGGAGATAGATCACCTTTCTTTCTTAAGGCAACTCTGGTGGAGGAAGGTTTTTCCTTTTTGGAAGCTGAGAACGAAAGTTTGAACCTCCGCAACCTGCTCATGCCGGAACAAAATCTTTTCTTGATCAGGACTGGTGAATCGGATAAGAAAGATGAATCCGAGATTGATGTGGATGTTGCTCTCGAATCTAATCCGCTTTAGTTCGGTAATCCTACCCAAATGACCATACAACAAGAACAACTCAGCGATGAGGATTTGGCCTCCAAAATCTCGGAGGATGGTCGTCTCTCCCAAGATTCCCCAACCCATGAAGAGGAGGGTTTTCTTGAGACTGGTGTTCATGCAAATTCTGCTATTCTTGAAGATGAAACGGATCCTTCCTTACAGGAAGAGCCCTTCTCAGTGAATGATTTTGAAGAGGGTGCGGAAATAGTTGATGTTGGAAGTTCATCTGCTGAGCCTGATCATGCACCATCCGTTTCTGCGGAGAACCCAGAATTTCAAAATAGCCGTGAGAATGTGATGACTAATTCTTCGGAACTAAATTCTGACCCAGGAGAAGTTGCGGAGTTCAGGAAAACGCTTTCTGCACTCTCTCGTCAGTTGGAGATTGATAGGCTGACCATGCTTTACAAACACATGAAAGAAGAAGGCAAGCCATTGCCAGATCTTGGAAAAATTGCATCAGACATCCGGGGTGATTCCCAGTTACAGCCAATTGGAGACGAAGATATCTATTCCAAGCGACCTCTCGCAAGGCTGCAGGGATGGATTGCTGGGTTATCTTTTGGCATCGGTCGGCGGGCTAAAAAGTTTTCCCGCTGAAGGAAGAAGGTGGGCTCTTGGCTTTACCAACTTCACTTGATTATTCGATAATTATACCTGCATACAACGAGGAAGATATGCTTCCCAAGACCATTGACTCAATTCGTGATGCAATGTCAAATATTAGCGGAAAAATGGGCGAGATTATCGTGGTCGATAATGACTCTTCTGACTTAACTGCAGAAGTAGCAAAGGCAAGAAAATGCAGGGTGGTGCATGAATCATTTCGTCAAATTGCCAAAGCAAGAAATAGGGGTGCAAAAGAAGCGATCGGAAGGTATTTGTTTTTCGTTGATGCAGACACTGTTGTTCCAAATAAAATCCTGCAGGAGGCAATTTCAAAAATGCAAAAAAGGAAAATTGGTGGCGGTGGGGCATTGATAAAATTTGACCATGATCATGGCCGGTTTTTTTCGGGCAAATTACTTCCGATGTTATGGAATCTTTTATCTGAACACTTTAAGCTATTTGCGGGTAGTTTTATTTTTTGCCGTGCAGATTATTTTGACCAAGCCGGTGGATTTCCGGAGAGCCATTTCGCGGGAGAAGAAATTATCTTTGCGAAAAGGCTCAAGAAAGTTCTTAAAGATGGTGGTTTAGGTGTATGTGTGTTGAAAGATTTCCATGTTTGTTCATCTGCTCGTAAGCTTGTTTGGCATAGCGACTGGTCCATCCTGAATAAAATATTACCTTTGGTTGGGTTGCCTTGGTTGTTAAAAAGCCGCAAAGCTTGTCGTTTCTGGTATGAAAGACCAAGTCGCTCAAGAAATGGTTGATTTTTATTAAATCAAAAGATGTAGTTCAGTTAAGTGAATTTAATCTGTTCAAAGTGCATGAATTTCCAATGTCTGCTGTTACTCACATTGTTTGTTTCTTCGTGCTCTTTTCGTAAAGAAAAGGTGCAGGGGGATAATCTTGAAATTCAATCTAACAAGCCTCCTGCATACATACAAAAGGCCTGGGATGCAAGGTATGACTTTGATCATGAAAGAAGATTACTTATTCCAAAATACGCTGGGTCCCGTTGGGGTGCCGTTCAGCAATACAAGGAAGACGGCAGTCTCGAATATCAGGATTGGTGGGTAAAGGATTTACAGCGAGAAGAACTTGTTCCTGCTCCCTCAACCGAAATTACTACTTTTATTGATGAAGATGGAAATCTTACTGAGGTGAAATTTGATGAACCAGAGGATCAAGCTTTGGAAGTTTCTGATTCCAGGGATGAGGAAACAGAAAACAATCAGCAGGCTTTTAGTCCAGAGATTGATGAAACAGAAACAATTGAGCCTGCATTAAGCCCATTTTCACCTTTTGATCCCTGACTCTTTAGGCTAGATTTTTGGATGTGCGGCTTAATTCAGTATTGGTTAATACTGCCAATACTAGCGAATATTGGAGGATTGTATTCTTCTTCATCAGATTGTGCGGGTTTCTCAGAATCTTTTGGCGGATCTTTAATTTGATTCCTTACTTCCTTCGTTGAGGATGGGTGACGAATGCTTTTGTTAACTTGCTCTGAAGAAGCTAAGGAAGTGATGAGTTTCTTTTTCGATCCCCTTCTTTGATTAAGTGCCCCAACTTCTCTCAACCATACTCTACTTACAAGAATTTCGTCATCTGGACTGATAAATTCTCGTAGCTGATGCCATTTAATTTTGGCGAAACAACCTGCACCTTTGGTTTTGCCGCTTCCAATTTTGCGTGGCGTTCCATCTTTATTTAAGGTTGGTCCCATATTTTAATATACCTAATAGAAAAGTTCTTTAACTGGAAATCAATCTATCTTTTACATGCAACCCATCAGTTAGAATTATTTTTGGTAGGTAAAGGAGTCCTCTAGCGGAATTTCAGAAGGATTTCTGATATAGTTTTGAGGGTAGTTTACCGATAGACTTTCTAAAATCTTGTACACCCAATCAGATTGTTGCACGATATCTAGATTTTGAGCTAGTTCGTTGGCAGAGACTGGCACTTCCGCATTTGAACACATCCATTTTTCAACTTGGTTTCGTACATCTAAAACCCGTGCGGCGGCTTTTTTTCCGGCTTCCACTCCAGGCTGATGGTACGCATTAATTCCAATTATTGATGCATAATATCCAACGGCACGCTCATAAAGTGCGATCAACATACCTACTGATTCAGCGTCCACCTGATCTATGGTAAAAGTAATTGATCTCCTGCCTTTCTCTAATAGGGCATCACGGGTTCCCAGAAAGAAACCATGCAGGTAATCTCCCGATTTCATGCCCTGTTTATCCACAGCGATGGATTCGTTTTCCCTGTCTTTGAGGACTTCAATGAAAGTAGCAAAAAAATTGGGAACACCTTCTCGTAATTGTTGGACATAGGCATGTTGGTCGGTCGAACCTTTGTTTCCATAAACTGCAATCCCCTGATTAACCAATTCGCCGTTGAGGTTCATTTCTTTACCGAGTGACTCCATGATGAGTTGCTGTAAATACTTGGCAAAAAGCTCCAGTCGGTCCTTGTAAGGCAGGATTACCATATCTTTGGCCCCTTTGCCATCGGTCAAAAAATACCAGCTTAACGCAAGCATCGCTGCGGGGTTTTTGGGGGTGTCGGTACCTCTGGTTAATTCATCCATGCGGGCGGCACCCTTTAACAATAAATCAATATCAAATCCCTGAAGTGCAGCAGGGAGTAGCCCAACGGCAGCAGTTTCACTTGTTCGGCCACCCACCCAGTCCCACATTGGAAAAAACTCTAGCCAGTTTTCCTGCTGAGAGATTAGATGAAGTTTGCTTCCTTCACCTGTAACTGCAATTGCATGGTTATTAAAATCAAGGCCAGCTTTATTAAATGCAAGCTGAGCTTCTATCATTCCATTACGGGTTTCTGGAGTGCCGCCAGATTTAGAAATGACCAAGACCAGAGTAGTTGATAGTTTTTTGCCAATCCGGGACAAGGTGAAGTCCATACCGTCGGGGTCGGTATTATCAAAAAAATGAGCATCCAGATTATCACCTGATGGCTTTGCCAGTGCTTTACCGACAAATTGAGGTCCCAGGGCAGACCCACCAATTCCTATGACAAGCAGATCTGTAAATGAACCATGGGGGCTGGTTAGTTCACCATTCTTTACACGCGTCCCACAATTTTTTACCCGGTTCAGCGTGTGGGTAATTTCTTCAGTTAAATCTGATGTAGGTGCCAAGTCAGGTTTGCGAAGCCAATAATGACCGACCATTCGGTTCTCGTCTGGGTTAGCAATTGCTCCATTCTCGAGATCATGCATTGCTTTGTATGCTTGCTGTAATAGTTGATGATTCTCAGTAAGGTATTCCTTGGGGAACCCAACAAGACGAAAATCAGAAGCGAAGCCAAGATGGGGAAATCTTTGATAAAGTAAATGGTCCATGATAAAGTAAGTGGTTTAGTGAGTTACCGCTCCGAGTGATGCGGAGCTGACTAGTTTAGCGTATTTTGCGAGGACGCCACGTTTTTCCTTGGGGCCTGGATTTTGCCATGCTTGTTGACGTTGATTAATTTGATCTTCTGGCAAGTCCAAGGTTAGTAGGTTATTTTCTGCATCGATGGTAATTGGATCACCATTGATTAGCAGTCCAATAAGCCCTCCCACTGCAGCTTCTGGAGTAACATGCCCGACAACAAACCCGTGACTTCCTCCCGAAAAGCGGCCATCTGTAATCAAGGCAACCTCCTTACCAAGCCCTTTTCCCATAATAGCAGAGGTAGGCGAGAGCATCTCGCGCATGCCAGGCCCACCAACTGGTCCTTCGTTGCGGATTACGATCACATTCCCAGATTTTACTTCTCCATCGAGTATGCCACGCAACGCGGTTTCTTCAGATTCATAAACAATTGCAGTACCAGAAAATTTTAAGCCTTCTTTACCAGTGATTTTTGCAACGGCTCCGTCTGCGGCAAGGTTGCCGTAGAGAATACGAAGGTGACTATCTTTTTTGATAGGGTTTTCAAAAGGGCGAACCAAGTCCTGCCCATTGGGATAGGGGGCATAAGGTTTTGCATCGGCAACATTTTCGGCGAGTGTTTTTCCAGTTACTGTCATGCATTCACCATGCAACAGTCCTTGCTCAAGCAGCATTTTTAGGAGAGGTCGCAAGCCTCCAATTCTCACAAAATGGGACATATTGTATTTTCCACTGGGTTTGAGGTCGCACAGTAAAGGGACTCGTTTGCCAATCTCGGTAAAATCATCAAGCTCAAGTGACACTTCCGCTTCATGGGCCATGGCGAGAAGATGAAGCACGGCATTGGTTGAGCCACCAAGCGTAATGACCACAGTAATGGCATTTTCAAATGCCTTTCTGGTCATGATATCACGGGGGCAAATATTTTTTTCGACCAGGTTAACTACTGCGGCTCCAGCAGCTTTAGCATCTGCCCTTTTATCTTCAGAAACTGCCAGCTGTGCAGAACTGTCAGGTAAACTCATGCCTAATGCTTCGATAGCTGAGGACATGGTATTGGCAGTATACATCCCTCCGCATGAACCAGGACCTGGAATGGCCTTTTTTTCAATTGCAGTGAGTTCCTCATGAGAAATGTTGCCAGAAGCATGTGCTCCAACTGCCTCAAAAACGGACACGATATCTAGGTTTTTTTCTTTATGAATTCCTGGAAGTATCGTGCCTCCATAAACAAAAATACCGGGACGGTTAAGGCGAGCCAAAGCCATGACGCACGCAGGCATATTTTTGTCGCACCCTCCGATCGCGACGATGCCATCCATGCCTTCCGCACCTACAACTGTCTCAATAGAATCTGCAATCACCTCACGGGAAACCAATGAATACCTCATGCCAGGAGTGCCCATACTAATTCCATCAGATACAGTGATGGTTCCAAATGGAACCGCTTTGCCGCCGTTTTGGTCAACTCCCTTAACTGACATCTTTCCGAGTTCGTCCAAGTGGGCGTTGCATGGGGTTACCATGCTCCAAGCTGAGCAAACGCCAATCTGAGGTTTTTTAAAATCCTCATCTTCGAACCCGACTGCCCTGAGCATTGATCGGTTTGGCGCACGGTCGTCACCATCAACCACGATGGAAGAAAAATTTCGATTGCAACTCATATTATTTAGTAGGTTTATTTTCGTTGTGGAATAGCATGATATGCGTTGCATTTAAGCAATGCACCTTGCATTTGTTATCGAATTAGTTTTTTGGATATTGTTTTGAATGAAAGTAATCTAGAATCCCTAAGGGAAGAGATCGATCAAATCGACTCCGAAATCGTAAAGTTGCTAAACTTACGCGTCAGCAAAGCCTGTGAAATCGGAAAGATTAAACAGCTGAAAGGGGTTGACCCGTATGATCCTGCCCGTGAAGAGCAGGTCTTTACTAAACTTTCATCATACAGCGATGGTCCATTACGTAATGGCTCGTTGCGTGCGGTATACCGCGAAATTATTTCCGCCTCCATCGCCTTGGAGAAGGACATTGTAATCGGCTACTTAGGGCCTGAGGCTACTTACACCCATCAAGCTGCGGTCAAAAACTTTGGCTCTGGCCTGGAATACATGGCTTTACCTGATATCCCAGATGTTTTTTCCGCGGTTGAGTCAGGTCATTGTGATTATGGGGTTGTTCCGATTGAAAACTCTACGGAGGGGGCGGTGAACCGTTCTCTTGATTTACTCGTTGATTCCGATCTTACCATCGTTGCTCAGGTCTTTTTACGGGTTCGGCACTGTTTGTTCAGTCAAACTTCCCTTGATGAAATTTCTGAGGTTCGCTCTAAGGATCAGGCTTTGGCTCAATGTGCAGATTGGTTGCGGGCAAAACTTCCTGATGTAAGGCTTATGCCGGTAACCAGTACAGCCGAAGCGGTGAGGGAGTGTAAAATTCAAAAAGGAGTTGCTGCTATAGCTGGAGAATTAGCTGGTCAAATTTATGAAGTTCCGATGATTGAGAGTGGAATTCAGGACCGATCAGATAATGTCACCCGGTTCCTTGTTGTTGCCAAACAGGCTTTGCCTTTGCGGAATGGAATTTCTTATCGTACCAGTCTGGTATTATCTTTGAACGATGAAGTCGGTGCGTTGCAGAATGCCTTAAAGCCATTTTCGGAACGTGGAATCAATCTTTGTAAGATCGAATCACGTCCGAGTAAGCGTAAATCATGGGACTATTTCTTTTTTGTCGATTTTATAGGACATCCTGATGAAGAGATTGTCGGTGATGCTTTAAAGGAACTTGGGAATGCCTGTGCTTTTTCCCGCCTCCTTGGAAGTTATCCTGAAACTGAAACCTAAAAAAATAAAACGGAGAGGTCTTGTCCTTTACGGACATTTCGCATAACTAGAACCTCTATAAATTGCCGGATTTCGAGGTACTCCTGTTCGCATTTTGAAGTCCATCTTTTTTTGCCCCCCTTAAGGGACTCACGCAATCCAGAAACCAGTAGCAGTCCTGTCATAGACTCACGGGTAGAGCGGACGAATTCAAGAACTGAAGCATGCACCCATAATGGATCAATTAAGTGGTGCCTTGCATTCCAGTGAACATGGCGGAGATTACGCTTGTTTGGGAAGTGAAAGCAAACGACTTGATCAATGCAGTGCTCAAAGGATTGAGCTGTCATTTTTTCATGACCGTCATTTTCTCTCATGAATGAGAGTGTGCGCTGTAACTGCATGGTTTCTTCTGGTGAAGAAACACTCCCCATTACCATGAATAGAGAGTTTAAATTTTGCAGTCTCGTATAGTCGTCTTTTTTACCCGCCGCTGTTTTCACCTTTCCTTTCTCCACCCAGATACAAAATTTCTTCGGCGAACCGAGAGAATTGCGAGAAATCCTCATAGAAACTAGCGTAACGCAACCAAGCGATAGAATCTACCTTGCGTAAGCCATGCATGACTGCATCAGCAATTGCACGGCTTGGGAGTTCGTTATCGAACTCATTTTCGATTCTTCTCAGGGTATCGGAAAGAAGAGCATTGATTTGTTCTGCATCGATCGGTCGTTTGAAAATAGCCCGCCTAAGGCTCATTGCCAGTTTGGTACGATCAAAGCATTCCCTGCGGTCATCACGCTTCACAACCGTCAAATCCTCGTGAAGGACTTCTTCGATGGTGCTGAAACGGTGCCCGCAAGATTGACACTCTCTTCTTCTTCGCGTCGACGCAACTTTACCAGCCCGCGTTTCCAGAACCTTGAGATCAAGGGATGAACACTTTGGACAAAGCATTATTCGCTATCGAGAATTCCACTTACCACACACACAAATAGGTTTTAACAACATTTGAGGAAATTCTTCAAGACCATAATTCCACTATCTGTAGCAAGAGACTCGGGGTGAAACTGTACACCCCATATGGGGAGGTCGCGATGGCGAATGGCCATGATTTCCTCTTGTTCGGTCCACGCTGTCAAGACGAGTGAGGAGGGCATGGTTTGAGGGTCAATGAGCAGAGAGTGGTAGCGGGTTGCAGAAAAAGGGGAGGGCATATCCTCGAAAATTTCAGTACCTGAGTGGTAAATGGGGGAAGTTTTGCCATGCATTAATCGCTCAGCCCTAACAATTTTGGCTCCATATGCCTGACCTATACATTGATGACCAAGGCAAACTCCAAGCAAAGGTTTTTTACCGGCCCAATATTTCACCGCGGGTAAACTAATTCCTGCTTGATCAGGGTCACAAGGCCCAGGAGAAAGGATGAGCCCATCGAAAGGTCCAATATCAATATCCTCCAACTTTGATTGATCATTTCTTAAAACCATGCAATTCGCACCAGACTCGCCAAAGTATTGCACCAGGTTATAGGTGAACGAGTCGTAATTATCGATAACCAGCAAGTTCACTATGATGCAGAATAAACGAGGCTGATATTTAACTGCCCGAGTACCCTTGTTTGCGGGCTCGTTCTTTTAGGCGCAGTCCGTTAAGGCGGATAAAGCCACTGGCATCCTCCGGTTGATAGTCTGATTCATCCCCTTCCATTGACGCAACTGCCGTATCATAAAGTGAATAATCTGATTTCCTTCCAACAGTTGTAACATTTCCCTTGTAGAGTTTTAGTCGTACCGTGCCGGAGACTTTTTCCTGGCTTTGGTCAATTAATGCCTGAAGGGCTTCGCGCTCGGGAGCATACCAAAAACCATAGTAAATTAATTCTGCATATCTAGGAATTAATGAGTCTCTGAGGTGCATTAAATCACGGTCCATTGTCAAGGTCTCTAATTGCCTGTGTGCATGCAGAAGAATCGTTCCTCCAGGAGTTTCGTAAACTCCGCGACTTTTCATTCCAACAAAACGATTCTCTACTAAGTCAACTCTTCCAATTCCATGCTTACCGGCAATTGAATTCAGTGAACGAATAATACCTGATGGAGATGCCCGGTTTCCATCAATTGCCACACAGTTTCCCTGCTCAAATTCCAGTTCGATATATTGGGCATCATCTGGAGCGAGCATAGGATCAGTGGTGAGCTTGTACATCGAGCGGTTTTCTGGGGTGGTGGGATCAAACCAAGGGTCCTCAAGGATCCCAGCTTCGTAAGAGATATGCCATAAGTTACGATCCATCGAATAAGGCTTAGATGCACTAGCCTCAACATCGATATTGTTTTCGCGGCAGTATTCGATCATCTCCGTTCTGCCAGGAAACCTTTCGCGAAAGGAGGCATCACGCCAAGGGGCAAGAATTTTTAATTCAGGAGCCAGTGCTGAAAAGGTAAGTTCAAACCTGCATTGGTCATTTCCTTTACCAGTTGCACCATGAGCCACAGTATCCGCTTGAAATTCCCGAGCCATATCAATCTGAGCCTTGGCAATCAAAGGACGGGCAATAGATGTTCCTAAGAGATACTGACTTTCATAAACCGCATTAGCACGGGTCATCGGATAAATGAAATCATTGGCAAATTCATCGACCAAATCAAGAGTGCGGTGGGCTTTTGCACCAGTGGCTAAAGCCTTTTCCTTCAATCCAGTCAACTCTTCTTCCTGGCCGACATCGGCACAGTAAGTAATGACATCTGCTCCGTGATGATGAGCAAACCAGTGAACAAGCACGGAGGTATCAAGGCCTCCAGAGTAAGCAAGGATCAATTTCATTTTCAGAAAGAATTACATTTTGATAGAAAAGATAAGATGGATTTTTGCATATGCAGACGATTTTCCGCCTGATCAAAAATAATTGACCGATTCGAATCAAGCACGGACTGGGCAACTTCCTCTCCTGGATGTGCCGGCATGCAGTGCATAAAGATACAATGCTCTGATGAATTTACAAAAGTGGAATCAGTAACCTGATAAGGCTTCATTGCCTGAACTCTGTCCTGACTTTCAGTTTCACAACCCATACTTACCCAAACATCCGTGTATACAGCATCTGCATTAGCCGCACCTTGTGAAGCATCGCTAGTGAAGCTCCAGGTCGGATAAAGTCCGTTTTGGTCAAGCAATTCTTCAATTTGCCTTCTAGGCTTAAAGGTTTCTGGTCCACATAGAGAGATTTTCATGCCAAACATTGCACCGGCAAGAATCCAGGAATTTGCCATATTGCAAGATGTATCTCCAAAAAATGCCAACTTTTTTCCTTTTAAACCGATGTAAGGGTTTTTATGACAATTCAACTTTTCGATTATTGTCATACAATCTGCAAAAATTTGACATGGATGAAGAAAGTCAGTCAAGGCATTGACTATTGGTATCGAGGAGTGGCTTGCAAATTCCTCGATCAGGTCATGACCATGGGTGCGGATAATTAAACCATCCAGAAAGCGCGAGAGTACTTTAACAGTATCCTCGATACTTTCCCCCCGCCCAATCTGTGTGGTTGATCGATCCAGGATAAGAGGATGACCTCCCAGTTCGCGAATACCCACCTCGAAGGAAACGCGTGTCCTTGTGCTTTGCTTATAAAACATCATGCCCCAGCTTTGTCCCTTCAAGTCGGATGCAGGGCGTTGGGGGCGAAGTTTCTTCATTTCAAAAGCCTGCTCAAAAATCCGCTCCACTTCTTTCTGATTAAAATCATTTTCCTTTAAAAAGTGTTTCATAATAAAATTCGAATGAACTAAATTTGGGATAACCCCGATTTTAAGATGCTTAGTGCCTTCTCTATTTCTTCTTTTTTTACAGTAAGAGGAGGAAGGAGTCGAAGGGTTTGTCCGGCTGCACCCACGGTGATAAGCCCAAGCTCGTGCAAGGTGGTTATTAAAGGTGGTGGATCGAAGGACAGGCCCAGTCCAAGCATCAGCCCCCTTCCTTTCACCGAAGTTATTTTTTCAGGGAATTGCTTCGATAATTCCTCTAAGGATTTTTTAAATTTTTCCCCATAAGTTTTTGCCCGTTCGATGAGATTTTCACTTTTAATTATTTCAAGTACTGCATCAGCAGCAGCACATGCGAGCGGTGAACCTCCATAAGTGGTTCCGTGGCTACCTGGCGTAAACAAATCTGCATGTTCGGGATTGACCCAAATTGCTCCGATAGGAAATCCTCCACCCAATCCTTTGGCCAGGGCAACCGCATGAGGTTTAGCTCCAGATTGCTGATAACCCAAAAAGTTTCCAGTCCGGGCGATTCCGGCTTGTACTTCATCAATTAAAAAAAGCAGATTGTGCTGATTACAAAGTGATTCCAATCCAAGGAGGAAGTCATCCCTGGCTACCGTAAGTCCGCCTTCCCCCTGAATGGATTCAACTAAAATCGCGACTGTTTGATCATCGATGGATTTTTCAAAATCCTGCAAATCATTGTAATTACAAAAAACAAAGCCAGGTAGCAAGGGCTCAAAACCTTTTCGGTATTTGAAGGATTCGGTCGCGGAAAGTGCTCCCAGTGTGCGTCCGTGAAATCCATTCTTGGCAACGAGTATTTTAGAACGTGCATCCTGACCTTGATTGCCAAACAACCTTGATAACTTGATTAATGCTTCATTTGCTTCTGCACCACTGTTACAAAATAGAATTTTTCCATCCCCTACTTCCCCCACCAATCTTTCGGCGAGTGAAACTTGTTGAGGAATAGAGAATAAATTAGAACAGTGAACGAGCTCAGAAGCTTGTTGCTGAACACATTTAACCCAATGTGGATGACCATGTCCAACATTGGTAACTGCAATTCCAGAAGCGAAGTCCAAATAATCCTTGCCGTTTTTATCCCACAAAATTGAACCCTTGCCCCGAGTGATTTCGAGGGCAGGCGGGGCATAGTTTCCAACAATAAATTTTTGGTGTCTGGAAAAGTCCATATCACTTATTCATGTACAATTTCGGTGCCAATCCCCTGATCTGTAAATATCTCCAGCAAAATACTGTGTGGCATCCGCCCATCTATAAAGTGCACCCGGTTGACGCCGGCTTGTAATGCGTCGACTGCACTGTTTACCTTCGGAAGCATACCCGCAGAAATTACACCTTCATCTTTAAGCGGGCCGACTTCATTTACAGGTAGGCTGGAAAGTAGGGATGCTGGGACGGTTGGGTTTCTAAGTAATCCTGGCACATCTGAAAGGTAAACCAATCTTCTTGCCCCTAGGGCAATTGCAACCTTGGATGCCACATTATCCGCATTCACATTGTAACAGATTCCATTTAAATCAGAGGCAGTGGATGATAAAATCGGCATCTTTCCTTCCTCTAAGGCTTTTGTAATAGACATTGTTTCCACATGTGTAACATCACCAACAAATCCTAAATCATCCTTTCCCTTAAGTTTTTCGCAGGTCAATACCTGCTTTCCGGGAAATCTTTGGACTTCGCAATCGTGCGAGGAAACAAAATTGGCTACTTCTTGGTTTACCTTTTCATTCAGGACATGATCAACGGCATCAATAGTTTGCTTATCGGTAACCCTTAGACCGTCGATGAAATGAGCTTTGATTCCCCGGTTTTCCAATTCTTTGGTGATCGCTTTTCCGCCTCCATGAACCACCACAACTTTGATTCCAACAAAATTTAAAAATACCAGATCCTTAGCCACTCCGGAGCGAACTTCAGGATCAGGAGAATCCATAAAGCTGCCGCCATATTTAACCACGAAAATGGAGCCGCGAAATCTTCTGACATAGGGCAGTGCTTCCATAAGGACTCGAGCTTTTTTCTGACTTTCTTCGAATGCGTCCATTAATTATTCGCTTTTGTTGTAGTTAACATATTCTTCACTGAGGTCATTTGACCACAATACCACAGAACCCTTGCCGGCATTTAAGTTGATTTTGATCACAAATGATTTTTGCGAAACAATTTCTTTCCACTTTGCTTGGTTTGCTTGCAAGGGTTGACCCTGTCTGACTGCTGGCACATCGTTGTATGAGAGATCAAACTTATCAAAATCAAGGCCTACTTTGGCATAACCAGCTGCATCGACTATCCTTCCCCAATTTGGGTCGGAACCGTACCAGGAAGACTTAACAAGCAAGGAATTGGCAATACATCTGGCTACCTTGTCAGCGTCATCATCATTCTTGGCTCCCTGTAGCTGAATTTCTACAAATTTGGTAACTTTTTCCCCATCCGTTACACATTTACGGGCGAGACAGGAACAAACTCTAATAACTGCTTTCCTAAATTCAGAGACCACATCACTTGACTCATGTTGAATGTCTACATTGGAAAATCCATTGGCTAGAAATAATACGCTGTCGTTGGTGCTCATATCCCCATCAATGGTCATGCGATTAAATGACTGATCCACAGCGTCGAGCAGACATTCTTTCAAAAATGAAGATGACGCCATTGCATCAGTAGTTAGAAATGCAAGCATAGTTGCCATGTCTGGCTGAATCATTCCGGCCCCCTTAACGGTCCCTCCGATCGTCACTTTTCCGGAAGATGTTTGAATTTGTGCGGAGCAGGATTTGGTTCTTGTGTCTGAGGTTAGAATGGCTTCTTGGAATGCTTTACCTCCATCTAATTCTTCAATGGCGTCTTGGCAGGCATCGGCAATACCGGCAGTAATCCTACTCATAGGTAATTGTACGCCAATTCTGCCAGTGGAGCATACCAGAATTTCCTTTGAGTGTACTTTTAAGTGCCTAGCTGTTTCGGATGCCATTTTTGAACAATCCTCATCTCCCTGAACTCCGGTGCAGGCATTTGCGTTGCCACTATTGGCGACTACTCCATGAAAAATTTGCTTGGAGTCTTTCAGACGATTTATGCAGTAGCGGACTGGTGATGCCTTTACATCATTAGTCGTAAAAGTGCCAGCGGCAGAGCATGGGCGTGGGGAATAAATCAAGCCGAGGTCAAGTTTGCCATTGTTTTTTCCCATGATATTGCATGGAACTCCGGTGGCAAAAAAACCTTGGGGTTCAGTAATTCCTTCACAGTCCTCGTAAAACTTCATAACAAACCGCAGGCTTCTTCGTATCCATTGCATAAATTCATCGATTGGACGGCCTGACCACCAGCTCCCTTAAGTAAGTTGTCTTCAGCTGAACAGATGATGTAACGATTAGTCCTTGGGTCAGCCTTCACAGTAAGGTCAATACGGTTGGTGCCGTTTACTTTGGCAGTTTCGGGAAGTTCGCCGTTTTTAAGAATTTGTACAAAAGGCCTTTGGCCATAGCAATCATTCCAGCAATCCTCAATTTTAGATGGTTGTAAATCTTCTTTGGCTTTAACAGAAATTGTAGAACATATACCTCTGTTCATTGGTGCTAGGTGTGGGTGGAAACTGAGGGCTAATGATTTTCCTGCAAATTGGGTTAACTGTTCTTCGATTTCGGATAAGTGCCTATGCTTTGGCAATCCGTATACGCCTGCACTTTCATTTCTTTCACAAAATAAAAGATTTTCAGAGGCACTTTTGCCAGCTCCGCTTATGCCACTGATTGAATTTACAACCATGTCACTAGTTTCGATTAGGTCATTGGATAGGAGAGGAGCGAGGGGAACAATAATGCTTGTTGGATAGCATCCCGGAGAAGCGATTAGAGGAGATTTGGACCATGATAAATCATGCAGTTCGGGTAGTCCGTACTGAGCCTTTGATAGCCATTCTGGAGAAGGGTGCTCCTTTTCATAATATTCTTTGTAGATGGCGGGGTCACTGAGTCGAAAGTCGGCAGAAAGATCAATCACCTTCTTTCCTGACTCAACTAATGGAATGGCGTATTCACTGGCAGTTCCGTGTGGGAGAGCGAGAAAAAAAAGTTCCGTTTCACTGGTCGATAGTTCCTCTATGCTTGGATTACTGAATGATAAGGCATGACCACCTTTGCCGAGTTTGGGCATGATGGCAGAGAGCACTTTGCCGCAATGTACCCGTGAAGTTATCGTATCCAAGTTTATGATTGGGTGCTTAATAAGAAGGGAAACAAGTTCTTGCCCAGTATACCCAGACGCACCGATAATTCCTATTTTCATCTGTAGAATGTAATGATTGAAAAGTATAAAAAACAAACCCCTCGGTGGGAATGCCGAGGGGTTGTGTAAAAGGTGGTAAGAGTAGGAGTTTTTATCTCTTAGAAAATTGAAACCTTTTGCGTGCCCCAGGTCGGCCAGCTTTCTTTCGTTCGATTTTACGAGGGTCTCGTCGGAGGTGACCTGCTTTTTTGAGGGGGGATCGTAATTCCTCGTCCATCTTTTCTAGGGCACGAGAAAGACCGTGACGGATTGCTCCAGATTGACCAGTTCCACCACCTCCACGGACATTTACCGAAACATCGATTTGTCCGTTTTTGTCAACACAAGCAAGGGGTCCAAGCACCGCCTTTTTTTGTTGCTCAGTGGAGCAATATTCTTCGATGTCGCGATTGTTGATCGTAAATGTCCCAGAACCTGGACGAATTCGAACTCGTGCAGTACTTGTCTTCCTGCGCCCTGTAGCAATATATTCTTCTGTTTTGGCTTTAGCACTCATCGTGTAAAAATTTAGGAGAGGAGGGGAGTGGGTTGCTGTGCTTCGTGGTCGTGGTTCTCACCTCGGAATACACGCAGGCGAGTCAGCATTCCACTGGAAAGCTTATTCTTTGGGAGCATACCCTTTACTGCGTTAGTGATAATGAATTCGGGGCGATTCTCACGAAAGTCAGCAACACTTCTATACTTTTCGTTACCCATGTAACCAGAATAGAACATGTATTTTTTTTGTTCCTCCTTTGAGCCACTCAACTTGATTTTGTCAGAGTTTATAACGATAACATAATCACCGGTATCGACATGAGGAGTATAGGTTGGCTTGGTTCGACCACGAAGAGCATTCGCAATGTCCACGGCAAGACGTCCGAGGATTTTTCCTGAAGCGTCGACGATCTTCCAGTCGCGTTGGACAGTTTCTTTTCTAGCAAGGGTAGTCTTCATCAAAATTAGTGTGAAAAGATTTAAAATGACGAAAATTTGAGTTTCGTCAACTTAACAATCGGTGGGTTTACAGGAGAAAAAGTTAAAATTGACCTGCACCCAAATCACTTAGGGTCTGTACATAAAACTTATCACCATAGCCTATCACCCTGTCGGTGTTGTCAAAAACAACAGGGGTATAGGTTTGATCGACTGATTTATCAGCAAGAGTCCCCTGACCACCTCCTTTACGAGTTTTGTACTTCCAGACAGATCCCCAATCGTATCCTTCCACGATATTGGCAATTCCTACAAGTTCGTAAACTTGACCCTTGGTCATACCAACGGCAAGACTCATGAGGTTTTTAGTGTTGTCCTCAACTTTGGCATCAACTTCAGAATAGGGGTTTGAGCCCCTTCCACCAAAACAACCGGACAAGGAAACAGCAGTGAGGGCTATCAAAATTTTGAACAATACGATTGAAAACAAAGGGTTAATTTTCATACGAGACCAATTTATCCTAAGGCATTACATTTGTGCAATCCCAATTTAATAAGCTGTACGGCCAGCTGATAGGCCCAACTTTTTAACCCCTCAATTGGCAGATGTTATTTTTTCAAGGGTCTGATAACTCCGTGAGATCATCTCGCGGGGGTCATCCAGTAAATTGGCAGAAGCCAGGGCATTATCAAGGAGCTGATTTGCAACCAATAAGGCAGTAGGTTCGTCTTTTTCCATCAACCCGAGCAATCCATGAATTAAAGTATGCTTAGGGTTTATCTGAAACTTTACTTTGATGGCGGGCATGTCATCGTCTGGTCCCTGCATCATTTTCATAATACGGCGGCTGGAAGCTCCTCCAAGGCCATCCTCACCGACCACGCAGACGGGGCTATTGATTAAACGCTCACCTGTTTCCACTTCGGAAACTCGCTCCTTCATTGATTCCTTAAGCCACTTGGTAAGTTTCTTGATGGATTTTTTATCAAGAATTTCACCGTCGGATTCTTGCTCAAGTTTATCGAGTTTGAGCTCATCAGAGTCGGCAGAAATTATTTTTTTATCTTTGTATTCACGCAGGGATTGCATGACATATTCATCCACAGGCTCAGTAAGCAACAATACCTCAAAGCCTCGGGCCTGCAATGCTTCAAGGTAGGGGCCTGCTTCAATTGCTTTACGATTTTTACCGTAGAGGAAGAGGATATCCTTTTGTTCGGATGGCATGCGCTCGATGTAAGAATCAAGCCCAGTCAGTTTGCCATCGGCAAATGCGGTTGTGTGAAATCGAAGTAGCTTTCCCAAATCCTCACGATAAGTAAAATCAGTGGCCACGCCTTCTTTAATTAATGCACCAAATTCTTTCCAGAATTCGAGATAGGTGGCTTCTTCTTTATTGGCCTGCTCATTTAGGAACTTGATGAACCTTTTGGTTAAAACCTGTCCCAGTTTGCGAAGTAGTTCGCTGTCCTGCATGGTTTCACGGGAAACATTGAGTGGAATATCTGAGCTATCCACGACCCCTCGGAGAAAACGTAGCCATTCAGGGAAAATGTTTTTTGGCTCAGCATCAATCAATACTTTACGGCAATGTAGGGCAACTTTGTTTTCGTTTCGAAACATCCCCATTTTTTCCATGTTTCGCTTGGGGACAAAGAGTAGGGAATTGATTTCGAGAGGTGCATCCGCACTGAAGTGAAGGCGCATCAGAGGGGGTTCGTATTCGTTCGCCTGAAATTTGTAAAATTCCTCATACTCCTCATCCTTGATCTCAGATTTTGAGCGGAGCCAGATCGCATCAATAGTGTTTACTTTTTCGCCGTTTACAGAAACAGGGAACTGAACAAAGGCCGAATATTTTTTTACGATATCTTTAATCCGGTCCTCCTTGGCAAATTCATCGAAATCGTCCTTTAATTGAATTACAATTTTGGTTCCTCGGCGTTGCCCGTCCTTTTTTTCAATAGTGTAGCCTCCGCTACCATCGCTTTCCCAGCACAAGCCTTCCCCCGATTCATTCCATGTGCGGGTGTAGACCTTAACGGAATCAGAGACCATGAAGACACTGTAAAAACCTACTCCGAACTTCCCGATCAATGCCTCGTTTTGTTCGCCATCTGCTTGGAGTGATTCAAGGAATTCCTTTGAGCCGGAATGAGCAATGGTCCCGAGATTCTTGACAAGTTCCTCCTCGGTCATGCCGATGCCAAAGTCTTGAATAATTAGTTGTTTGGCTGAGTCATCGGTGTTCAGGTTTATTTCCAATTCCAAATTATCGTCGAAAACATTTTTTTCGGTAAGCTGTGTGCGCCGCAACTTTTCAAGTGCGTCAGAGGCATTAGAAATTAATTCACGAACAAAGATTTCTTTGTCTTTGTACAAGGAATTTACAACAATATCGAGTACCTGCTTGGTCTCGGCTTTGAATTCATGGGTGGTGGCTTGTGTCATGGTAAAAAAAGGTTTATCTCTAACAAATTAGCCGAGGTCTTCAAGAAATTACCGATAATGAGTTCCTAAGCAAAATTCCTCGTTCAGGATTTTTTGAATTTATTCCTGAAGTATTCATATGCCTGATTAATTTCCTTAGCTTTGTTTTCGGCTACTTCTCGGATTTCCGGTCCTAGAGCTGAGACTTTGTCCGGATGATATTGTGCAATTGCCCGCCTGTAAGTCTGTTTGATTTCGGTAAAATCGGCCAACTGATCTTTTTCCAAGCCAAGAACTTTCGCCATTTCCACATCCGAATCCTCGGGATTTAAAAATGGCTCGTTTCCTGGTTCTTTTTCTTGATGCTGTGTTGACTCTTTGTTGTCTCCATTATCTGACCAGGCTGTTTCTTCCTCGGGTTCGAAGTTTTCCGACTTTTCCGGGTCTGTTTCAAAGGAGTTGCCTCCTTTGTTCGGTGGCGGTGTTTTTTTCTGCGCTTCGCTACGCGTTGGATCAGTAGATTGAGATCTGAATGAAATAATGAAACGATCAAGCTTCCAAAGCATCCACCAACTCATACAGAAAACAAGAGCCCATGAAATTTGAGTTAGGGCACTGGTAATTTTATTAGGAGAATGTCCGGTGATTCTTCTCCACCCCGTCCAGTCGTAATAAAAGTTTAACAATGCTGAACTGTAATAATGAGCAAGCAAGTAGGAAAGGGATATTGCCAATAAGCCCCCGTAGATAAGGTGAGATAAAAAAGTCTTTTCCCTCACAGCAAATTAATTGGGGGTAGTTGGCCAGAGCAAGTCTTGTATAAAAACAATATTAAACCACCTAGAATGATGAGTACCCACTTACTGGCAGGTTTTGAACTATTACTCATGAAATATTTTCGCAAACTGGTGGTAGGGGTCGGATTCGAACCGACGAACGCCGAAGCGGGCGGATTTACAGTCCGCATCCTTTAGCCACTTGGATACCCTACCAGCTGAGGAATCACAAATTATGCTCTATGCTTAAAAACTGGCAAGACGATTGTAATTACAACTCTAATTTCTGCACTTGCTTGCGGTGGAGTCTTGACCAAGATTTACTCTTTCCCGATGAGTCTTAATACTAAAATCCCCGTAGTCGGACTGACTGGCGGAATTGCCAGTGGGAAATCAACTGCCCTTGATGTTTTCAAGTCCTTGGGATGGTCGGTGATTTCAGCTGATTCCATAGTGGCTGAAATTTTCTCAAAAAATGAAGATATCAAAAATCGAATAGCAAAGCGTTGGAGAAAGGGTTTAAATAAAGACAGCGGAAGCATTGACAAGGCCGAGGTAAGCCGAATAATATTCAATAGTAAGTCCGAGCGTTCTTGGCTTGAGTCCATTCTTCATCCTTTAGTTCGCTCACAGTGGATTTCATTCGTCCAATCGCACCCAGACGATCATTGCATGATTGAACTCCCCCTTCTTTTTGAAAACAACCTGCAAAAACATTTCACTTTCACAATCTCGATGTATGCTCCCCACAAAGTCACATTGGAAAGACTTTCTTCACGAGGAATTAGGACTGAAGAGGCAGAGAAGCGTATCGCCGCCCAAATGCCACCATTTACAAAAGTTGAAAATGCAGATTTTGTTCTTTGGAGTGGCGGTAAATTCTCTTTCTTAGAAATTCAAATCGAGCAATTATCCACACAATTTTTTAATTTCATAACCTAACTTATTTCAACCAATGCCAGTAAGAAAAACTTCCCGCGATTCAAAAGCAAAAACCGATAACGATAGTTCCCTGCAAGCGGATGCTCCTTCTGATGAAACTCCTGTAAAGGAAGAACCAAAGGAAGAGATCAATGCAGGCTCTGGATCTGTTGAAAAGTCCGCTCCGGAAGAAAGGCAACTTTTTTTCAGCACTGACGGGGGAGAGGACGAACCTGAAATTTCCTCACCTTCTGAAGATCGGGGTGAGGATAAATCATCCAATCCGTCTGTGCCGTCGGATTTTTCTAAAGAGGAAACTGCCACTCCTGCGAATAATCAAAAGCACGAGGGGCAGCAAAGAAATGGAAACCAAGCTAAGCATAACCAGCCAAATTCCAAAAAGATGACATGGCAGGAAAAAAAGAAACAGCGTAAGAGGCAGAAGTTTAAAAAACCTCAGCGATTGCCTTATGAGGAAACTGAAACCAAACCCTTAGAGATTGGAGACTTGCTTGAATCTGAAGCCTTAAAGTCAGAAGAATCGATATTTACGCTCCTTGAGCCTATGATCGATTCAGGCAATGATTTATTGGAGCTTGATGCTTTTCTTGCTCTCAATCTCCTGGAGCTGAACGAAAAAGTTTCCGGTCTTGGAATTACTGAAGAACTACCTGCTGCCCCCGTTCGGGAGGAATTGATCGACGCCGTTCTTGGGCATGCTCTTCAAAATGAAATTCCCGTCTCTATTTCCGGAATTGTGCAGGTAATGGAGGACGGGCATGGATTTTTACTTCAACAAAAAGAAGATTACCGGCTGAAATCTCAGTCGGTTTTTTTGCCCGCTCCTCTCGTTCGTAATTGTGGGCTCAAGACGGGCCATCAAGTTCATGGATTGATCCGTGCCAAAATGGATAACTCGACCTGTCCTGTGATGTTGAGGGTGGATCAAGTAATGGGAGTTTCTCCCGAGGAGGCCACCCGTGTTACTCCTTTTACTGAGCTTACACCTTACTACCCCTTAGAAAGAATGTACCTTGAGACCCATCAGGAAGTCGAATGGGATAATGTTGCGATGCGTGTCGTTGATTTGGTTTCTCCGGTTGGCTTTGGCCAGCGTGGGCTAATTGTGGCACCGCCTCGTACTGGAAAAACAATTCTTCAACAGGGAATTGCCCGTGCTTTGCGCAAAAATAATCCATCTGCTTATTTGATTGTCTTGTTGGTCGATGAGCGACCAGAAGAGGTTACGGATTTTCGTCGGCAAGTTCCGGACGCGGAGGTCATTGCATCCACTTTTGACGAAAGTGCGGAGAGTCATGTTCATGCTGCCGAAATAGTAATTGAAAAAGCTCGACGCATGGTTGAATGCAATCAGCATGTTGTAATTTTGCTCGATTCAATCACGCGTCTGGCTCGTGCGTACAATACCACGATGCCTAATAGCGGAAAAATTCTGAGTGGGGGAGTGGAAGCTTCTGCACTGCAACGGCCCAAAAGGTTCTTTGGTTCTGCCAGAAATATTGAAGGCGGGGGCAGTCTGACTATTCTTGGCACCGCTTTGGTAGAAACAGGAAGCAAAATGGACGAGGTTATATTTGAAGAGTTTAAGGGAACTGGAAATATGGAATTGCACCTGGACCGTGAGCTTTCGAATAAAAGAATTTTCCCTGCTTTAGACTTTGAGAAAAGCGGAACTCGCAAAGAGGAACTCCTCTACCATCCGGATGAACTCAGTAAAATATATGCCCTTCGTCGTTCGATGAAAGGTGTACCTCCGGCCGAAGCGATGGAAATGTTCATACAACGGGTTAAAAAGACCAAAAATAATCCCGAGTTTCTTATGGGCCTGGGTCGATGAGCCAAGCCTTCGGGTAATTTCTTAATGAACGCAACGGAAGAATTTCTCACCGAAGCATTCAAGCAACAGGGATTAGTCACCGAGGAAATGGTGGCAAATGTTTTGGAGCAGGCTAAAGATTTGGATCCTGCATTATCCACTGGGTCGGAAAGTTTGGATTTTATGAACCTTCTCTTGGGTAGGCTAGAACTTTCTACTAATGAAGTGGTTGGTTTCCTTGCCGCTGAGCTACAGGTTGAGCCAATTGATTTATCCGCCGTTAATCCTTCACAAGAAATCACCAGTTTGCTAAGTGCAGAAAACGCCAGAAAATACGAAGCACTTCCGCTTGGAACAGATGGGATATCTGTCGAACTCGCACTTGGAGATCCTCTTGATCAGGATACAATTGACAACCTAACTCACCTTCTTGGTAAATCCGTCAATCCACGCCTCGCCTATCGAGGAGATGTAATTGAGGCAATTGCCAAAACATACGGACTTGATCAGGCGGAAAAGGAGAAAGACTTTTTTGAAGGGTTGGAGGGCGGAGAAATTCAAATCGAAGACAGTGCACGACCTGAAGATGTCAGCGAAGATGATGCTCCTATTATCAAATTCGTACATTCTGTGATTAAGGATGCTCTGGAAAATCGGGCATCTGATATTCATATGGAACCGCTGGAAAAAAAATTCCGGATCCGTTTTCGAATCGATGGTAAGTTAATTGAACAGCCTGACCCTCCCAAACGTCTTCAACCGTCTATCATTTCTCGGACTAAACTTATGGCAAATGTTAGTTTGGCTGAAAAAAGAGTTCCGCTTGACGGTCGGATCAATGTGAAAGTGGGTAAAAAGGTAATTGATTTGCGTGTGTCAACCCTTCCCACAGTTCATGGTGAAAGTATTGTTATGCGGATTTTGGACAAGGAAAGCCTGAGCCTTGGCTTGCCTCAGTTGGGTTTCTTTTCTGATGATCAATCACTTTTTGAAAAAGTAATCAATATGCCAGATGGCATTTTTTTGGTCACTGGTCCAACTGGCTCGGGTAAGTCCACCACCCTTTACTCTGCCCTCAATGTAATCAACAAACCGGACCGGAAAATTATCACCGTTGAAGATCCGGTTGAATATGAAGTTCCCGGTATTAATCAGGTTCAGGTGCGATCTGAAGTAGGGATGACTTTTTCTGCTGCCTTGCGTGCCATGCTCAGGCAAGCACCGAACATTGTGATGGTGGGAGAAATTCGTGATCTGGAGACTGCGGAAATTGCAATTAACGCCTCCCTGACCGGACATATGGTCTTTAGCACGCTGCATACCAATGACGCACCGAGTGCTGTTTCCCGGCTGGTTGATATGGGAGTGAAGCCTTT
>Ga0181589_10000622_pt1 | contig 25919 bp, 32 predicted proteins | sample 071ome_25_FD_132444 | JGI IMG/M metagenome (GOLD analysis project Ga0181589, IMG submission 132444) | Coastal salt marsh microbial communities from the Groves Creek Marsh, Skidaway Island, Georgia - 071410BT metaG (megahit assembly) | ecosystem: Environmental > Aquatic > Marine > Intertidal...
GACATACATCATCGCCAAGGACTGTGTCGGCGTCATGGACGGTGCATGTGTCGATGTTTGCCCTGTCGACTGCATCTACTCGAAGCCAGGTGACACCCAGTTGTTCATCAACCCGGATGAATGTATCGACTGTGCTGCGTGCGAGCCAGTATGTCCAGAAAACGCGATCTTCCCGGAAGACCAGGTTCCTGCAGACCAGCAGGAATTCATCAAGCTCAACTACGATTACGACTACGACTCATCAGAGCCTGGCGCAAACGCTTAGTAAGCTACTAACTGATCAAAAACGAAAGCCCCGATCATTTGATCGGGGCTTTTTAGTTGCTTCAAATCCGGTGATCAACGCTAAACCATTGCGTCAAGAGCTTCCTCAATTGGCATGTTGATCGTCGTGAAAATCGGGATCTCAGTTGCAGTGAACTGTGCCGCTGGGACTTCACGCAAATCCATAACCAGTGAAACGAAGTCTGATGGGTCATCCATTTCAAATCCAAGGACGAACTCGGTGTCATCCAGGCCGAACGCGTAAGTCGTGTTGATCTTGACCATCGGATATTTATGACCGACTCGGAAATGATCGTTCATCATTTCCTGGCGTTCTTTCATAGATTTTTCGTACCACGGCCGAGTCTTCGTCATCGGGTAGACGACCATGTACTTGTAGCTTTCCTTCAAATCAGGTGCCCCACCGCCGTGCTTGTAACGACTTTTACGCCGGATGGACAGGTACGAATACGGTTGGTCCAGGAAGCTTCCAAGTTGAGTCTGGTTGATCTTCTTGGCAGTCTCGTGGAAAGCATCGACCGACGGAGAATCCTGAATTGTCATCAATTCGGCGTCGGCGCGTGTTCCAACGGTACTGAACGTCCTGATCTCGTTTTCAGCTGAGCACGCAGAGATCACCGATGCGAATTCGCGCTTCGCGTTTTCTCGCTCGTCAGAATCGAGTCGTCGGAATTCCGGGTTGAGTTTGTAAAGGTTTATCTTGACGAAATTGTCGTACTCGATGTCCGGCATGATGTGGTGCGATTACCTATTTACTATCTGGGTGGTGTGCGATGATAAATGTCGCAGGAGAACGAATTCGAGTATAGCAACGTGATTGCCGTTCACCTTGCAGGTTTCTTCAATGCCAGATACGCCAGATAAACCAAAATTCGAACGCGAAATCGACCAGATCATTGCCGATTCGGAAAAGAAAACAGGCAAACAAAAGGACTTTGTTCCGTTTAGTCCTACTGTTAAAAATTCGGCCAATCCCGCCCGTAAGCGATCAATATCACTGAACTCAGGAACAGCCATTTTGGCGGGAGTTGTTTTCTTGATCGGTGCCGCTGTTTTACCGACGATGCAAATGCCGTTCGCTGTACTCGGGATAGCCTCGTTCGGCCTTGGTTACTACTTGTGGTTTAAGCGTGGACGCCAACCACAGGTCAATTGGCGGGGTCGAAGCACCGAGCGTCAAGACCCACCAGCCAAGTACTGGAGAGGTCGGCGCATCGAACCGAAACCTGAGAAATCAGAAAACAAGCCTCAAGGTCGCGGCAAGATTCTCGACTTCGGAGATCCCGACAACAAGTAAGGGTTAATCAAAAAGGACAGCGATCGCTCGCTGCCCTTTTGTATTTTTTGGTCTAGCTAGCTAGCCTAAACGGCACACTCACCTTCACCGCGCTCCAACTTGTAAATCACGGTCTTACCCCAGTCCATGTAGGTTTCAATGTGATCTCGGTCGAGCGGTCCAACCTGGGTCTTGAGCTTTCCAAATTCTTGCTCGAAGTAGTCGGTTCCAAACCGGTCGATGAAGTCTGCGAACTCTTCGCCATCGTTTCGGTTCTCTTTGTAAGTATCCAGAACCTGCTTAAGGGCCTCTGGTGCGAGCTTCGCAGGAATTCGAGCCTTCACTCGAGCACCAATACGGGTGCCTTCCTTCTCATTCGATCGCCCACCAAGGAACAGTTCGTACGCAGGCACCTGACCACCAGGTCCCTTCATTACTGCACCGTGGAAACCAATGCTTGCGATGTGGTGCTGCCCACATGAGTTCGGGCAACCACTTGCTTTGATGTGCATTTTCTCAACGAGTGGATCCGAAGTATCCATTTCGTCGAGTGCTTCTCCGAGTGCTTTGTTCAGACCCATCGAAGATGTAATTCCGAGTTTGCAAGAGTCTGTACCCGGACAGGTGACAACGTCTCGGATTGTCTCTCGACCAGCTGCCGAGAATCCGATGTCACCCAATGCCTGGTAGATGTCGTACAACGACTCAGTTCGGACCCAGCGGTAAACGAGGTTTTGCTGCTGGTCGAGTCGAGCACGACCACCAGCGAATTTTCGAGAAATGTCGGCAAGCTGCGACCACTGATTGGCGTAAACGTCACCTCGCTCGACTCGGACGAACACCATGTTGAATCCGTCCTGTCGTTGCTCGACAACGTTTGTGCGCTTCCACTCGTTGAATGCAGCATCGTCAGTCGGTGCCGGTGTAGCGTCCGATGGGACACCCGGAGCATCGGCTTCTTCGTCGTCTACGAACATCAAAGATTCGAGGTCGATTTCTTTCTTCGCCCAGTCTCCTTCAAGTTCTTCGGCAACCATTTCACGGAACTTCTCGATTCCAAGGCGCTTAATCGTGAACTTGATTCGTGCCTTCATGATGCTCTTTCGCTCTTCGTCCTGGCGGTTGAAGATTCGAAGCACAGCTTCACAGTGCTTAATGAATTTCTCGACTGGAACGAATTCTGAAACAGTCTCTGCCATTGATGGCATGGTGGAAAGTCCACCGCCGACCACGATCTTGAAGCCGCGCTTGCCATCCCTGACTCGGGCGAGCATTCCCACGTCGTGCATTAGAACCATCGCCTCGTCATCCTCGGATCCAGAGAAGGCGACCTTGGACTTGCGTGGCATGTTCTGAGTGGTGGGGTGTCGTAGGAAGTAACGGGCGTACGCAGCAGCGTAAGGAGTTACGTCAAATACTTCAGTCTTCGATACTCCTGCGGAAGGGTGAGCAACAACGTTTCGAACGACGTTACCGCAAGCCTCACGGCTGGTCATTCCTGCGTCACCGATCATGCGGAGAAGATCGGTTGTCTCTTCAAGCGGCACGTGGTGGTACTGAACGTTCTCACGTGTCGTAATGTGTCCCTTCTTAAGGGGAGCGAATTTTTCGGCGACCACACCGAGCACATCCATCTGGTCTGCGGTAACTCCACCAAACGGCAGTTTTACACGGATCATCTGGCGGTCTGGCTGTCGCTGTCCGTACACGCCTTGCCGGAGTCTAAAACGGAGGAACTCGACCTCGTCCTTTTCTCCTGACTGGAACAGCTTTACCTGATCCTCGAAATTGGCGATTTCGGGACCGTCAATCTTGAGAACATGAGCGTTGTCGGGATCAGGAATCCAATCCTTTGTGTCTACACGACTTGTCGTCACCGCTTCATTCCTCTTTCCTTAACTGAAATGGTTCAGCCCTAAAAATAAAAAAACCCGCCTTTACGGGCAGGTCAGTTCAATTGCGACGCGCGAACTCTCTACCCGTTGTTTTGGGAACAACAAGTACAAAGACAGGTTTGCGAGTCAGGTTTATTCAACATTGCGGGGCATTTTAGCAAAGGAATCCCTGAAGAAACTAATTGAGGCATGCGCCTCAGTTCTGGAAGCTATTGATTCCCTCGGTACGAGAGATCACTATTTAGCGATTCGCTCATCCATAGTTACCGATTCCAGGAGTCCACATTGCCAGATAACAGTCTGAACGGCATTCACTTCATGTTGCCTACACCGTTCGATGAAAACGGAGATGTAGACGCGAACTCATTGAAAACATTGGTGAATGCGGCAAGGTCTGCCAGTTGCAGAGGAGTCGTAACCCTTGGGGTGATGGGTGAGGCTCATCGCCTCATCGACTCAGAGCGGTTGCCAATTATCGAAGCGGTTAAAGCTGCTGCTGGTGACGACCTGACAGTGACTGTTGGAGTTAGTGCAGAGAGTGGTCGGGCAGTTGCAGAGCGGGTAAAAGAAGCTCAGTCAGCAGGTGCTACAGCGGTAATGATCGCACCAGCAAAACTGGCTAAACCGAACCCGCAATCGACTTTCAGTTATTACGCAGCCGCTCAGGAAGTCACCCGGATTCCAATCGTCGTTCAGGACTTGCCAGAACAAACCGGTGTTCACATGGACCCAGCGTTCATCGCAAAACTCCACGGTGAACTGCCTGACGCAAAATATTTGAAACTTGAGGACCCGCCAACACCTCAGAAAGTCACACGAGTCAAAGAAGCCACCAACGGTTCTATGGGAATTTTTGGTGGACTCGGGGGGGCGTTTCTATTCGAAGAACTGCGCCGAGGTGCTGTTGGAACGATGACCGGGTTTGCATATCCAGAAGTTCTCGTTGCGATTCACCGCTACATGTCCGAAGGTGACACGGAACGCGCCAGGTCGATTTTTTACAAGTGGTTGCCAATCATCCGTTACGAAAATTCGGCCGGTGTCTCGCTCGCAATACGAAAAGAAATTATGAAACGCCGCGGATTCATTAGTAGAACTGACGTTCGCCCGCCAACACCGCCGATCGGAGACGACACTCTTGATGAACTGACCGACCTGATGAACTCGCTCGATCTCAGCGTCGATTCGCTCTAGCCTGCAAGACAAGTCGCAACTGTCCGAATAAACTGAACTCGATGACAACTCCGACAAATCCGTCCGCACAGGTTTACTGCGCTCACTGCGGTACCCAGAACTCTCGCGGAATCTACGCGTGCTCACGCTGTGGTGAACGGATTGTCGAAATTACTTCCGATACTCACTCGCCTTTGGGCTTAGTCTCGTGCTCTCACTGCGGCAATGCAAACGAAGCTCAAGCCGTCTACTGCTGGATTTGCGGAGAAGAGATGAACGACGCAGTTCGTATTTCACCTACTCCGCCGGCGGTTGAACGCAAACCTCAGCCCGTTCGGCAGCAGCCAACCTCTGAAACGGCCAACCCTGAAACATCGGCTCCTGATGAAGTTCAGGCTGAGTCGGAACCACCTGCTAAAAAAGCGGGAATCGAATACTCAAAGTTCGATCCTTCAACACCAATCGCACCTGAGCCCCAGCTTGAAAATACCTCCGGACTCAAGGACGGAGCGATACCAGCTGGAATCCGCGGCTGGAACTGGGCTGCGTTCCTTCTGGCGCCCATTTGGGGGATTTTTTCAGGGGTTCCTTACACTGTGATTCTGTTCGGCGCGTTCCTTTTACCACCGGCGCTTCAGTTCAGTCTTGTAGCTGCCGCAAGTGTTTACCTTGGGTTCAAAGGTAACGAGCTTGCCTGGCGAGGCCGCAAGTGGCGTTCGGTCGAACACTTCCGCGAATTCCAATCGAAATGGTCCAGCTGGAGCATCCGAATCACGATCCTGTTCGGACTTGTTTTCCTGTACCTGGCAGCAACCGGCGGGAACGCCTAGTCCTCGGATATCTCCTCAGACGGACCGCCATAACCCGGCCTTCGTACCCATCCGTAACGACCTGCGTGGCTTTTCACCAACTGCTCGAACTGCGATCGAAAATCTTCGTTGACTATTGGAGACGTCGTCATGATTAGAGCATCTTCACCGTTGTCCGAGTAGTACCTGCGGCGTAATCCAACTTCCTGGAAGCCGTACTTCTTGTACAGCTCGATCGCAGGCGTGTTCGACTTCCTGACTTCGAGGGTCACGACCCGTGAACCTCGATCTGAAGCTTGCTCGATCGCGCTGATCAGGAGTTGTTCACCGATTCCCTGGCGACGTTCAGTTTCACGAAGACCGATGATCACAACGTGTGCCTCATCGAGCACAAACCAGAGCCCAATAAACCCGGCTATGTAGTCAGATGGCAATCTGGGTCTAGTCACGCGGTCCAGCACAAACTTGTCGAAATTGCGTTTTAGGCGTGCTGAGAAACTCTCATATTCCAGCTCGGTTTTTGTTGCGACAGCCAGCCTGGGACCAAGCTCTCGTTCTTCGTTAGTCCAGTCGCGAACAGCAGCCAGATACAGACCGTTTTCCCTTAGCAAGTCTCTAGAAATTCGAGTGACTGGAAGCATTCCGGGGAACGCTTCGCGCTCGATGCTTTCGAGGATCAGCCCGTCATCCACACTCGCCTGCCTTATCGCAAACGGGTTCTGCTCTAAAGCCTTGGCTTGTTCAGCCGACTCTTTGATTTCATCCTTCAGGTTGCCGGCGTCGAGGTTTGCGAAGGCAGCTGCGAGCTTGTTGTCAGGATCGTTGAATGTCATTTAATGGGCACGGTCGTTTGATAGTTCTGCGTACAACCGTCGAGCAACGAGTGTATCGCGAATTCAACAGGTAACCACACTTGCGTAATTTGGTTAATAAATTCGACGCATTCCTTGTTGTGCTGCGCGATGCTTATAGGCTGTGAAAACCATCCGGGAGGAATCCAAACGGCTACGATACCCGCAAAACCCGTAGGCAAAGCAGCAGGAACTTCGTCGAGACCAGTCGAAGGCACCAATTCGATGGATGTGTTCATGCGCATAACGCGTATGGCGCTGCGCTACCGAGCTCGGATGACGTATGGGATCATCGCGATCTTCTTCGCATCAGCATTCCAACTCTGGATTCCACTCCTCATTGGTGACGCTGTAGACGCTGCAAAAAACCTTCTAGGCGATGGCGATCTTGCCTCTGACGACGCTGCACGCGATGCACTTGTCCTCACAGCGATTCTCCTGTTCGTTGCATCAGTCGGTCGTGGGCTATCCGCGATGTTCCAGAACTACATGGGTGAATCGGTCGGTCAATCGATCGGTTACGAGTTGCGGATGCTGTACTACGAAAAGCTTCAGCGACTTTCGTTCAGCTACCACGCTGGAGTTCACACCGGAGACCTAATCACACGAGGAATCCTCGACGTTGAGGGTGTCCGCATGTTCGTTCAGACAGCGTTGTTGCGGACTGTGTTCCTTGTCGTTTTGATTGGCACAGGAATGTACCTGATGCTTTCTGCCGACTTGCTCCTTGGTCTAATCAGCCTCAGTTTCGTACCGTTCGTCGCCTGGCGAGCAACTGCAGCTCGATTGAAGTTACGATGGAACTGGTACAACCTCCAGGAGAAACTGTCTGCCCTCACGAAAGTGATGGACGAAAACCTTGGCGGAATCAGGGTTGTTCGAGCGTTTGCTTCTCAAGATTACGAGATGCGAAAGTTTGACGAAGCTTCCAACGAAGCACTTCAGCTTGCCAACACACAGGTTGGTGTTCGTTCCGCAAACATTTCGATAATGACCCTCGCATTCATGCTCGCAATGGCAGCGGTTTTGTGGGTCGGCGGACAACGAGTAATCGACGGTGAGATGACTGCAGGTGAACTGACCCAGTTCCTTGCATTCATGAGTATTTTGAACGCACCTGTCCGTCAAATCGGAATGATGGTCAACGGTTACGCCCGAGGTTCAGCTTCCGGTGGTCGACTGTTTGCAGTTCTCGACATGGATCCCGAAATTCAGGATAAGCCGGGAGCGCATGACCTTGAACTGTCAGGGGGCGTCCTCGAATTCCACGATGTGCACTTCGGATACGAAGGTGAACACACTCTCAACGGCGTTTCGTTCAAGGTTGAGCCTGGTCACACGGTCGGGATTGTCGGACCTCCAGGAAGTGGTAAGTCGACGATCGCCCACCTGGTTCCGAGATTCTATGATCCTGTTAAAGGTCACATCACGATCGACGGTCAAGACCTTCGGGATGTCACGCTGGACTCTCTGCGTAGAGCAGTCGGTGTAGTGGAACAGGACACATTCCTATTTACTGCTTCAGTTGAACACAACGTTGCATACGGTGACCCTTGGGCGCCAGATGACCGAGTTGAACACGCGACCAAATACGCACAACTCGGCGACTACATCGACCGGCTTCCGCAAGGCTACAACACCATGGTTGGTGAGCGTGGTGTCTCGCTTTCTGGTGGTCAACGTCAGCGGCTATCAATCGCCCGTTCGATAATGCTGAAACCGCAACTAATCGTTTTCGATGACTCCACTGCCGCAATTGATGCAGCCACCGAACAACGCATTCGAGCGGCACTTCAGGACGTGACTAAAGACAGAGCAACGATCATTATTTCTCACCGTCTCAGTTCACTAATGCACGCTGACGAAATCCTGTTCCTCGACGAAGGAAGAATCATTGAGCGGGGAACTCACGAAGAACTGCTGGCATCCGGTGGTCACTACGCCGATCTCTATGAACTTCAGATCAGGCCAACCGATGATGTGAATCCTCTCGGAAATGAGGAGGATGCGTAATGGCTACTAAAACCAACCAAGACCGAAGTCACGAAATTCCGCCTAAGGCGTCAGTAAAACGAAGTACTCAGCAAGATGAAGAGTTCTTCGGAGAGGCCTTCAATGGACAGGTAATAAGCCGGTTCATGAAATATGTTGCCGTGTACAAAACGCTTGTATGGGTAGCCATTCTTGCCGTCGTTGTATTCACGATTACATCTGTAGCAATTCCGCTGATCGTAAGGGACGTTTTTGACCGCGCCTTAGTGCCTGGCGAATTCGACAGGGACGTATTAAGAAACCTCGTCTTCGTGTTCCTAGGTGCGGTGATATTCAACTACATCTCGAACTATTTCCAGGAACTCATTGTCGGAAGGGTTGCCGAAAGAATTCTCGTCGATATGCGACGGGCAATGTTCCTCCACCTCCAGCGCGTATCACTGTCGTTCATGGATAAGACGGAAATCGGTCGAATGATGTCTCGACTTCAAGGTGACGTTGCTGCTCTGCAAGAGTTTCTGCAAACAGCCGTTTTCGCTATCGGAGACTTCATCCTCCTGATTGGAATTATCGGAGCGATGGTCTGGATGGACTGGCGCCTCGGATTGATGACCCTCGCGGTTGTTCCGGCGTTGTTCATCGTCCGAATTATCTGGCTCCCGTACGCTCGTCGAGCGTTCCTGCAAGCCCGTATCAACTCATCGATCGTATCCGGCGCACTTGCCGAAAACATCAACGGAATTCGAGCTGTACAGGGTATGTCGCGGGAGTACGTCAATTACGACCTGTTCGACATCCGGGCCACCGACAACCTGAGAGCCGCCAACCGAGCTTCTAAGTTCGGTGTGATGATGCTCCCGATTGTCGACACACTGACTGGAGCAGCCTTCGCTGTTCTAGTTGTTGCGGGAGGTAGCTTCGTTCTAAACGGAACTATCGAAGTCGGTGTGATGGTCGCTTTCGTACTATTCATCCAGAGGTTCTTCGACCCGATCCGAGCTCTAACGATGCACTACAACGTTCTGCAACGAGCGATGGCATCTGGTGAAAGAATTTTCGAAGTTATCGACGTACCAGTCGAAATTGAGGATAAGCCAAACGCAGTTTCCCCTGAAGAAATTGACGGCTCAATAGAGTTTGAGAATGTAACGTTTGGTTATCTGCCTGATCAGCCGGTTTTGAAGAACATCAACTTCAAAGTAAATCCGGGTGAAACGGTAGCGCTTGTTGGACCTACCGGATCCGGGAAGACTTCAACGACTTCACTAGTTCACAGGTTCTATGAAATCTGGGACGGTTCGGTAAAAGTCGGCGGTCACGATGTTCGTGATATGACACAGGAGTCTCTCGGGAAGCACGTTTCCATGGTGCTCCAGGAGCCGTTCCTGTTCACCGGCACGATTTACGAGAACATCCGGTACGCCAAGGAAGATGCAACTCGTGAAGAGGTTGTTGAAGCAGCACAGGCAGTTGGTGCCCACAACTTCATCATGAATCTCCCAGACGGGTACGAAACCATGCTCGAACAGCGTGGTGGAAACCTATCACTGGGCCAGAGGCAGTTGATCTCATTCGCTCGAGCGATCGTCGCTGATTCGAAGATTCTCGTGCTGGACGAAGCAACGGCGAGCATTGACTCATACACCGAGATGCTTATCCAGCAGGCACTTCAGCGCCTGCTAGAAGGTCGCACCGGAATGGTGATAGCTCACCGCCTTGCGACGATCCGCGGTGCCGACAGAATTATCGTTCTGCAGGATGGAAACATCATCGAGTCTGGATCACACGACGAGCTTATGGAACTCGGTGGATTGTATTCACGCCTGTACTCGATGAACTACGCGTCGTTCGACGACATCCCAGACGAGCTCATCCAACAAGCTGCCCAAGCTTCGGAACATTCCGCTACCTAAAGGTTATCTAAAGTAGTTTGCCCTGACCTGCTTGCGGGTCAGGGTTGATCGGGGCAATCCCGACATGACCAAAACCTTCAGGTGTTGTGCGGCGACCTTGTGGTGTGCGCACCATGAAACCGACTTTCAGTAGGAACGGTTCGACAACATCTTCCAGAGTTTGTTGATCCTCGTTTACGGTCGCGGCGAGCGCCTGGATACCTGCGGGACCCCCCTGGTAGTTCTTGGCAAGGGTTGTGAGATAGAGCCGGTCTAATCGATCCAAACCAAGTTCGTCAACGCCTTCCATTTCAAGTGCTTCAGAGGCGACATCTTGGTTAATCACGCCGGAGTACTTCACCTCGGCAAAGTCCCGGACCCTTCGAAGTAATCGGTTCGATATTCGAGGTGTACCTCGAGATCTCCGGGCAATCTCGAGCGCACCAGGCTCGTCGATTTTTACTTCCAAAATCCCGGCAGAGCGCAACACGACCTGCGCTAGTTCCTCGTCCGAGTAGAAATCGAGGTGGTAGGCGAGACCAAAGCGCTCACGTAATGGAGCGCTGAGCATTCCTGCCCTGGTTGTAGAGCCGATCAGTGTGAACGGTTGCAATGGCAAATTAATCGACTTGGCGAACGCCCCAGAGCCGGTCATAAAGTCGACTCTGAAATCCTCCATTGCGGAGTACAAATATTCCTCGACGGCGTGTGACAACCGGTGTATTTCATCGATGAAAAGAACGTCCCCGCGCTTGAGGTTCGATAGCAATCCAACAACATCAGCAGGTCGCTCCAAAGCGGGACCTGATGTGTGGATCAGCTGGGAATCAAGCTCACGCGCAATGATGTGAGCAATGGTCGTTTTTCCAAGACCCGGTGGGCCGTGAAAAAGCGCGTGATCCAGTGTTTCACCACGCTTCTTCGCCGCCATAACGGCAATAGAGATGCTGTCTACAACTGCTCGTTGACCTACATATTCCTGGAACCGTTTGGGCCGAAGGTCTTTGGTCAGAGCTTCTTCAGATTCTGTTTCAGTAGCAGCAAGGATCTCGGCTCTCTGCTCTAGCGCGCGCTCTCCTTCAGAAAGCTGAGCGTCATCGTTGGCTGAGCCAACTATCCGCTCTCGTCCTCCACCGTCTGAAGATGCTGTCAACTATTACCTCTGACCTAACTATTCCTGTTGCGATATTTGCGCCTTGAATACTTCACGCATCAGTTCCTGCACATCGTCAACAACTTCAGGGTTTCGGCGCAAAGCTTCCTCAACCTTATCCTGCGCCTCAGTCGGCCGATAGCCAAGAGTTACAAGTGCTTCAACTGCCTCAGAACGGGCATCTACCGGAGGAGCGGTGTAACCTTGCTCAGTGATACCAGCATCTTGAAGCAGTGCCGTCGCTGCAACTTTCCCCCGCAGCGTTGCGACTATTTTCTGCGCCGCCCGACTTCCGATACCTGGCAGTCGTTGCAACGTCGCATAGTCTTCCGTCTCTATGGCGGAGGCAATCGCCGAAACAGGAAATACTAGTGCCGCCGCTGCTTTGGCAGGGCCAATGCCCTCAACCTGAATTAGTTGCTCGAAAAAATCTTTCTCGCTCGGATGACGGAACCCGACCAGCATCGGCTTCGGTTGTCGTTCGGTCACGTGGTAATAAATCTCCAAGTCTATTTCTGAACCTTCTCGAATGCCATCGTTTGCAAGTGACTGCGAGACGTACGTTGGCAAACTGACTTCGTAACCAACTCCTGAAGCCACCACAATCGCCTTAGCTGGTTCGCGGGTAAGAGTCCTGATTGTTCCATGGATAAAACTGATCATAAGTACAAATTTACTTCGAGGCTTGAATCGCTTCCATTGCCGGACTGTCCGACATGATTGCATGGCAGATCGCGATCGAGAACGCGTCAGCAACGTGCTCGTTCTTTGCCGCATCTGGAGTTCCAAGATGAGCTGCTACTGCTTGCTTTATTTGATCTTTACTTGCCCGTCCTGATCCCGTCACAAGATTCTTAGCACGGGTTGGCTGGTAGTTGAATACTGGTACGTCGGCCTCACCTGCTGCCATTACGGCAACCCCTCGGGCGTGCCCGAGGAGAATCGCGGTTTTCACAAACCGAGCATGTGAGTGCAGGTCTTCAATTGCGACAGCGTCGGGTCGAAACTCAGAAATTACATCTCTAATGGCTGAATAGATCGTGAAGAGTCGCTGCTCCATCGGGACATCAGCTTTTGTACGAACGACTCCGCCCTCAAGCGTCGAGTAACTACGGTCACGAACTTCAATCAGTCCGTACCCGGTGTTAGTCAATCCCGGGTCAATACCAAGAATTTTCAATGGGTTTCCTCAATCGCGCTCGTCTCGAATAATCGAGACTCGACTCAGATTCTCCTACCCCTTACCCTTTCCAATCCGGAAAGGGAATTGGACAAATGACACGACGACCTTGCTGGTACGGCAATATCCGAACGCAGTTTATGCGTCTCCCTATCTAAACACGAAGTTCAATTGACGATCGCGCCGCACTTGTTAAGCGGTCGGTGTATCGTTAGCCTTCATACAAGCTGAAACCCTCCACCCTGAGTTCGGATTCTTTTCAAATAAATGCAGCCCTTCTACACAGAACAGCAAACTATGTTGGCAACCACGGTGCGAGAGTTCGCAGCGAACGAAATCGCCCCCAAAGCAGCGGAAGTAGACGATAAAGAAGAGTTTCCTTTCGAGCAGTTCAAAGGTCTCGCTGACCTGGGAATGACCGGAATGACGGTGCCTGCCGAATACGGAGGTTCCGAAGGTGATTACAGGGACTTCATGGTCGTGCTTGAAGAGGTGGGAGCAGCGTGCGGATCAACTTCAACCGTTTTGATCACACACGTTTCACTTGGCTCGCAAACGATTTATCACGGTGGCAATGAAGAGCAGCGGCAACGATGGCTCCCTTCGCTCGCATCAGGCGAGAAGGTCGCCGCATTTGCACTCACAGAACCTGCAACTGGTTCTGATGCCTTGGCACTCGAAACAACCCTCACGCGTGACGGTGACGAATACGTTTTGAACGGTTCAAAGCTGTTCTGCACCAATGGTGCCGTTGCTGACGTGTTCTCGGTGTTTACAAACCATGATCGTGATGCCGGACACAAAGGCGTCACAGCGGTTGTGGTTGAAAAAGGAACTCCTGGCTTCACTATCAATCCACAGCACGGCAAGATGGGTATGAAGGGCTGTGCGACGGCTGAGTTGGTGTTCGATAACTGCCGAATTCCGGTCGACAACCGTCTCGGAGAAGAAGGAGAGGGTTATCGACTAGCACTAAAAATTCTCGACTCAAGCCGAATCATGATTGCCGCACAGTGTCTCGGACTCGCTAAAGGTGCTCTTGATGCCGCCGTTTCTTACTCAAAGCAGCGTCAAACTTTCGGACGACCAATTGCCACTCGACAGGCGCTTCAGTTCGCTATGGCGGATATGGCAACTGAACTTGATGCGGCTCGGCTCCTTACGTACCGAGCTGCAGCTCTTTACGACAACGGCTTGCCTCACGGCAAAGAAGCAGCGATGGCGAAGGTTTACGCGTCAGAAGCAGCAGGTCGCATCGCCAGCAGAGCTCTCCAAATCCATGGCGGTGTTGGATATTTCAAGCCATCTGCGGTTGAGCGAATCTACCGCGACCAAAGAGTTACTGAAATCTACGAAGGCACATCAGAAATTCAGCGGTTGGTAATCTCACGGGCGGTTATTGGAGAAATTTAGGTATTTGACTGACTCCAGCGAGAAAACATCCTCAGGCTCGCTCTACTACGAAGCAATCTTAATGCCGTGGGGTCTTCGATGGATTTTCTATATCTCCACGTTGGTGATGCTGTTTGGGATAGTTGGGCCACTGATTTGGACAGATGATGACATCTCAGGTTGGGTAATTTGGGTCTACTACCCGAGTATGGCAATAGGTGCGATAGGAATGGGTTTTGCCAGCTACTGGTTCAGAACACTCATCGTGTGGGTTGACGATTCTTACGTGGCGTTTGGGTATGGCAGGTTTCGAAAACGCTTCTCGTTCGATCAAATATCAGAAGTGAAGACTGAAAAGTACGATTTCGTGAAGTACGGTGGGGCTGGAATCCGATTTGCTCGCGGGGGATTCAGAGCATGGTCAATCCCATTCATGTACACAGGTGTTGAGATTTCTGTGACTGAAAGCGGCAAGGAGCGAACCTATTACGTCTCGTCGAGGAACCCCAGTGAACTTGAACAGGCAATAGCAAGGCGACTGGAGCCTGTCAGCTAAGCCAGGGTTAGTCGGGCTTGAATCCCACGCACCCTGGTTCAAAAACTGCCAGCCGTTTTGCAGCGATCTGAACCGCTTCCTCGTTGGCATCGACCAGCACGAATTTGCGGTCGTTTGTTGCCGCAGCGACACCAGTGGTGCCTGAGCCCCCGAAGAAATCGAGCACGATGTCGCCTGGATTTGAGTGAACTTTTACGATTCGATTGAGAATCGCCAACGGTTTCTGGGTTGGATAACCGGTTCGCTCTTTGCCATTTGTTGGCACGATCGTCTGCCACCATACGTCGGTGGGGACTTTTCCTCGCTCAGCCTTTTCTTTTCCAACCAATTCCGGTGCCAAATACGGAACTCGATCGATCGAGTCATAGTTGAACGTGTAGTGAGTCAGATCAACTGCGTACCAGAAGATCGTATCGTGTTTTGATGGCCATCTTTTCTTTGAGCGACCGCCGTAATCGTATGACCATATGATCTCGTTCATAAACGAATCGCGACCGAACAGTTCGTCCATCAGAACTTTGCAGTAGTGGCTTTCGTGTTGGTCGACATGGAGGAAGATTGAACCGGTAGCGGTTAGGACCCGTTTCGCTTCTTTCAGGCGAATCCTTAAAAACTCCATGTAATCGTCGAACGAATCTGAATAAGCGGCACTTCCCTGTTTTTCAGTCCGGTATCGCCGTCCCTGAAAGCCGACTCGCTCCCCATCGTCATCTTGAACGGTCTTCAATCGGACCATCTTCTGCGTCTCACCTGTGTTGAACGGCGGATCGATGTAAATCAGGTCGATTGTTCCCGACTCGAGCTCGCGCAAAAAGTCGAGATTGTCGGCAAGATGAATTGTGTTCGGAGTTGGGATTTTCACGTTCAAAAATTTTGGCAATGACAGGCAAACTCAAATTAACACTGCCCCAAACAGATTAATAGTCGTCGATTTCAAATTACCTGCCATTAGTGTTTTAGGTGAAAACATTTATATTGCGGTTCTCTAGACACTAGATAAGTTGAAAATACAGACGTCTGGCAACAACAATTTCGAAAGAAAAGGATCTACCAATGGCTGACTTGTTCCAGGTGATAGTTGTCGCCAACAATCCCGCAAAGCTTGCCGAGTTCTACTCGGATGTCCTCGGTTTCGAGGTCACTTATCCCCCGAACGCTGATGACCTCTCAAGCGAAACATGGATAGAACTGAATGCCGGTTCCGCAAAACTCGCCATTCATGGCGGAGGAGAGATCAAGACTAGCGGATCGATCATCCTCTCAGTGAAGGTCGATGACATCGAATTTGCTCGTTTTGACCTCGAACAGAGAGGTACTGATCACGAGCCAATTTTCGAGGTCTCTCCGGGTGTACGTTCAGTGAAACTGCGGGATCCAGAAGGAAACAGGATCTCGCTCGAACAACATTCGTAAGAACTTGGCGTGAAACTCTGGCGGTTCAACCGAAGTAAGTTCGGAGTTGATCGACGCTCCACAGATTGTTCTTCTCCCGTGCCGTCACCTTTGGAGGTGACGGCACAATGTTTTGCGGATGAACGTTTAGCGGGTCTCCATCCTTCGCAAGATACATTTGTGTTTCAGGATCAACCCAGCCGTTTGCAAGATAAAAAATGACGTGCCGGGCGTTCGCTAAATACTGCATCCCTTGCCCCACAGAGATGCTGAACTGCGGGTATTTTCCGCCTCGAGCACTCTTCGCCTGACCAGTCCACATCCACTTCCCATCCACGTACGTGATCCGATCAATCACCTTCTGGCGACGAACAATCTGCTCTTCCCACAGCCGGGCATTGCCTCTGAACTTCAGAAGTCGTGAGGGGTGATCTTGGGGAAGAGGGTCTTGCAAGGTCATATCGGGCGCAATCAAATTGCTGATGCCAGTATGTTCCAACAATCACTGTTGAGCCACAAGATTCGTACAATTCGGACATGAACGAAATTGTCGTCGGGTTCGCTCTCATAGCGATCGTGCTGCTGGTCACCCCCCTTATTTCTGGGTATGTCGACCGTTCTCCTCTTTCATTCGCCTTCCTTTTCCTGCTGCTCGGAATTGCGATTGACGAAGGCGGAATTGGTCTCATGGAGCTCGATGTTCACGACCAAATCTTGGAGGTCGTGGCGACTCTGACGCTTTCTCTGGTGTTGTTTCTCGATGCTGTAAAGCTTCAAATATCTGAACTGAAATCCAGATGGATAGTCCCGGCACTAACCCTGGGTCCCGGAACGGCACTGATCATCACGTTGATCGCAGTCACTATTAGTTGGCTAATTGGGCTGCCGTTGATACTCGGGTTCATTGGTGGAGCCATACTCGCGTCCACCGATCCTGTGGTGTTGCGAGAAATTATCCGTGACTCACGAATTCCAAGATCCGTGCGCCAAACCCTGCGAATAGAAGCGGGAATGAACGACTTGGTTGTTCTGCCGACTATTCTCATTTTGATTGCCGTAGCGACTGCGGCTTCAAGTGGAATTTCCGAGTGGATTATTTTCCTGTTGAAGCTTTTGGTTCTTGGACCGGTTATTGGATTTGCAATTGGTGGTGCCGGTTCTTGGTTGATGGTTCGGATCGTCCGCAAAACACCGATCCGAAGAGAACTTCAATCTCTCTATGGGCTGGGACTAGTGTTCGGTTCGTTTGCAGGAGGAACGGCAGTCGGTGGCGATGGGTTTCTTGCGGCGTTTGCGGCGGGTCTCGCTGTTGTGTTGCTGAACCAAACGCTTTGTGATTGCTTCCTCGAGTACGGCGAGGTCACCAGCGAAATGGCGATGCTGCTGTCGTTCATTTTGTTCGGAGTCGTTCTGTCGGGTCTGACGGCGGATATCCAGTACGGACCTGCCCTCGCGCTGGCGGCAATTGCGATTTTCATAATCCGGCCGTTCTCACTTATTGCAGTACTAACTCGTGCACATCTGAGTTGGGAGGCTCGAGGGTTCATCGCATGGTTCGGACCACGTGGTCTGAATTCTCTACTTCTTGCCCTCCTGGTTATCCATGCCCACGTTGACGGTGGCATCGAGTTACTAGGAGCAGTTGGAGTCGTGGTCATCGTCTCAACTGTTCTCCATGGAGCCTCAGCGAATCCGGCGGCAGGTTGGTATGCCAGGCGCATCCAGAAAGAAGTTCATGAGGAAGAGCGTGAAGTTGATGCAGCGGGTATTTTTGAATCACACTCAGAAGGCGTAGAGCGAGTTTCAGTCGAAGACTTGCAATCCGACCTTCAGTCCGCTGATCCTCCACTGGTCTTGGATGTCAGGTCTAGACACGCTTTCGAAAGCGATGGGTACAGAATTGCCGAAGACGTACGTGTCCAACCCGACGAGCTTGGTGCGTGGCTGGAACAAAACAAACCTGATCGGCGAGTGGTCGCCTACTGCACCTGACAGGATGATGCGACCAGTGTCCGTGTGGCACAGGAATTAACGAACAACGGTTGGGACGCCGCTGCTCTCGAAGGCGGCTTGTACGCCTGGAAAGAAAAATTCCCGGTCGTTTCTATGTCTACGGCCTCGCTACCCGATCCGAACATAGCAGAGGAATGGGTCACGGACTCCAAGCTCTGATTATCTTGAATCTCTCACGAGTGCGCTTGCGGCACTAATGAGTGATTCACACTCGACCTCCTATCCTCGTTAGAGATGACAGGAGGTGAATATGTTTTCGATCTTTGAGTACGTTGACGGGGTATTCCAACTTAACGTTTGGGGAGTTGTGCTCGTACTTATGATTATCGCTGCAGTGGGTTCGCGTGGCAGCATCAAGATGAAGTAACGGCCTCAGGCTTTTCCATTCGCATCAGGTAAACATTCATTTCGTTCACTACTGAGTAATAAGAACGAACGTAGGAGAAGCCGACTTTTTCATAAGAACGGATGGCGCGCTTGTTTTCCGGGTCAGGATCAATTGTGCAAACATCGACTGCAGGTAGATTCCAAATGACTTCTTCGATGAACTGCTTTATCACCAGCGTCCCAACACCGCGGTTTCGCCACGCTGGTTCTCCAATGAACACATCAACGCCAGCTGCATTTGGAATACCTACCTCCGCTGCGTGTTCGGGGTAGTCGCTAAGTCGATAACCCTGGATTTCACCAATGTCAGTGCCATCTACGACGATCACATAGCGCTGAGTTTTGTCGGATCCGTCAGTAAAAATTTCCTCGGTGCGTCGTTCCCACTTTTGAAACACCTCGTCGAAAGTCCGTTCACCGTTTGACGCCCACCAAACGTCAACTTCTGGCTCTTTCTGCCAGCGGGTAAGGTTCGGTACATCGGTCGAACTTATTGGACGGAATTCGATTCGCACAGCTGTTCAAACTGGTCTGCCCAACCCTCGAAGAATCTGATCCACATGATCTTCTCTGTGGTTTCCGCGGGCGAGCATGAATGTCATTCCGAGATCAACCAGGGCATCAATCTTCTCCTGAGGGAGGTTTTCCACTAGCTCAGTGACTTCCCGAGCAGCCTCAACCGCCATTGGTCCGGTCGATTCAGGTCGCATTTCTTGCCAGAGAGGTTCCAATACAGGGTTCAGTTGATCGTCGGTGGCAGACACGGGAAGCGGGTCACCTAAACTCCAATCACGGAGTAAAGTTGCCTGCCGTCGATCCCAAAACGCTAGATGAGCAAATGCGACTGCCACAGTCCAACCTCCACCAAGATCGGCGAGGTAGTCTGGGTTGGATTCAACCAATTCCTCCAATCGTCGGAGCTCTTCGCGGTTTTTGTCTCTAGTCGCTGGATCGAGCGTCATCGATGACCTTTCTGACTGATCTGAATCCGCACAATATAACCGACACACCAAATCAGACCCAGCCTGATCCCTGAGATCATCACCTAGCGCGGTTTAATCATGCCAATTTCTGGAAAAGTATTTATAGCCACTAGCCTTGATGGTTTCATCGCTCGGGAAGACCACTCGATTGACTGGTTGATGAATCAACCGGAGGATCCTGAAGACCGCAGTTTCCATGAATTCATGGAGACCGTTGACGGTCTGGTGATGGGTTCCAATTCATTCCGGACAGTTCTTGGCTTTAAGCAATGGATTTACAACAAGCCTGTGGTTGTCTTGAGTAAGTCGTTATCGAAAGCTGACATTCCTGATTGGATCACCGGTGATGTCGAGATTTCCAACCTCGATGTTGAATCTCTGGTGTCATCTCTCGAAGCCCGAGGCTGGTCCAGCGTTTACATTGACGGTGGAGCAGTAATTCAGTCGTTTCTCAAAGCTGGATACATCGAGGAAATAACAATCACCAAAATACCCGTCTTGATCGGGTCGGGTATTCCACTTTTCGGTGAGATTGAGAGTGACATCCAGCTTGAGTTGATCAGCTCGAAATCAACCGGCGCAGGATTTGTACAAACAAAATACAAAGTCGTGGGCGAGTGAACACGAATGTCTTCTGGTCACTGTGAGTATGAAACACGACGATTGACGATTGGCGAGTGGAATCTGGAAGACTCGCAGCTCGATGGCTTCGTTCAAGAGCTGTTGTCGCCGACTGTCACTGCGGAACTTCCCGAACACTGGCAAGGTGCGTATTCGAACGAACGTGCCCGGCAATGGATCCAAGAACAAGATGCTGAATCGACTGTTTTGCTTGTTCAGAAATTATCGCGGGAACCGGCTGGCCTTCTGATTCTCTACCCGGATGAGAGAACGGTTCGGATCGGATACATGCTGTCTGAGAATCACTGGGGGCAAGGCCTGGCGACCGAGCTAATCTCTGGGTTCGTCGACTGGTGCCATAATTCTGATTCTTTCGACGAAGTTGTCGCCGGAGTAGGTGCGTCGAATCTTGCTTCAGTTCGCGTACTTGAGAAATGTGGGTTTGTGGCGACAGGCACGCAACTTGGGGCGAACATCGAATTAGTACGTTCGCTGACCGATTGGAACTGAGATGGATCCATCGTGAATACAGAAATTAAGCCTTTTGTCGACGTACAACACCGCGAATATGTAATCGAGTTGTGGCGTAACGTCTTCGGATACGAAACTGCTCACAACGAACCGAACCTTGTCCTCGATAAGAAGATTGCAGAGAATGATGGTCTTCTCTGGGTAGCCCTTGAAGGTACCTCAGCTGTCGGAACGGTTATGGCTGGGTACGACGGACATCGTGGTTGGATTTATTCCCTCGCCGTCGATCCGAAGATTCAGCGAACCGGTGTCGGTTCCCAACTTTTGCAGACTGCCGAGAAGGAACTCATATTGCGTGGATGTCTGAAAATAAATCTTCAAATTGCCGAAGGGAATGATGTGGTTCAGGGTTTTTACGAGGCCAACGGCTACAACGTAGAAGAACGAATCAGCATGGGTAAACGGGTTTAGCTCTACATAAGTGGACATCCAATTTCTCGTCCCGTTGCTTGCGGCTTTCGTTCTTGGAGCAATGAGTCCCGGACCATCGCTAGCCGTTGTTATTCGGAATACGGTCAACGGTGGACGACGTCAGGGAGTGATGACCGGAATCGGTCACGGACTCGGATTTGGAATCTATGCGTTCCTTGCTGCCGTTGGGTTGGCAGCGGCAGTTTCATCGAGCGATGCAGCTGCGACTGCAATACGTTGGGGCGGAATTGCACTACTTATCTATCTGGGTGCGACGTATCTGAAACGCTCACTGGCAAATTCATATCCGGGGTCGCACAGCGAATCACCGCGCCCTGGATCAGGGTTCGCTCAGGGGTTCTCTATCGCAATTTTGAAGCCAAAAATACTCGCCTGGCTCCTCGCCATTTTTACCCCAATTATTGATAGCGATTTATCACTCGCAACCACCATTGGAGTTGCCCTGATCGGAATGACAATCGATGGCACCTGGTACGTGCTTATGGCTGTTCTCATCACAGCCACTACGCTCGAGCAAAAACTCAAAGCAGCGTCACGCCGCTTGGACGGAGCCATGGGTGCGCTTATGCTGCTGTTTGCCGTGCTTTTGCTTGCCGATACAGTTCAGTCGGCGTAAAGCACAAAACTTCTAAAGCCCTTCCCAGGCCCGTCCGTAAGCAGTAATTATCTTGTCGGTCATTGCGTTGAAATCTTCATCAATAACCTGACGGCTCGGGTCGGCGTCGTACCAGTCGACTATCTCTCTCGCACCGTGTTCGTATGGAACCGTGCACATGAACTCCGGCGACACTCGCTTTATCTTTGTGTTGTCGAAAATCATGCTGGCGGTCTTGTCACCTAGAAGTCCATCGCCCCAGCTTTTATCGAAAGCGTTGATTAAATCCGACGGCACGTGAACAACGTCGAGTTCGTCAACTCCAGCTGCCCTGGCTGTAATTTCGTGAAGCTGGTTCCAGGTCAGGAGTTCGTCCGAAGTGATGTGGAACGCTTCACCGATTGCTCTGTTGTTACCGAGGAGTCCGACGAATCCCTTCGCAAAGTCTGTGTGGTGCGTGTAAACCCAGATCGAAGACCCGTCTCCGTGAATAAGAATCTTCTTGCCTTTGCGCATCCGATCGACCACCGACCATCCGCCCTGGAACGGCAACATCGTTTTATCGTAAGTGTGTGAAGGTCGTACGACCGTGAACGGGAATTCGTCTTCCCGGTACGCCTTCATTAATCGCTCTTCGCTGGCGATCTTTTCTTGCGAGTATTTCCAGATCGGGTTGTAGAGCGGTGTCGACTCAGTGACCGGCAAATTCACCGGTGGGGTCTGGTAGGCCGACGCAGAGCTAATGAAAATGTACTGTGCCGTTCGACCGGTGAAGAGCTCAATGTCGGTTTCGATGTGCTCAGCAGTGAACGCAATGAAGTTGGCAACCGCATCGAAACTGTGATCACCTAGCGCTTTTCGAGCGGATTCCTTGTCGCGAATGTCGCCGTTGAGGATTTTCGCTTCTGACGGTGCCGGACGTGATGTAGTTTCGCCACGATTCAGCAGGTAAACGTCGTGCCCTTTTTCGACCGCGAGGGCTACGCAAGCTGAGCTGATTTTTCCGGTGCCGCCGATAAAGAGAAGTTTCATGAAAGTTCAGTGATCCTATTCGGATTGGTTGAGGGATTTGAGAATGTCAGAACTGTAGCACCGCGCCGGTGAAACGTGGCACGAAAAGTCTCATTGCTCTAGTTGTGAATGATTCGCTGGGCGATTGTGTCGATGCCGGCATCTGGAAGATGAATAATTCCGGCTATTTCGGGGTCGTTAGTACCGACGAAGAATCCTCGCCCTGCGGCTTTCAACATCTCGGCATCTCCACCTGAATCTCCTACAGCGAATACTCGGTCCGAAGGAATCTCGTATTTTTCGACGAGATGTTCGAGAAACTCGGCTTTTTCTTCTGGAAACACATGGGTGATTTCTCCCGAGTCCCAGTCGAGATCGGTACCGGTGAATTCATTTATACCGAGATCGCTGGCGATAATTCCGACCCCGAATTTCCAGGTCATTGACGAAATAGCGACGAGGAAACCGGCTTCTACTAGTGATTTGATGCCGTCGTGAACACCTTTAGCCCAGACGACCGAAGGAAGAAATGATTCGACAGCTGTGCGTCCTGAATCGAAGTACCAACCTGCCATTTCTTCACGAGCTTCAATGACCTTTGGGTTTCGTGACGAGCTTCCAATCGCCGTTTGTGCACCGGCGTTCTGCTCAAGCCAGTCCATCCGCTCCGACTTGCCGATTTGGGCGGCAATCAGATCACAAACAGTCTTTTCTCTAATTAACGTGCCGTCGCAATCAAATACGACGAGGCCTTTATAACTTGCGTGGCTCATTTCGATGAGTTGAGTTCCACCGCTTTTTTTAGAAGATCCTCAAATCCGGATTCGTCCAGGGAATCGCCTTCGAATAAATCGATCACCCGCATCGTATTACCCCCTAACGAACCGTTGAATAGCTTCCTGGGATCGTCAAGCTTCGCACCTTTGGCAAACGTCAACTTGATCTTGCCTTTGAATCCTTCGCCGGTACAGATGATCCCGTTAAGGGACCACACAGGAACGCCATAAGGGTTGCTTGGTTTGCGCCACTTGATCTGCTCGATTACATCCGGGACTGTGTCGCAAATCACCTTACGAGCCTGCGTCAGAAGCTCAGCCTGCCACGGTTCGTTTTTTTTGATCAGTTCTTGTATTTCGTCTCGCTGAGATTCGCTCATTCGAATGTCCCATCACATTTTGGGTTTGGATGATTGAGGCTCGCATCCTGAAAGCAAATCCAATTTAGCACTGTGAAAACTGACTGTTGACCCTCACGCAACGTTAAGGTTTGACGTGAATGTTGAGGGAGAAATATGGACTACCAGGTCAAAGATGTTTCGGAACCCGAAAACAACAACCTGATTGAACGCCTAAACGGAACCGTGAGAGAGCGCACGAAAGTAATGCGTGGGATGAAAACGGTCGAAAGTTCAGGAGCGATTCTTGATGGTTGGGTAGTCCACTACAACCACTTCCGTCCGCACATGGGATTGAAGAACCAGACACCGGCACAAGCCGCGCTTGCTGAGATACCACTCAAACAGTGGGATGACGTTGCGAGACTCGACGTTAGACCGTTCTCACGGAAGCGGGTAAGTCTCGAAAAACTCGAACCAAAAGAACGGCAGCTGCGACCACCTAAACCACAGGAACCCAAGCGCAGACGTGACCCGTTTGGAGTTACCAGAAAAAACCGATTACTAGGCGCACCACCAAACCGCGGATTCTTAGGTGACTACTCGCGACGAAAGAGGTTGTTTACGTGAACCGAAAACGAATGCGTGTGTTCGTCTCAATTATCGTCGCTGCAGTGCTCCTAATGTTCGGCATAGGTGCGGCAACGATGGGTCATTTTGGTGGTGCAACATTTTTGATACTTGCCGGACTTGGAACGTTTTGGTTCGACTTCAGAATATGGAGAGCGAGCGAACCTCAAAACCCGATCGAACACGATCTACTTGAGTTAGATAAGTGACATCCCCACCCCGCGTAGGTAGAGCCACACGATGATCTCGGTTGTAGTTTTCTTGGCCGTCGGGATGATCGCTTGGGTATGGCCAATCCGAACAGCGAACTGTATTTCTAAAATTCAACCTCCACGTTGGGTAATTAAGCTCGCATTGAGGTGGAAGGTTGAGACTCCGCCATTGACGCAGGAACAAGAACTTCGGCAGACCAAAAGAAACTTACGTTTGTGGGGGAGCGTTCCGCTGCTTCTTGGAGTTGTCGGCCTCGGATTTGAGATTGCTAGCTGGCTTCGGTAATGCATTACTAAAATTTTCTGAATCTGGAGATTTGCAAATTTACCCACCCACCCCAAGCAAGTAGAACCTTTACGTGAACATGAGACTGAAATATAGGTTCTTGCTGATATTGGTCCTCGTGCTGCTGTTGGCAATCGCAGGTTGCTACAACCCTCAATCACTGGACGTGACAAATGGGACCGGCACTTGGGTCGATCTGAACTGGACCTCAGAACTCGAAGATGATGACACGAGTCGCATAACGTTAGACAAACCTATCGTGGTTGGCGAGGTCGACCCTTATCCAGGTTGTGAACCCTGCAATGCGTATCCCGGTTCCACAGAAACTTTATGGGGATTCCGAAAAAGAAGTAAATACAACCGAGAAGCGACTCACCATCTAATGGCAAGAGATGCCCTAACAGAAGTCGTCTTGTACCACCAGACCTTTACTTACTCTGAGCTTTCAAAAATGAAGTGGCGAGTGACTATCGTAGATCAGACAAAATGACCCATCCACCCGAAGCAAGTAGAACCTAGTTAGGTAAACATTTGCTCACATGCGGGCGTGTGCGTACTCTTAATCGCTGTGTGTCTTGCGTTTTAAGGCGCGCGCGGTCCTTTTGAACGGGGATTTGGGTCGGATGATCTATAACGTTGCAGGGCTTTTGACGGGCAAGCTCGGAGATAGCCAGCAGCACGAAATTGAGAACGAAACGCTCGTGATTGACGGGCATAAGTTCACAAAGATCAGCGGTCCGGTCGACCTGATGAGGACTGATCGTACTGTGCTAGTCACTGCAGATTTAGAAGCAATGACGCATCAGGAGTGCAGCAGGTGTCTAACCGACACAAAACTGCCCGTGAGCGTCGATTTTGAAGAGGAGTTCACTCCGCTAAACGCCGACCTGGTTGACGGTCCATACAACCGCACCGAGGACGAATATGAGGGTTTTGACCCCGCGTTGATAGTGGACGAGCAAAATTCCTTGGACATGACACTGGCATTAGGCCAGGCTCTTCTGGGAGCAATGCCAATTGCACCCGTTTGTAAAGACGAATGCTTAGGGATTTGCCCAACCTGCACAGTAAATCGCAACGAAATCCAGTGTTCTTGTGCCAAAAGTACCTCAGACCCGCGATGGGCGGCCCTTGCAGGTTTGTTGGAAAAAGGCGCAGAATCCACAAATTGATTTTTGGGCAACAGCCCAACTGAAATAGATATGCCACCACTTCCTAAGAAAAAACACTCCCGAGCCCGCAAGGGAAACCGAAACGC
>Ga0181589_10000624_pt1 | contig 25899 bp, 15 predicted proteins | sample 071ome_25_FD_132444 | JGI IMG/M metagenome (GOLD analysis project Ga0181589, IMG submission 132444) | Coastal salt marsh microbial communities from the Groves Creek Marsh, Skidaway Island, Georgia - 071410BT metaG (megahit assembly) | ecosystem: Environmental > Aquatic > Marine > Intertidal...
AAGGCACTTCAACAACGATAGGCCCATCGTCAATATCTTCCAAAGCCTGAATCCTGTAATCGACCTCCAAGTTGGATCGATTGAGGACCGTCAAATACCAGCGACCAGACTGAAGGGGAGGATTGGTTTCAGATGAAAGCAGTATGACTTCATCCACGATGCCCGGATTGTTGCTGGCCGCATCGAAATCACTGAAGGAAGGTATTGACTCATGCTTGAGGAGCAAATCCACATTGCCTTGAACTCCATCCGGTAAGTTGGAAAGAGTGAAGGTCACCTCTTTGCCATCCGGATGAACATCAAAGGAGTAAACTTCTATGGGAGCCGGCATGCCCGTGACCACACCACTCAAAGTGTTGGTAAACCAAACCCCCGAATCCAGTGGGGTCACGGGAAGATCCAGTTGCTGGGAGCCTTTGATGCGGTAAGTCACCTGCTCAGAATCGGTCGGCGCACGATTGACAACAGCCAAATAGTAATCTCCTGCTTCCAGTGCGGGGTCCGAAGAAGCATTGAAGAGAACACGCTCTGTGTCGGTATCCAGGTTGAGACTCAGCCCGTCGGCATCGGTCAAGGTCGGCAGGGTTCCGCGCTTGACCCAAAGATCCAAGTTGAGTGTTTCGTCACTCATGAGGTTGTCCAACACAAAAGAAACCTCGGTCGAATCAGGATCCACGGCAAAGCGATAGTAATCGACTTCCTGGTCAAAACCCTCCTGATTGATCGCGACAGAATTGGTTGTCCAGAGATTGTCGGTGAGCACCATTACCGGTGGCTGATTGGTCTCCAGGCTGGCACGGAGGGTAAAGGAGAGTTCATTGGTTTGCTGATTCAACAGCGCGAGAAACCACCGCCCTGCCAGCACGGGTGATACGTCATTGGTATGCACAAGCAGTTTGCCTGTCCCGGGTCGATCGCCAAAAACGGGCGAGAGTCGATCCTTTTCATCAAAAGAGGGCAGCGCCTCTCGGCTCATGACCAAGGCCCCGTCGCCATCGGAATCCAACACTTCAAATCGAACCGTACTGGCGTTGGTGCTTGCCACGTCAAACATGAAGTAATTGGTGATGGAGGCATCATCCGACACATAATTGTCGCCCACGGTAAAATCGATCGCTTCTCCGTCTTCCAAACGAATCACGTTGTAAGGCACCGTGGTCTCCGTGACCTGGACAGAATAATTTACATCAGCCTGTGAAGGCTCCACATTGAAAACACCAATAAAGTAGCTACCTGGTTCCAAAGTCGCGGGAGGTGTATTGGTGATTTGAATACTGTCGAGGACGGGACCTGGTTCATCAGCCCGATAGTCAAACAACCTCAGAGTGGGAAGCGGCAGATCCTTCTTAACCACCATATTCACATCGCCATCCAAAGGAGTCAGCTCGATATCGAGATTCACCACATTGGAAGCGACGCGATAGCGGTAATACTGCAGATCCAAATCATCCGTGAAGGGGATGGTGTTTTCGTAGGGTATCTGATTTTCAAGATCGATGATGGGGATATCATCCGCATCGAAACGAAGGCAAAGTTCGTAGGATTGTTCCTGATCGGCATCGGTGTTGGCCACAGCAAGGTAGTAGCGCTGACCTGGCAGCATGACCGGTGAAGCAGCTGCGTCCACCAGGTTGGTTTCCATATCAAAAAACAACGCTCCATCGAGGGTAAGAACCATGGCCTCACCGCCATCGACCCCATGATAGTCGATCGGAGGAATGATGTCGGGAGGCGATTCCCCCGTGGGAACGCCGGCCACATCGAACCACATTTTGAGGTCTCCCGTGCCTGTGAGCCAATTGGTTGCCATGGTGGCAATTCTCGGGACATCGACCACGAAATACTTTACCTCTTCCGGTTCGAGAGAGCCGGCAAAACACTGGCCATTCCGTAAGGTCGTTGCCGGCACATTGGTATTGGCCAAACTCAGGAGTAGCTGCCAGTTCTGGAGGATGGGCTCTGGCGCCTCTGCTCCACCAGATCGCGTATCATTGATTTCCAGGGTCCAGTCCCCAAGAGCTGATTCACCCTTGAAGTGTTCGAGGGGTTCCTCGGGAAAATAATACTTCACCGCTGCCGCGTCTCTCAGTTCAATCTGATCCAGCGACATCGCAGGTCGCCCCCGCACATAACTGAATTCGAGCAATGTTTCAGGCTTGCTTGTCTCAAAACGAATGGGCGTGTTGCGCCTCCATCGAATGGAGCCATCCACCACCTGCGCCCTGCGTCCATCCATGTAAATGTATCCAACGGGGGATCCACGCCCGGCTGAGGAGCGGGTGGAGTATATCAGGTCAAATTTCCTGCCTGGTGGCGTCGGGATCGTGGTGGCAATCCGGGAACTCAGAATATGCATGAATTTCCGTCCGTAAGGCGCACGCTGCCCCATGAGGCGGGCTCGACCATAGATAACCTCCCACTCCCGATCCTCCACATCGGTTGGAAACGTATCCCCTAACGAATAAATCTGTGCCCTTGCCTCTTCAAAGCCACTGATGGGATAAACGTTGACGACTGCATTGGTCGTAAAAGGACCCTCAGCAAATTTAATCAGGGTATCGGCATCCTCTTCGTTGTCGCTGAATCCGGCAAAGATAGGCGCTTGCGAATCACCCGAGCCCAGGGCCGTTTCAGTGTCCCCTCCCCGATTTTCCATCAACATCACCCGCGTACCTTCAGGACTGACGAGATTGAGGCTCAAATCTGAAAGACGTGGATGATCCAGACGGATACCTATCTTTGCTTCTGCTATGGGCCGGGTATCCGGAACATAAATCTGGGCATGGGTCAGCCCATCATCCAGGATGGGCACTTCAAGATCATCGGTGAAAAACGGTTGCTCCGCATCCACGACCAAATTCCGCTCCACATCATAATTAAGTCGAAAATCAACGGGTTCGGTATTGGGATTATAGACCCCGATGAAATATCGACCAGCGTTCAGGGGCGGAATGTCCCGAGGAGTCATGGTAACACTGACCATGGCGTCTCCGTCCAAGCCCAAGGTACGCTTGTCATAAAGGGTTTGCGTGGGCAATTCCTCATGTCGCAGATACAAGTCCAACGGTAAGGCGAACTCGGTCAGTTGAACATTGAGAGCGCTGGCATCGGGCGGCACCTCGACAAAATAATAGGCAAAACTTTCAGCCTGAACTGTGCTGGTCAAACCATCTTCTCCAAGTAGTTGATTGGGTGTGGCAATGACGTTGAAGGAGGTCAAGTTACCCGTTTGACCCAAAGCGTTATCCACCATGGTCATCAACCAAACTCCCACACCATTTTGGCCGATGAAATTAATCAGATTGCCGGGCCCGTCAGAAGCAATGCTTCCGGGATAAAGCCCGAAATCATCAAAAGTCGCGGCAAGGAAGGTCGAGTCACCGGACGGATCATACAGCATGTGATTGTTGAGCACGGCTGAAACTCCATCGTGCGAGATGCTCCCCAGCAAATCTCCAATATCCTGGTGAAAGAGAAGGGTCTCCACCATGACACTTTGAACCTGCAGACCATTGAGCGGATTGCCAATGGCAATCCCAAGGGCCGCCCCCGGGCTCGATGGGGTACCATCGGGAATGATCCCCTGATTGAGCGGAATCCCTCGAAACACGCGATTTCCATTGGCATCGGTGAAGTCAAAAGGATCCGGCGATGAGAGTCCAACCATGGCGTATTGGGCGCCTTGATGATCCTCTGATTTGACGCCCACATAATAAATCACATCCTCGCCAAGCGGCTGGTTTTCAAAAACGACCACTTCGGTGCCCCCCTGGTTGGTGGATTTGCTCGCTCCAGCAATCACTCCGGGGTTAAGTGAAAGCAGCCCTGGGTCACGGGACACATACAAATCAACATCTGCATCACTGGCGCGAGGCTGGCCCAGTTGTGGGGGGAGGAAGGTCGCAAACGCCACGTAGGGACCATTGGTGAATCCGACGTCATTGGTGGATGGCAGGGAATTGGTGAAGGCATAGAACTGCCATTGTGGGCTCAGGCCGTTGGTCGTTCCCAGAAGCGGGGCATTGGCCCCCACACGATCCTCCAGCCGAGGCATCCCATTGGTGATGGCATAGACAGGCGGTGTGAAATCTGGCAAGGCAGGATCCAGATCTTCCAGCTTGAAAGGCTCCTCCAACTCAATGTCATCGCCGCTGCTGATGACCAAGGCAAAATCCTGCACCACACCCTCAGGATGCGCATGCACTGCGTTGACATTGACGCGTCGCCCAATCACGGAAACCACGTAGTTGGTCGAAAGAGGGCCATTGATGAACACATTTTCCACATTATTGACCACATCACTCTCGGAAACCTGATTGGTGGAAGACATCTGGGTATAGCGAGCACCCTCAGGAAAATCATTTCCCAGAAACACCTCACCTGAAACGGTGTTGGAGACCACCAAATCCAGATCGTTGACCAGCTTGATCCCAGCCGCAGGATTTCCGGGAGGATCGGTCCAGACCAGTGAGACACGGAGTGGAAAAGCTCGAGCACCGTTGGTGGAGACGTTCAGATCCCAGGACATGGACTCCCCTGTGGCCAGAGCCCTATCAGGATCCTGATCGAAAAATTGAAGTGAAGATGAACGATTGTCGGCGGTTTGAAGCAAATTGGTCGGCAAACTATTGTTCAAGTTGGGCAACCCCCAACCCTGAAAGTTGATCAATGGATCTATCTGGAAATCATACAGTGTTCCGGAAGACCTGGCCCCGTTGATCAGCAGCGCTTTTAGAAGGGCAGGCGATGGGTTGATGTCCTTTTCAACTAGAAATTCCTGCATCAAGGCCAGCATGCCAGAAACCACCGGGGCCGCCATACTCGTGCCCGACTCCATACGGTAATGGGGAGCCAGTCCATCATTGATCTCTCCAAGCTGCTTGAAATAATCCTCTTTTTCTTCCTGAGTGACGATCTCGGTTTCCAAATCGAACACCGCTGTGGAAGAAGAGTCATTCCCCACGCTGATGAAGTAGATATTTCCCGGATAAAGCCTGAGAGGCTCGTCGGATTCAGGGTCAAGGGTGACCTCATTGCTACCTGCCAAATCCTCAGCAGTCGGAAAGCGGCCCAAAGCTACATAGATGGGTAAGTCCGGCAAAGCAAGGGGAGCGTCCGCATTAGGTCGGATGCGCACACGCATCTCGACAGCTTCCATGGGGACGAAGAAGGCATTGGGAATCAATTCTCCCGGGCTGACGGAGAGCCCCTCTCTTCTCGCAAAGGTCACCTCCTGATCATTTTCCGGGTTTTCCCACTGCTTGCTGCGCGTGGAAACAATGAATGTGCCGGGTGCGACCACATCCGGCTTGAATCGGCCCCCTTCGCCCTCCACACCCACGCCCACGTTACCTCTGGAAGAGAAGGCAGCGACCTCGGTGGAAGAATCGGTTTCAGGGAGAAAGGCTTTTTCAAGGATGGGAATCTGATTGGTTTCGGCCACTCCAACATCATTGGTGGTCACCTGATCCATGTAGCCTGTGATCACTTCATTGGTGAGGTATCGGAGGCTTTCTATGGCTCCCACGGTGATGACATTCTTCGCGGTTGCGGGTGCCAGAATGCTCCCGGAAGCTCCTCCGCGCCCGTTGAATTGTCCGTTGCCATCATTACCAGCCGAGAACACGTAGACCATGGGTTGATCCCCCTCTTCAAAAGGAAGGGCATCGCGTACCGCTGCATCGAAGCTGGCGGCGGAAAGACCATATTCCTGCGAATCCGGGTAATTCCAGCTGTTGTTGGAAATCATGGCGTTGGTTCGGCCTCGAGTGATATAGTTGAAAATGGCAGCATCACTCTGAATGACTTCATCTGACTCAAGAGGGCCGGCAAGAGGGTCAATAGCCAGAGAATAGATTCTCGCTTTGGGAGCCATGCCATGAAAGTTGGCGTTGGTGGCTGAGTTGATGACATTGGTCACCGTGGGAGAATTCTCTCCGGAACTAGCGATGATACCTGCCACGTGGGTTCCGTGCCCCAGAAGGTCCCGATGAGCGGATAGGACACTCCATGGAGCGGACCCACGATCTTCGTTCTCCAACGATGAGAAGCTATCTGGAAAGAATCGAGAAAAGTCATCGGAGTAAACCCGAACACCAAGATCAGGATGACTGGAATCAATGCCTGTGTCATTGACATTCACCCACATGTCTTCCCCGCTGAGCCCATGGTGGTTTTGATTGGTTTCATTGGTGGTCTCCAGATCGACGCCAACCAAAACTCGGGTCAGGTCACTGGCGAAGGCTCGATGTTCAAACGGTTCGACCCATTGAACGAGATCCAGTTGAGCCAGGGGCACCAGCCCTTGAGGTGGAACGCCCACCACAAATTGCTCTCCAAAAGGTGATGTGGATTGATGCAATACGTCCACACCCATGGATGCCAGCGCGGAGCGAGCTTGGGTCCCCTCCCCCGGATAAGAAGTCAAACGCAACATGGTTCCCTGATCCAGGTCGAGTTGGTCGGCAGCCCGTTCGAGCAAAGCTTCGCTGATTTTGAAATAGGGCGCATAGGGGATCACAGCTCTGACCCCCGCAAGATTCCTCAACTGTGGTAGCTGATCGGGATGAAGACGCACCAGCCAAGTCTGATTGGGAATGTAAGAGACTTTGACCAGACCAAACGCCTCCATGATCTCGGCCGTGATCACCCGATCGAAGTCGGTTTCTGTCTGAACAAGGAAAGCGTGCGTGCGAGCTGGCGCCTGCAGATGCTCAGGGATGCCCAGTTTGCGTTTGGACCGGGTATCGAGCAAGGCATTGTTGAGCAGAATCGCCTCATCCAGACGGCTAAGAACGTTGAGACGTGTGGAAGTATTCCGTAAGCGATGGGGGTGATCCGGATCCTCAGGCAAGCTCTCGAGAAAAGGAGCTACAACGTCGGGGTGGCTTTCGGTGGCGTGTCGGCTCACTTCATCCAACCGAGTCAAAAGGGTCGAAGGTTGATGGGTCAAACTTCTCAAGGAGGATGCAGCCTGAGCATCTTCCTGCGATGGAACCGTCACCGAAAGACGAGTGCCATGCCAATACCATAGCCCAAGCCCAAGGATGACCATCCCCAACGCTGCCCTCAGTCTGCCACTCAATCGCATCATTTCCTTAATTTGTTCGTTCCGACCATTTACTTTTTGTTGTTCCCTTTGTGCCAGAACTCAATCAATCAAAGGGCAGAACGCTCTCACTTTCCACGGTTGCCTGTAAGTTGGTCATGGCACCATTGAAGCCAACCACCCTGCGGAAAAGATATTCCCCGACCACCTGATAGTTGGTGCAGATATTGAACAGCCGGGGAGGATTCGGCTCGGACCGCAGGGACTGTGCCGCTGGCCGCAGGGCCTGTCCATAGGCATAAACCGTGACCCGAGGCTCATCGGCTTTCACCAGGGATAAAATTTGTTGAGGGATCCGCTCATAAGCCATGTCGTCAATGCCGCTCTGGTAGGAAACGCTTTCATCCCAGGCAAGATAAGGTGACTGGATGCTCAGTGCAGGGGCCGCCAGTAATTCACCAAGATGACGGAACTTGCCATTCGGCAGAAAACGGCGCACCCCGTTGATCCCATAGGGGCCATTGACCATGGAAGCCATGGCGCTGAGTTCGGTGCCTGCTTGCGGCAAAGCAGCCAGACCTCCAGGCTGAATGGTGATCGCTTGATAAGCAGGAGATTGCAACGTCTCTAGATCTCGATTCAAAATTTCATCTGAGGAAAGATTGGTTTGCGCCACCACCCCGGAAAGAACTGCAGACCAGGCCGCCATTCCGGTCTGATTGACTGAAAGCAAACCGCGCGAGGCATTCTCATCCAAAGCCGTGGTGAATTGTTCGAGCATTTTCCAATCGTTGGTAGGATGGGTTCCCAAACTTCCTGACCAGCGGAGCCAGTTACGTTGTGAGATCGCCATGACATTGGCTCGCGAGCCATCCATGCCGGCATCCTCATACAGAGTGTCCTGAAAACCATCCACCGGATTTCCATACAGTGTCTGGAATGGGTAGCCTTCAGTCACCGGTGAGCTGATTTCCGGCAGATCGGTCATATGATAGATGCGACCTTGACCGTCGGTTCCTATCGCCGATTTCAGATACACCGTCTGCCACGGCGTGCCACGGTGCACACGGCCCAACCAGCCCACATTCGGGTAACGGTTGGTTGGAAACTGCCAATCATCCGATCGACGAATCATCGGATCCTTGAAGGCGATGTTGTACTCGGAGACATCCGCCCCATTGCCCGAGGGCCAGGGTCGATAACGGGTATTGATCTTACCAATGTTGTGAACCCGATCGTCTATGGGACGATCGGGTGGATCGATCAGTTGGCTTCGATTGGCCCGCTGTTCAAGATCGGTCAAGTCCGTCGTTGTATAATGTACCAGCGGATCATTGGCCTGCCAGGTGTTGTAGATCACCTTTTTGAGCGAAGGCGTGAAAGGCACCTGCCTCACATAACTCTTGCGCGGATCCCTCAAACGTTGATAGCCCAACGCGAGAGCCTGTCCACTGAGGTATCGGGGAGGAAAACCTACAAAGGTGCGGAACAGGTCCACCGCTTCTTCTCGATCTCGGCCGGTGCCTCGGCCCAGAAAACTGGACCAGAGCTGCTGAGAAACGGGGATTTCATCCAACGAGGTGAAAATCTGGTTAATCACACCCTCAGTGGGAATGGTAAGTTGTGTTCCCCCTCCAAGCCGATTGGTCGACCAGAACATACGAGAGTCACCCGAGCCCACACCACCCACAGCAGCCCCCAGGAGTTCCTGAGTCAGATCCATGCGCGTGACCAGATTGTCCAAGTTGACGTAATCGATGACCCGTTGCGTCTGCTCATCAATCATGACGCACTGAACACGATTGGTCATTGCCAGGCCGATTTCAGGCGTCGGAAAGATGTTGCGATCGGGGAACAGATAAGGCGAGAGAAACGCCGCTTCGATCAACTGACCTGTCAAGTGACTATAGACGCTGTTGGTCAGAGTGACGACGGTTTGCTGCATCGGGATTTCAAAGGCCTGCCCAGCCCATTCGGATGGACCAATGAGTTGATCCTGAGACGGGGTAAACCAATTGGAACGAAGCAGCATTCCCCGCCGGTTGGTGACCACCATGGAGCTCTGAACGGTTGCCTGCAATCGCACGCCGCGGGGATAGTCCGTCTGATAGGAGTTCCAGGCCTCCATGCCGAACATGTTGGAAATACCGATAACCATCATCTGATTGGTCTGCCAAAGGTTGATCGGAGCCGCCGGGGCTGTCTTGTTGATCTCCAACTTACGGGTCATTTCCAGAGTGGTCATCACACCGTATTCGTTGAAATTCGGCAGGCCCTTTTTAGCCGCAATCACCCATGGAATGCCAAAGACGTTATCATTGGGAGTCAGTGCCGCGCGCTGGGCTGCAAATCTCAAATCACGGAAGGGACGACTCAACTGAGCTGGAGCGTCGTTGGTGACTTCAACGTAGTTGGTAATAACCACTGAACCGTTTTCTCTGACACCAAATTGAGGCCGAAAGACAAGCGGCAGACGGTCAAAGGTGTTGGCTGCAAGCTGGGCAAAAGGTCGATTGGTGGTGACGGGCTCGGTCAAGTTGGCCGCCAACTGGAGCAGTTGGTGCACATTGGCAGTGTATTCATGAATTCCCGGCGCCTTCTCAGGCCACACCTGAATGTTCGTGAGTGAAAAGTCCCGATTCACATAGGTATCGCCTATCAAATGAAAATTCGTGCCTGGCACCGAGACTTGCTGTCCTTGGGCATTGAGGACATTGAAAGGTGGAGGATTGGTCATCCGATTGGCCATCAACATGCGCTGCGCCGAAAGCATGAACAGGGTGCTAGGGTTCCAATCAACGAAATTGGTCTGATGATTGGAAAAATTGTCGTAGTTAAGGTGAATCTTATTGGTCTGCACCTCCCTCAAGGTGGGCACTGCATCCTCGATGGCCAGTCGGTAACTACGCACCTGTGTCGAAGGAACCGATTCAGTGCCTAACTGCGAAATCAGACGGTAGTAGGTGTATCGGTCGAACGTGGCATTGTTAGTCAACCCGGGGACAGTCAGCAATCGCTCGCTGAGGGACTTGGGTCCCGGTCCCGTTTCACTCGCAGCAGCCACATTGACGACCTTGTTGGGATCCAACAACTCCTGCACATCGTAAAAAGCCCTCCAGGTGTCACTTCCCCACCAAGCCTGCCCTGTCGGAGTGTCTGCCACATCCGCAGACAGCCATGAGTTGGCCATGAGGTAGGGCCCATTGGCAAAGAGATCCACGAAATCGGTCTGAAGCTGCAGCACTGAAGGATTGGCAACCATGCCAAGGGTACCCATCGGCTGATTGGCACGTCGGTAACTCAAAATGGAAAGTGCATCATTGAAAGCCAGTCCCGTGTTATTGGCGCCCCCCATGATGGGGTCCTGATAACGATAGTTGGGCCAGATACGCGGATTAAGGTCATTGAAAAACGCACCAAGATTCAATTCCCAAGGGCCCACCCCCTGATTGCGGGCGAAATAATCCTGATTGGCGCTCGTTTGCCGAATCTGGTTGTGGATGGTGTTCAGATCCAGAGTGCGCCCCTCGGGGATGATGATGTAGGCATAGCGGCCAATGAAACGGTTGGTCGCCGAGTGGGGTTGATTGGGATGTTCCAAAATGCCAATCCACTGGGGATCCCCAATGTTACGGGTCCATACGCCGAGACCTTGAGGGTTTTGAAGGATGGCGTTGTTTTCATCGAGTGCTGGCAATAGGCCTGTGGGGTCAAAGCGCCCGTTACGATTGAAATCAAGATAGTGGCGGGATTCTACTTCTCGCTCGAACTGACGGCTTCGCGGGTTGTAGGAGATGTTGTCCACATAAACCGGCGCTCTGGGATCGTAGTATTGATTACCCGCATTCACGGCAATCAGGAAGCCATTGGAAATCTCACGCCCGTTGGGCAGTCGGTCGCTGGCGTTGAGCGCATTGAACGAGGTGTCCGTCACATCAAACCCGGCAGGGTTGAAGAAATTGGTCGACACGGCGTAATCGAAATGAAATCGATTGGAAGAACCCAATATGCGACCAATCACTTCGGATTGCGCACGGGCCATACCCGCTTCAGCGGCCATTTTAGCGGTCAGGTGATCGGTCGTTACATTGACGGTACCCCGTTCACGCCGACTAACGCCCAGAAAGACAATCGCCATAAGCGTTACCACTGAAAGCATGATCAGGGTAATCACCAGCACAACGCCTTGCTCTTTGGTTTTCAACTTCATGGGGTCATCAACTCAATAGGGTTGGCAGTGTTCAGGGGAATCATGCGGCGGAAGAGATGAACCGCCTCAGGCTTGTCACGCAGAAATGCCCGAGCAGCATCGAGATTGGGCATGGAACGTACGCGAACCAGAACCTCGGGATCCAACACACCGAGTTCCAGTTCCATGAAGGCAGGCAACGCATCTCCATAGAAGCGATACCGTGTTTGCCCAGCAAGCACACCAAGCGAGGTCTCTTCTCGTTCAAGAAGGGTGTTCCGATATCCCAGATTGATGGTCTCACCCATCGCGTTGAAGTTGGTGTAGTAGAGCATCGGCCGACCCTCACTGTCGATGGGCTGCAACTTGAAGTGAACCACCCCCTCGATCAAGGGAGAGACGACGGCATTGAAGACAGGATTGGTGGACTGGGTGGGGCTCAGACTCTGGATTTGATTGAATTGTTCCCAAAGATTCCCCAGCAGCCCATGATTGAGTCGTCTTTTAGGGAAGAAGCGTAAGGCTGGGTTGGCCACCGACAGGTCGGCATTGGGAGCAGAAAAACGGAACAAGGTTCCAAACCCAAGACTGACCGTGTCGGCCGGGGCCACCATATTGGTCGTGGGGGAGAAAAAGAATCCCTTGGCAACCCAATTCTGATTGGACCGGGTAAGAAAAAAGACGTTCTGAAGCAGATTGGTTCTTATCGAGGGCACCCCTGGCCCAAAGTCAATCAGTTGCTGCAAGATGGGCTGATAAGCATAGCGTCGCTCAATAGTTCCCAGCATATGGGGAAGCTCGACGGTCGCCGGTGACAATGTAGACAGCAAAGGAAGCGCGGGAGACTCAGCTTGTTGGATATCTTCTACCAGCAGGTCAATGGCCACCCGGCCCGAACCCATCACATCGACTTGCTTGGAGGTTGAGATCAAGGCTTTCTGGGTTTGGTTGAACATGGAAAACAACCCATAGACAATCACCGACATGATCGAGACAGCCAGAAGCACTTCGATGAGTGAAAAGCCTGCGATCAGAGCCTGACCACGGGTTCGGTTTAGCTTAAACCCGGATCTTGCTTTTCTCATGGCGCTAAAGTCCGAAATCATAAAGCCGGTGGGGCATAGGATTGATTGTCAAAATAGTAGAGTGGGAGACTGTTTCTCCGATCCGAGAGTGGCAGGAACGGATAGCCATTGGTCTTGAGCAGTCGACCACTGATCAAGGTGCGAAAGATTTTTTCATTTTTCCCCACACGGTATTGTATTTCGGGTGCATTGCGTGCCCCCTGGGCTTGAACCTTTGTCACCGGCCAACGAAAAGTGAGTTGGAGGTCATAAAGATTGCTGGAGATGTTGGCGGCCGTGGCAAACCGATTGGTAGAAATAGGCAAACCGGAGTTGGATCCGAAAGAATTGGTGGGAGAGGTCTGGTGGGACACGATGCGTGTGCTCAGCAAGTAGGAAAAAGCATTCTCCTTGTATTGCGGGTCCAGAAAACGCTCTCCGGCATTACCACTGATGGACCGCATCATGGCCGACACCTCGTTGGTGATGAAAAAGGGACTACCTGTTTGGCGGTCACGCCCCAGAAGTTCCAGATGAGGGGTGGATAGCATGCCGACAATGAAATGCCCGTTGACCAGAGGAATGGCCGAGCCACTGGCATTCACATTTTCCGAGACGCCCATGCTGCGAAGCGTACCTCGGTTGTTGGTGATCACGATCGAGTCGACAAAATTGGTCAGGGTATCCAACCCAAGAGCTCCACTCCGAATGGTTTCCATGAGGTAGGCCCCATCTTGGTTGATGATGGTCTCTTCCCGATTGAGACGCTGGGCTTCAAACCCCGTTGGCATGACCCCGATAATGGCCACCATGGCGAAGGCCACGATCGCAATCGAAAGAGCGATCTCCACCATGGTGAATCCATCCTGGCCAACCCTGGTGGGACCTGCAGCGCGAGTTGCACTCTGTGAAGTTGTTCGCATGGGCTCTGTGACCTTCATCAATCCAGTTGTGGCACCATGGCCTTGGCTCGGCCGGTCAGCCAGTTGACATGAACGTGGTGCACATCCCCTCCTGATTTATCCACCAGATCGATGGGACCGACTTGAGGGTTTCCATTGGCATCCCGAGGCACGAAAATGCTGCCTTCGCGAAAACTGATCACTTCATCACGGCCGGTGATGAGCTGCCCTTGAGCGTTGAAGCCCAGGACTGGCAAGGGCACTTGTGGATTTTCGGTGATGAAAAACTTTTCCACCGTGGTGTAGGGCAACGATCGCTGAACCGGGTCAGCCAAGTTCATGCGCTGAGGGTTGAACTTTTCAGGGTCAAAGAAAACACCGTCAGGAAGAAACTTCCAGTCAGTGGCAAAGCTGGGGTTTTCACGACCCGGCTGATCTCCTGCCTTTCGGGTGGTATACAAAGCATAGGCAGTCAGTTGGCCGGGGATGAGTTCGGCAATGCGCTCCAACTCGGTAGGGGGGAGATTCCCCAACAAACCCGCATCCGAAATCACCGGAGTCAGAAAAACCACATAGACCGTGCTTCGATTGTTGATCGCCATGGTCCTCGCCAAGGTCAAATCATCGACCAGCTGCCGATGGGTTGTTTTGAGCACATTGGACTTGTTAAGACCTTTGAGTGAAGGGAGCGTCACGGCCGAGAGCAATCCGATAATGGCCACCACCACCAACAACTCGATCAGCGAGAAAGCACCAGAGGCACCCGCAAGATCAGATTGGTAAGCCCTGCAGCCCCTCAGAGAGGAAGCAATGCGGGCAGGTGTTGGGTGGATGCGGCTCATGAAATCAATCCCAGCTAAGCACGTTATCCTTGTTGAAACCTAAAGCTGCCGACTCGGCCGAGTTGACTTGCATATCTGGCCCAGCAGACCAGATCATCACATCTCCATTGTATTCCAAGGGGTTTCCAGGCTGTCCCCCAACAGGCACCAGGCCTCCAAAGCCTGCCAGAGAATCTGGTTTCCCAGAAACGGCCGGGTTGCTGTAAAAACCATCCCGGCACTTGCCATCGTAGTTCAAGTCGAGCGTGATGATATAAGGGGTTCCCCATGGATCGCGGAACACACCATCTGGGTCAATCCCACCGGCGTTGCGGTTTTCGGTGGTCTTGACGCCATCCAGAAACCCTATTTTCTGGGGATTCTGAACATGGTTCGGGTTCTGAGTTGGAACACCGTTCGGGTAGGCAGGCCAATCCATTAGAATGGCCAACAAGTCTGCATTGCTGGCTTGAAGGGCTATCCCGCGATTACCGATCCCCCCTCCAGAGGCATCCACATTGGCTCCAAGCTTATTCCCCAACACCTGACCTTGGGTGCTTTCATAGGCGTTGGCGGTTCCATAGGTGAAATCGGGATTGGTCTGATTGTTGAGACTAGCACGGACTCCCTTGGAAGAGGGAAGTCGACTATAGGTTGCATTGTATTGACCAATGGCTCCTTCAAGGGCCTTGATATCATTGCGCGCAACAGCCACTTTGGCTTTCTCCTTGGCTTTGGAAAGAGTGGGTAAGAGCATGCCTGCCAGAATGCCGATGATGGCAATCACGACAAGAAGCTCGATCAGCGTAAAGGCCGAGCGAGCGGCGCCAGGGCGGGTTGGGTTTAAATTCCTCATATCCTTCTTTAAGTGACCTTCTGTAGTTTGACGCGTTGAGGCTGCCTCATGGTTGAGGGAGCGCCTCAAAGACTTTGGGCTGCTGACTCCAATTGTTGATTCGGTAGACTTTCGTTCCAACCGGTAAGTCCAGCCAAAGATCGTACGATTGTTGATTGAACCGATCCAAACCACTGGATCGGTAGTGCCAGGGGTTCAGACGCCTGAGATTGGGATCGGCACTTTGAATCGGCCGCAGCGAAGCCATGGAAATGTTCTGACCCAAAACGTTCTGGTAAACCGCATCACTGGGAAAATCCTTCAGCGGCCATGGAATGGGAGCCGTCAGGAGCCTGATCTCAGGGTCTACCGAAAGTAGACCGATCTGGGAATCACTCAAAGTCAGGTAGCCCTTGGATTCTGCTTGAGTCATGGAGACATTCTGCAGGCCTTTGACGCCAAAATGACGCCTTAGCTCCTGACCACGAATGGGTTGCCCGCCACCTTGCGGTAAGTAAGTCCCGTCGGCTTGAGCCACTGAACCGGTCAGCTCGTAAAACAGCTGGTTGGTCGCCGTATTGGACAAGCCGTTGGAAAAACGAGAATCCGGCGGGTAAGAACCAAAATCCGCATGATAGGTGTCAATGGCTGTTCCCACCTTGTTCAGAAGCGCTTGAACTTGACTGACACGAGCTTTGGAAGTCGCCACTCCCGAGACGCCAACAATCAAGGAAGCAAGGATGCCGATCACGGAAATCACCACCAAAAGCTCAATGAGCGTAAACCCATTCCACCCTCCCCGTGGCTGCGCCGCGAGTGGTTGGATGCTCATGGTGAACTTTACTTTCATGGTCAATCTAACATTCCAGAGGAGAGACTCAACCCTGCCCAACAACAGTTTCAGGAGTCCTTTTTTCGGCCATCTCCTGATCGATACGCTCTCCCAACCATTGTTTGATCATGCTTTGATAATTCAGATATCTGGAACGCGCCAAGCGCTTGATCCTTGATAGCATTTTCGGGTCCATTCTCAGAGTGATGGTCACCGATTCAGAGGATTCGCTGCCAGCGACCACCGAATCCTGCATGAGACGAATATCGACGCTGTGAGCCGCCCAGAAGGCAGCTTCAGAAGCTTCCCCTTCAAAGACAGGCACTTCTTCCCAGCTGGTGATGGCATGCATGGCGGTTGCGGTTTCCATTATTCCAACTTTAGCGAATCATCTGTGTCAGTCGTCGCTGATAAAAATACACTTCATCTTCTGTCAACTCTCGAGAGAGAATGACCCGAAACTGCTTGCCATTTGTTCGATAAACACTGAACAAGCCAACCCCCGAGGCAGACCTTCCCAAGTTGAAATAACGGGCCTGGGCAGAGAATCGCTCTGAATCGGGCAATAACCGCAGTGCAAAAGGATCTTCAAAGGATTCTTCTATATCACGCGTCTCAAAAGAACAGTCTTCTGAAATTGCAGAGGTGTCTTCCCAATCAAATTCCATGCAACGGCCGTTTTCAACGGGTTCTAATTATTGAATGTCAATACAATGTATTTACATGGCGAGAGGGCTGGGTGTCAATGCCAATGTTGGACACCACAGGCCCCATGGATCTCCGTGCAGGAGTGGTAGATGGAAGGCTGTGAGCGGCGAAGCTCCAGGCGGATGGTTCAGCCCGCACCACCCAACTGATCAATGAGTGCAATCAGGGGTAGGAACAGAGCAATCACAATACTTCCAACGATGATGGCCAGAAAGACAATCATGATCGGTTCCAAAAGCGAGGTGAGCGCTGCCACGGCGTTGTCCACTTCTTCGTCGTAGTTGTCAGCAATGCGCATAAGCATCTCCGGTAGAGCACCGGTCTGTTCACCCACGTCGATCATACTGATCACCATGGGTGGAAACACTCTGGATTGCTCAAGAGGAACGGTGATGGTTTCACCCTCCTTGACACTTTCGTGCACAGCCGAAACCGCTCGACTGACGACTTGGTTTCCAGCCGTCTCGCGCACAATGGTCAAAGACTGCAAAATGGGAACACCACTACTGACCAAGGTTCCCAGTGTTCGTGTAAAGCGGGAAATGGCTACCTTGCTCACCAAAGGACCAATCACAGGCGCTTTTAATTTTGCAAAGTCGAGCCAGTAACTACCGAATTTGGTTCGGGCAAGAATTTTAATAACGATAACAAAAGCAATAGGATACCAAACTGCAGGACCGGGAACGGGCCATCCACCCGCCCACTCAGGGAAAATGATCGTTTTGTCTTTGATGTAGTCGCTGATCCCCATCACCAGCTGGGTAAAATCAGGCAAGGGCTTGCCTTCCAGCATGTCTGCAAAGATTTGTTTGAATTTGGGGACGACCACAATCATGAGCAACAGCAAAATGAGGCCGGCAACCACCATCACCGCAGCAGGGTAAAACATGGCCGCAATGACTTTGCCCTTAATTTTTTCGGCTTTCTCCATGAATTCGGAGAGTCGGTTGAGCACCACTTCAAGCACACCACCCAGCTCACCGGCCTTGACCATGTTGATGTAGAGTTTGTTGAAGGCTTTGGTGTATTGAGCCAGACCTTCCGAGAAAGTGCTTCCACCTTCGATGGAAACAGCCAACCCTTCGATAATGGCCTTCAATCCTTTGTGTTTTTCCTGCTTTCCAAGAACTCGCAGTCCCCTCAGAAGAGGAAGCCCAGCGTCCACAAGGGTGGCCAACTGTCGGGTAAAAGTGGTCAGCACCTTGGCTTTGACTTTGGGATTTTTGGGGGGCGCAGTAAGCCATTTAGGGAGAGGGATCTCAATGGAACCTTTACCACCCTTCTTGGATCCTGAAGCCTTGGCTTTCCCTTTCGACTTACCCTTGGCCTTGGCTGGAGCAGCAGCTGCCTCCACGCTGGTCGGGTGCAAGCCCATCTGCCCCAGACGCGTCAAAGCCTCCTTTTGGCTGGGTGCATCCATGCTTCCCTTTTGTTCCTGGCCTTTGGAATCCAGGGCGATGTAGTCGAACTTAGCCATAGGTGAAAAAAGATCTTAGGTGTATTTCATGACTTCTTCAATGGAAGAATCACCATTGAAGATACCTCGCAAACCATCTTCCCGGAGAGTGATCATTCCCTCTTCAACGGCTTTTTGGCGAATGACGACGGTGGGCGCCCGCTCATTGATCAAGGTGCGAACCGATTCGGAAACTTTCAGCAACTCATAAATACCTTTTCGCCCCTTATAGCCGGTATCACTACACTCTCCACAGCCGCTACCGTAAAAAAACTGTTTTCCGACCACATCCTCCGGCTTGAGGGATAACTGCTCAATCTGTTGCTCGGTGGGCTCGAAACCCGTCTTACAGTCACTGCAGATGGTGCGAACCAGTCGTTGAGCCAAAACGCCCATGAGGGTTGAAGAAATCAGGAATGGCTCCACCCCCATGTCGACCAAACGAGTGACGGCCCCTGGAGCGTCATTGGTGTGCAACGTGCTGATCACCAAGTGACCGGTCAACGATGCCTGAATCGAAATCTGGGAGGTTTCAAGGTCACGCATTTCCCCCACCATGATGACATCGGGGTCTTGACGGAGGAAGGCGCGCAGGGCCTTGGCAAAGGTCATTCCCACCGATTCCTTCACGGGCACCTGCATGATACCCTCGATATCAAACTCCACCGGGTCTTCGACTGTCAAAAGCTTGATCCCAGTTTTGTTGATCCTACGCAGACAGGAGTAGAGAGTCGTGGTCTTGCCGCAACCCGTAGGGCCCGTCACCACGAAAATACCATTCGGCTCTTCGATGACTTCCTCCACATACTCCATGATCGGTTCCGGAAAACCCAGATGCTCAATTCCCAGATTCACCGCTGAGCGATCCAAGACACGCAGCACCACCGATTCGCCAAATTGGGTTGGCAAGGTAGAAAGACGCAAGTCGACTTGACGGCCGTTGATGTTGCATGAAATACGCCCATCCTGGGGAAGTCGCCTTTCAGAAATATCCAGGTTGGCCATGATCTTGAGACGCGACGCCACTGGCATGGCCAGATGCAGTGGGGGGGGCGTCATTTCGTAAAGAGCGCCATCCACACGGTAGCGAATCTTGAACTCATCCTCAAAGGGCTCGAAGTGAATGTCACTGGCTCGGTCCTGAACCGCCTGCATCAGCACCAGATTGACAAACTTGACGATGGGCATGTCATCGTCTTCCAGAGAAAGATCTACCGCACTGGCATCGACGGCATTTTCCATTTCCTCGGGATTGACATCTTCGACCACATCGTCGATCTGACTGATAATTTCAGCAATCCCACTCTCAATCTGCACCTTGTTCATCCCGCCTCCATAGGCCTCTGCCAAGGCTTTTTCGACCTCGCTGGGATCGGCCACCATCACTTGGATGGGGTAAGGAACCACGTAGCCCAATTCGTCAATTTTGGAGGGATCGAGCGGATCCACGAAGGCCACCTGAAGCATTTCATCCTCCAACCCCACAGGGACGCATTGATACTGCTGGGCGGTTTCTGCATTCATGACCTCCTTGAGTTCATCGGTGATCACGGAAGGATCCACGGCAACAATCGGAGCGCCTAGGTAATCGGCAACGATTTGCAGGATGGTTTCGGCATCCATGAACCCGAGATCCTTGATGGCTGCGATGGCGTTCTGCGCACCACGGTTCAGGGCTTCGCTGACCTCCTCGAGTTGAAGATCGTCCAGCATCTGTTGATCTCTCAACAGTCCCAACAATGGATCAGATAGGGTATCAGACATGCAAATTCAAGTAGTTGAAATTATCCTCCTTGTGCCTCTGCTTCGGCGGCCGCTCTAGCTTCGTGAATTTCCTGCAACTTGCCCATGACCGTGGTTGGATCCTGGGATTTGGTAATGACTTGTTCTTCGTCGATCATGCCGGCTTCATACTTTTCAATCAAGTAACCATCCAGGGTCACCATACCGTATTTGGCTCCTGTCTGGATGTCCGAATTGATACGGAAGGTCTTGTTGTCGCGGATCAAGGCAGCAATGGATGGCGTGTTGATCATGATCTCAAACACAGCTACACGACCTGGCTTGTCCGCACGAGGCACCAGAAGTTGAGAAATCACCGCCTGCAGCACCGTCGAGAGCTGGATACGAATCATTTCCTGCTGATTGGTCGGGAATGCGTTAACCAGACGGTCAATCGTCTTGGCCGCTCCAGTGGTGTGCAGCGTTCCAAACACCAAGTGACCCGTTTCGGCAGCCGTGATGGCCGCCTCAATGGTTTCCAAATCGCGCATCTCGCCCACAAGAATCACGTCAGGGTCCTGACGCAAGGCTCGACGCAGCGCTTCTGCAAAACTCGGCACATCCACATGCACCTCGCGCTGAGTCACCACCGATTGCTTGTGGTAGTGATAATATTCGATCGGATCCTCAATGGTGATCATATGAACATCATCGCGCTCGATGTTCATGATGTTCAGCAAGGAAGCCAAAGTCGTACTTTTACCCGAACCTGTCGGCCCCGTGACCAGGACGAGACCACGCGGTTTGTAGAGCAGTTCCTTCACGCTGGGAGGAATGCCAATTTGCTCCATGGTCAACAGCGTGTTGGGGATTTGGCGCAATACCATGGCAAAGTCGCCCCGCTCCTTGAAGACACTCACACGAAAACGCGCCGCATCTCCAAAGGCGAAAGCAAAGTCTGCCCCCCCGTTTTCCCTTACCTGCTGGATGTTGTCTTCAGAAGAAATACTCCGCATCAAGTCTTCGGTGTCATCCGGGGTCAAGGCAGGCCCTTCGACCTTGTGCAAGGTACCATGAACGCGAATGGCCGGGGGAATCCCCGTACGGATGTGCAAATCGGCGGCACCCTCGGATACCATCAACTGCAACAAATCTGACATCGAATAGGACATATGTCGGTCGGTCGAATTAAATTACTAAAGTCGTGTTGGGCATGGAACTCAAATGCAAGCCATTGCAATTTCCAAGCTTATTTTCGGGTTTTTGATAGCATGGCTTGGGCCAAGTCGGTTGGCTATTCATTGGCCGTGGCACGCACCACCTCTTCCACAGTGGTCAACCCAGAAGTCACTTTTCTGGCTCCATCCTCACGGAGGGTTTTCATCCCCATTTCTCGCGCGGCCTTGCGGAGAACCGAGGCAGGAACCTTGTCGTAAATCAATTTGCGGGCCTCATCCTCCACCACAAAGATCTCAAAAATGCCAAAACGCCCACGGTGGCCGGTGCCGGTGCAATTTCCACAGCCCTTGCCTTTCTGGTAGTTGGGCTCTTCCACGGCCGCAGGGTCGATCCCGATGGATCGGAGCTGATTTTCGGTGTATTCGTGCGGTGCCGTACACTTGGGACAGAGTTTTCGCACCAGGCGTTGAGCCATCATGGCTCGGGTTGAGGAAGCCACGAGGAAGGGTTTGATACCAATGTCAATCAAACGGGTCACCGCGCTGGGAGCATCATTGGTGTGAAGGGTGGAGAAAACCAAGTGACCCGTCAGGGACGCGTTGATAGCAATGGTGGCAGTCTCCATGTCACGAATTTCCCCCAGCATGACCACGTTGGGCGATTGACGCAGCATGGAACGCAGCGCATGGGCAAAGGTCAGGCCCACGGTTTCATTGACCTGGACCTGGTTGATCCCGGCCAACTGATATTCGACCGGATCCTCCACTGTGATGATCTTGCGGTCCGGACGGTTGATGAAGTGCAGACAGGAATAAAGTGTGGTGGTCTTTCCGGAACCGGTGGGGCCGGTCACCAGCAAAATACCATCCGGCAGGCTGATCACTTTTTCGAAGGTCTGCTGATCATCGGTGAAGAACCCCAGCGTTGGAAGACCGAGCTTGAGCCCGTCCTTGTCCAGAATACGCATGACGATGCTTTCACCATGAGTCGTGGGCACAGAAGAAACACGCAAATCAATCACCTTGTCCCCCACATCACACTGAATACGACCATCCTGGGGGATGCGCTTCTCAGAAATGGACATGTTGGAATCGATCTTGAGACGAGCGATGACCGTACCCTGCAAACTCTTGGGAGGACTTTTGACCACATGACAGACACCATCAATGCGGTAACGCACGCGGAAAGAGTGCTGCATGGGCTCCAAATGAATATCCGAGGCGCGCGAGCGGTAAGCATCAATGATGATTTGATTGACCAGCTTGATGATGGGGGCATCTGCATCGACGGACACACCGGCATCGGCTTCCAAGGCTCCCATGGAGGCAATCTCCACTTCACCCTCGGTGATGTCCTGAATCATCTTGCTGACCGAGTCGTCCTTGTTTTCGCGCCCGCCGTAATAGCGTTTGATGGCATTCTGAATCTCCTTTTCAGAAGCCACTTGAATATCGACCTGCCTTCCTAGGGCAACCTGAAGGCCATCGACCGCTTCCAGATCGGTCGGGTCGGACATGGCCATGGTGACGCTGTCATCACTCGCAAAAATGGGAACCGCATTGAAGCGCTTGACAATGTTTCGAGGAACCGCAGAGATCACCGAATCATCCAGCTGCATGGCTTCCAACTCGACCATCTCCAGCCCAGCCTGGGTCGCCTTGGCCATGGTCACGCTCTCTTCAAAGAGCTCTCCTTTGGCCACCAGCACGTCGATGACACCATGGGTGTCGGTTACCTCCCCACTCGCCTCATCCACCTGTTCCTGAGTAATCAGGCCCATGTCAATGAGCGTATCCATCAAGTAGTCGTCTTTCGCAGCCACAGCGTTCTTAATTGGTTGAGTCCTTGAAATTTCGGTAAATCAAACGGTGATCCTGCTACAAGAGGCCGTCCATTGTCAACGCGGACCTGATTCGAACAGCCAGAAGGCATGACTCCTCAACGCAGTATTCTCCCCGGATTTTATCATTCCTTTGGAGCTTCCATTTGGTAAACTCTTGCCAACCTTTGCCTGGCAGCTAGCAAATCAACCCTGCAGGCGGCCAACGTCTATGAGTGAGAAACTGAATATAGGGTTCATTGGAGCAGGTAAAATGGCCTCTGCTCTGGCTGGAGGGTTCGTCCGCAAAGAGCAAATCGGCCCCGATCAGCTCATGGCCAGCGATCCCTACGCCGCTTCCCGGGATGATTTTGCCTCCTTCACCGGCGGCAAGACCACCGAACACAATCATGAAGTCGCCAGCTTTGCCGATATCGTGTTTCTGGCCGTCAAACCCGATCGCTATGTCGAGGCCCTGCAATCCATCCACGCCTATTGGCGGGAATCCCAATGCCTGATTTCAATCGTTGCGGGTGTTTCCACCGAGCAACTGGCCTTTTACTTGCCCGCTGGAGGGCGTGTCATTCGAGTCATGCCCAATACACCGGCAATGGTGGGAAGCTCTGCCTCAGCGCTTTGCCTGGGTGAATTTGCCACCGATGAAGATCGACAGCGGTCCCTTGCGCTCATGTCAGCGGTAGGAACCGCTGATGTGGTCACCGAAAAAATGATGGATGCGGTCACCGGTTTGAGTGGTAGTGGCCCGGCTTATGTCTACCAATTCATCGAAGCGCTGAGCGATGGTGCGGTGGCTGCAGGCCTTTCACGAGACCTGGCAACCAAGCTCGCCGCCCAGACGGTGCTGGGTGGAGCACGCATGGTTCAGGAAACGGGGCTGCACCCTGGCATTCTCAAAGACATGGTGGCCAGCCCCGGAGGCACCACCATCGAAGGCCTTCACGCCTTGGAGAAAGGCGCCCTGCGCGCTACGGTGATGGATGCGGTGCGGTCGGCGGCATCCAAGTCGCGTAAGTTGGGTCGGAGGTCTGGCCCGGCCAAACTGCCCCCCCTACCCTGAGGCACCATGCCCTTTCCTGGCCCCACTCCCAAACAAGCGACCTTGCTGTGGACCGCCCTCAGCGGTCTGGCCATCGCCATCATACTCGGGTTGTTGGGCGCCTTTTTTGCAGGCTTGGGCTGGTTGGCCAATCAACTCTCCTCAGTGCTCCTTCCCCTGGCGGTCGCCGGCATCATCGCCTACTTGCTCGATCCAGTGGTGGGTTGGTTGGAAAAGCGGCGCTTGGGGCGCACCTGGGCCATCGTGGTGGTCTTTGCCATGGCCCTCTTTCTGCAGATCGCCTTTTTTGCGGCGTTTGTCCCGAGCCTGATCAAGGACACCAAAAAACTGGGGGAAAGCATTCCGCAAATTCGTCAGAAGGCCGTCGACAAATACGTCGCCTTCAGTCAGGAACATCCTTTCCAGCAATATGTGCCCGATCAGTTTCAAGGCATCTTGGATTGGCTCACACCCTCCCCCGAAGCCACGCCTCAGGATGGCCGGCCAAACGATGCTTCTCAAACCGCAATCGGCAATGGCCCCAACCCTTCTGGAACGGCATCCGCCCCTGAGGCCACCACTCCCACAGCCCAGATCAGCCCGTCGGAGGAAAATGGCATTGCGCTGAATGCCGATCAGATCGGTGATGTGGCCAATGCCCTGTGGCGAGGTGTGATCGGGTTGGGCGAATGGCTCAAATCCAAGATCGAAAATGTGGCCTCCATGTTTGGCATGCTGGCCGGGTTTGCTCTGGTACCGGTTTACGTCTTTTATTTTCTATCTGAAAAAAAGGGTATCCAACACAACTGGACCCGCTACCTGCCGGTGCATGAGTCCTGGATCAAGGAGGAAATTGTCTTTGTCCTTCACTCCATCAACGACGCGCTGATCGTCTTCTTCCGAGGTCAGGTGCTGGTGGCCATGTGCGTAGGCGGCCTGCTGATGATTGGCTTCTGGCTCATTGGCTTGAGCTACGCAGTGTTACTGGGGTTTGTAGCGGGTATCCTGGGGATTGTCCCCTACCTGGGGGTCATGCTCAGCATTGTACCCGCACTGATCATTTCGATGGTGGAAAACCCGGGGTGGGCGCATCCAGCCCTCACCTTGGGCGTCTTCGTACTGGTGCAGATGGCTGAAGGCCTGGTGATTTCCCCGCGCATCATTGGAGATCGTGTGGGGATGCATCCCCTGACGGTCATCATCGCGATCATGATTGGCACCACCCTCATGGGAGGCATCATTGGTGGGGTGCTGGCCATCCCGCTGACCGCAGCCCTGCGCACTCTCATGTTCCGTTATGTGTGGACCGAATCTCCGATCTCCTTTCGTAAGCACCCGGCAGTCACTACCGACCACACTGCTTCCAACGCTTCCGAGGCGTCCAAAGCGGCACCTTCGAATCAGGAGTGATCTTCTCACGATTGCCGACAATAGCCAGCAAGAGAGGTCTCGGCGTTTTGGTATTTTGGCACCTGTAGAGAAATCCGCCAAGCAGCGCTCCAGCCGCAGCCCCTGATGAAGCCCGTTTTAGTCCATCAGACGAACATCCACCGCCTCCATGCCCGCGGCGCGGATGGCCTGCATGCCGAGATCGGTGTCTGCGTAAGCCCGGCACCGCTGCGGATCCACTCCGATACGCCGGGCAGCCTCCAGAAAAATATCCGGCGCCGGTTTCTGGTGAGTCACATCCTCACTGGTCACCACCGTTTCGAAGTAATCCAGGAGGTCCAGCTGACGCAGCAGGTCGGGGATGATGGGCTTGACCCCTCCAGTCGCCACCGCCATGGGCAGCTTCCCGTGATGGGCCTTGACGATGTCGATGACGGCCGCCACCGGTTCTACTCGATGCATGTGTGGGAAGAAGGCCTCCTCCTTTTCTCGAGCCACGGCGTGGGCATCCAGTGTCACCCCCTGCTCTTCACTGAGCATTTGGATGATCTGCCAGGAAGGCACCCCTCCCAGGCTGTAGAAGCGATCTTCCGGGAAGTCGATTCCATGTCGCTGAGTCACCTCCTGCCAGGCCAACCAGTGCACGGGCATGGAGTTGATCAAGGTCCCGTCGCAATCAAAGATCAATCCCTCGATCGGATGGCTCACAGATTCATCTCCTTGAGTTTGGTGGCCAGGTCGTCCTGCATCAGTGGCTCGATCACAGTATCCAAGTCGCCTTCCATGAGTGCGGGCAGATTGTAGAGAGTCAGCTCGATGCGATGATCGGTGACCCGGTTCTGGGGGAAATTGTAGGTACGAATCCGCTCATTGCGCTC
>Ga0181589_10000627_pt1 | contig 25854 bp, 18 predicted proteins | sample 071ome_25_FD_132444 | JGI IMG/M metagenome (GOLD analysis project Ga0181589, IMG submission 132444) | Coastal salt marsh microbial communities from the Groves Creek Marsh, Skidaway Island, Georgia - 071410BT metaG (megahit assembly) | ecosystem: Environmental > Aquatic > Marine > Intertidal...
AATTAACGCGGGAGCAGGTCCATCACTCCGCTGGATGCCAGAATGGACTGAGATGAGCTTTTTTAATTTAGGCGTACTTTGCTGGTTACTAATTGGAGGCAGTCTCCTTTATGCTGGCGGCTGTTTCCTCAATGATGCATCAGACTACAAATTTGATGAGAAGCACCGCCCGGAACGCCCTATTCCCTCAGGATTAATATCCCTCAAGCAAGTTTGGGTCATCGGGATTTCACAGATGTCACTCGGAAGCTTTGCCCTGATCGGAGGGGCGGGATGTTCATGGAAATGGACAGTCAGCCTCTTCCTTTGTATTTTTGCCTACAATTGGATTCACAAGAAGACTGCAGCAGGAATTTTATTAATGGGCTGTTGCCGTACCCTGCTTTGGATTACTGCAGCAACCGCCGCATCCGGTATGAGCCCTGCACCTCTGCTGTATCTATGGGCTGTTGCCGTGGGCATCTATGTGATTGGCATTAGCTGGTATGCGAGAAATGAAGGAAAGTTACCAGAAAAAGAAGAGGGGAATAACAGTATATTAGACCGCATTCCCATTGTTCTCTTATTTATTGTTCCTCTCATTTCCCTCGGCTATTTGGTGCTCTGGAATAACCTCGATCCAATCCGTGTATTTCTTGTTAATTTAGTCGGAGTACTTGCTGGGGGTGTTGCTTTTTTCGCCATTCTTCAAATGCGTAAGGAAGAGAAAGGGGCAGTTGGGAAAGGGGTTTCCCGGTTGCTCGCCGGAATCTGTGCGGTGGATGCAACCGCTCTTTCTTTTCATGCTCCCTTGTTCGTTGGGCCCTGCATCCTCCTTGGAGTAATTGCACATATTTTGCAAAAGAGGTTTGCGGCGACTTAATCGTCTTTTAGGATAAATATTTATCCATGCCCAACACCTACTCGTCCATCCGCCGCAATATACGGCTTGATCTTGCCCATGAGGTTTTTTTTACCCGGGAAGCATTTCGTGCGGACAATGCAACCCTTGCAGACTTGCTGAAAGGGGATAAGCCAAGCAAGAGAACCAAGGCGATTGTTTATATTGATGAAGGGATCCTTGATGGAAACCCGAACCTACCAAGCCAGATAAGCGAATATTTTAAATTCTTTGAAGCCTCCTTGGATTTAGTATGTCCACCAGCATTTGTACGTGGCGGAGAAGAGGCAAAGAATGACTGGGGTTTCGTTGAGTCAATCTGGGCAGACCTTAATAAATATGGGTTATGCAGGCACTCCTATGTAATTGTAGTAGGAGGTGGTGCTGCTCTTGATCTCGTTGGCTTTGCTGCATCTACCGCACATCGCGGAGTGAGGCTGGTGCGATTCCCCACCACCACACTAAGTCAGGGAGATGGAGGAGTCGGGGTTAAAAACGGGATTAATTTTTTCGGCAAGAAAAATTGGGTTGGTTGTTTTGCTGTCCCCGATGCGGTGGTCAATGATTTTTCTTTTCTACGCACCCTGCCAGACAGGCAAAAAAGGGCGGGCTATGTCGAAGCTATCAAGGTTGCCCTAATTCGAGACCGGGCATTCTTTGAATGGATTGAGGGCAGAACCGATGACCTTGCCAAGTTCATTCCCGAACCAATGGAACAGTTGATCCGCAGAAGCGCAGCCCTTCATCTCGACCATATTGCCGGCTCAGGTGATCCATTCGAATATGGATCAGCAAGGCCTCTTGATTTTGGCCATTGGATAGCACACAAACTGGAGCCAATGTCAGATTTTCAGGTTGGTCATGGGGATGCCGTTGCTATTGGCATCGCTGCTGATGTGACTTACTGTGCTAAAATAGGCTTGCTCAAGGAAGAAGCGGCCGAGCGGGTTCTTCATCTACTGGAAAAAATTGGTTTTGAAATCTACCATCCCCTACTCCACTCAAAAAATGAGAAAGGAAACTCCATCATTCTGGACGGCTTGGAAGAATTTCGTGAGCACCTTGGGGGAAAGCTGACCATTACTTTGATTCAGGCACTTGGCCAGGGCGTGGAGGTTCACCAAATGGATGACGAGCAGGTTCTCCTCTCCATCGATGATTTACGGAGTCGCTCGCTGGCTTACACGCGAGCTTGAATTGCCTAGAGCATGAACAGCCAGGGCACATGCGAAAGCCCGCGGCTAGCGGTCATTAACCTAGTCGGCCTGTGTAAGCGTCTGCTCGGAAAAAACACCCCAAATATTAACCGCTTTCTCAGTGAGAATAATAATCGCCTTCAAATTGTCGACCCTGTCTTCCCTGCGGTTACCTGCTCAGCTCAGTCAACCTACCTGACAGGGAAAAATCCCCAGGAACATGGAATTGTAGGGAATGGTTGGTATGACCGTACCCTGAACGAGCACCACTTTTGGAAGCAGTCAAACCGCTTGGTAAGTGGGGAAAAAATTTGGGAAACAATACGGAAAAAAAGGCCGGGCTTTCGTTGTGCAAATTTATTTTGGTGGTTTAATATGTACAGCAGTGCAGATTATTCCATTACTCCCCGTCCACTTTACCGGTCAGATGGATTGAAGACCTTTGATATTCATGCCCAACCATTAAGTATCAGGGATGAGGTAAAGAATGACTTGGGGGAATTCCCCTTCCCCTCATTTTGGGGGCCTCGAGCAGGATTGGCCTCAAGTAAATGGATTGCCGATTCTGCCCGCTGGATAGAGGAAAAGAAATCGCCCGAGCTTTCCCTCGTTTATATTCCACACCTTGATTATGACCTGCAAAGATACGGGCCAAGCTCCGACATGGCAGAGCAGGCGGTCAGGGAAGTCGATAAGCTGATTGGCGAATTGCTCGGATTTTACAGATCTCATGATGTCAAAGTTATGATTCTTTCTGAATATGGACTGACTCCTGCCAAGCGAGTAGTTTATCCAAACCGTACACTCCGCGAAAAAGGCTGGCTCAATATAAAAAACGAACTCGGCCTAGAGTATATCGATTGTGGTGGCTCAGAAGCATTTGCCCTAACCGATCATCAAGTTGCCCATGTGTACCTCCATCAACAAGATGATAAATTTAAATCGTTGGTGAGAGCGGAACTAGAAAAGCTAGACGGTGTTGCCAAGGTAATCTGCGATGAAGACCGTTCCAAATATGGCCTTAATCATCACAGGGCTGGAGACATTGTGCTGTTGGCGGAAGAGGATGCGTGGTTTGCTTATTACCATTGGTTTGATGATTCTCTCGCCCCTGACTTTGCCCGCTGTGTTGATGTTCACCGAAAATATGGCTATGACCCAGCGGAACTATTTATTGACCCAAGCTTGTCCTGCCCCTTGCTCAGGGCTACGGGAAAACTACTTAAAAAGAAACTCGGGTTTAGGATTTTTATGGACCTGATCCCACTGGATTCAACTCTGGTAAAAGGCACTCATGGCATTCGGCCCAAAGACACACTCGACTGGCCCGTAATCCTTGGTCAATCGATTACCGGAGCAAACAACCCAATGCCAGCAATCGAAGTGCGGGATTCTCTGTTACTGGCTCTTGGCATTGATCCTGAATGAATCAGGGCACCTCATCTGCCCCGCTTATTTAATGGGACCCGTCTGGTCGAAAGATCCCTGACTAAACCAGGCCAGCCAAGATGTTGTAATTTTTTATTCATTTCCCGGAATCCCTGGCCATAAATCCGGTCATCGCTCATTTGTAAATTTTTTCGCAAAATTTCAGCAAGTTTACTGGTTTCTTTTCTTAAAGCATGCATCGACAATAAATTGCAAAATCCCTCGATAGCTGGAGGTGACATTTCGATGAAATTCTCATTGAGCCAAATATGCCCAAACTCGTGGGCTAACACAGAAACACACTCCACCACTGGTAGTCCGGAAAGAATCCAGATTTGATGGGAAAAGGTTGTGCCAGGATTCGGGCCACCTGTAACCGTACGAAAAGTTGTTTGAGTTAATCCGCGCAAACTTCCCCTGCCGTGCACCCTTTTAACCTCCTTGTTTAATTTATCCTGGTTTACCAACCTTAGGGTTAGAGGACCAACCGGTGCGGGAAGCCCAAGCTCAGACATCCCCTGCCTTACCCGTTTGGATACAGCATTCAAGCTAGCGAGGTCATTTACTGCATCACGCAAGCAAACCAAGCAACTTAGACGACCATCTGAATATATTTGTTGAGGTTTTACACTTTTGCCTGCGAACAAACGGCCACAGGAACCACAGGAATTTGCCATTCGGAAATGCTCGGCATGAACCATCCCTCCCCATTCGTCCCTGCGAATAGACTGTCGGTCAAGAAATGAACGATTGCAGACTAAGCAGGAAAAACATTCTGGATGGTAAAAATGCTTACCCGCCTGCATTTGATTACCCTCCAGTTTTATTCGGCAGACTCCGCACCTCTTGTCTTTTTTCCAATTAGTTAAAAACATGCGGTCGGTTGCAGAGAAACGAGCAATTGGAAATATGTATTCCCTGTCATCAATCAATAGGGTTATGTTTGAGCCTTCGACGGACAGGAGCTCTCCCGCCGTTCGGCCTCCCTCAACCGTCGTCCAGGTTCTGCCCCAAACCGCGATTTTAAGAATGAATAGCCCGAGGATAAAGACACCCGTGAGCCGGGAGCCAAAAGTTTTCAAGACTTGAGAATCCCTTCCCAGAACTGAATTCTTCCAGCTATCTGATGGGGGCCAGGCATACCAGGTTTTTCACGTTTTGCTAAGGCTCGGTCTAAATTAAAAACTTTACGCCAATCATCTCCGAGTTGCGGGCAGATAAGCTGTACTTCCTCATCAGATAAATCAGGGATGGCAATCTTTTGCTCCTCCGATAGAGAAACCAAGGAACCAACCACATGATGTGCCTGCCTGAAGGCAACACCTTGCTCAACCAGGTAGTCTGCCAAATCGGTGGCAAGTAATAATGGATCTGATGCAGCTTCCCGGCATCTTTCCTCATTAATCGAGGCACCATCGAGAGCACCTGCCGTGACTGCCAGGCAAATACTCAACTGATCAAAACTATCAAAAACAGGTGGCTTGTCTTCCTGAAGGTCCCGATTGTAGGTAAGCGGAAGTCCCTTAATGGTGACTAAAAGATTGGTCAGATTACCAACTACACGGCCAGTCTTTCCCCTAATCAACTCAAAGCAATCTGGATTTTTTTTCTGGGGCATTAGCGAGGACCCAGTTGTAAAGGTATCCGGCAGGCTTAAGTACCCAAACTCGGAAGAATTCCAAAGGATCAGATCTTCCGACAAACGGGAAAGATGGATAGAACAAAGAGTACAAGCAGAAGCGAATTCGACAAATATATCCCGGTCAGAAACTGCATCCATCCCATTGGGCGTAAGCCTTGGCTCACCTGACTCATCCACAAAACCAAGTGCCCGTGCAACTTGTGCACGGTCAAGCGGAAGGGTTGAGCCAGCAATCGCTCCTGAGCCAAGGGGGCAAACATTTGCATGATTGGCCACGTTGGAAAACCTTTCGTGGTCCCTGCCAAGCATTTCCACATAAGCCAATAGATGATGGCCAACAGTTACTGGCTGTGCCCTTTGCAGATGAGTATATCCAGGAATGGGAGTAGCGGCATATTTTTTAGCTACTGACAAAAGTGCTTTCATGGACCGCTCAATACCCTCACGAAGCTGTGAGCAAGCATCCTTGAAGAACAAACGGACATCGGTCGCGACCTGATCATTTCGACTTCTGCCAGTATGCAACTTGTCAGCTGCTGGGGTCTTTGCAAGCAGTGCACGCTCCAGGTTCATATGCACATCTTCCAGCTCAATCTTCCATTCAAAGGTGTCGGACTTAATTTCCTCAGCAACTTCTTTAAGCCCCTGCTCGATTTGACTGAATTCTTCTGAGGTTAAAATTCCCACTGATTTGAGCATGGATGCATGACCGAGGCTACCCTGCAAATCATAGAGTGCGAGCCGTTGATCAAAGGATACGGATTCACCAAAAGCAAGCATGAGACTAGCAGGGCCATCTTTGAACCGCCCACCCCAGGTTACTTGTTTACCGTTATCATTCATAACGACTGTATCATCCCAAAGTAGGCAAATTCCGGCAATCCCTATTTGCCAGTGCTTTATGTCAAAATGGACTTAGGAAAATATTTTTTTTACCTTAGCCTTGGCGTAATCGCGGTTGAGCTTGGCGATATAATCCAAGGAAATATCTTTGGGGCAGGCCGCTGAACATTCACCGTAATTACGGCAGTTGCCAAAACCAGCCTCATCCATTGCCGCCACCATATTAAGCACGCGACTGTCCTTCTCCGCCTGTCCCTGAGGAAGCAGGTTTAAATGACCAGCCTTAGCTGAAGTAAAAAGCATTGCGGAGGCATTTTTGCAGGATGCAACACAGGCACCGCAACCGATGCACTGGGCGGCATCCATCGCCAAGTCTGAATCTTTTTTAGGCACTGGTAATGCATTACCATCCGGGGCACTGCCCGTGCGCACTGTAATGTAACCACCTGCCTGAATAATTTTGTCGAACGCGGAACGATCTACCACGAGATCTTTTACCACCGGGAATGCTTTTGCACGAAAGGGCTCGATAGTAATCGTGTCCCCATCTTCAAATTTACGCATGTGCAGTTGACAGGTAGTGGTGGAATTTTCCGGACCATGGGCGTATCCATTAATATTCAGTGAGCAGGTACCACAGATTCCCTCGCGGCAATCATGATCAAAGGCAACAGGTTCATTACCTTCCGCTAAAAGTTGCTCGTTTAGTTGATCAAGCATTTCAAGAAAAGAGGAATCCTCGGACACCTCATCAAGCACATGTGATTCGAAACGGCCCTCGTCTTGAGCACCATCCTGCTTCCAAACTTTGAGAAATAATTTCATGATTACCTGTCCTTATTTGTAACTACGCACAGCGAGTTTCACTTCTTCGAATTTTAAATCTTCTTCGTGCCGGGCCGGCGGTTCCCCATCTCCTTTGAATTCCCAAACTGCAGCATGTGCAAATTCATCATCATTTCGGGTAGCTTCCCCATCCTCGGTTTGGAATTCTTCCCGGAAGTGACCTCCGCATGATTCGTTGCGGTCAAGGGCGTCACGACATAGTAATTCACCAAAGTCCAAAAAGTCACGCACTCGCCCGGATCTTTCCAGCTCCATGTTCAGTTCTTCCCCGTGACCAGTGACAAGAAGATTGTTGTTGAAATCATCACGTAGGTCCTGAATTTGCCCGATTGCTTTTTTAAGACCATCCGCATTTCTGGCCATTCCAGCATATTCCCACATAATTTGGCCAAGTTCCTTATGATAAGACCTGGAAGAACGCTTACCTTTGGCAGAAACCATTTGGCTGACGCGTTCTTTCACAGAATCAAGGGTCTCGCGGGCGGCTTCACCTTCCGGATCTATGCTGCCTGGGCTTATCGTGGTGAGGTAGTTGCCAATGGTGTATGGAATTACAAAATATCCATCGCTAAGACCTTGCATAAGGGCACTGGCACCTAACCGATTAGCACCATGATCTGAAAAATTGGCCTCCCCTAAAACAAAGCAACCTGGAATAGTACTCATTAAATTATAATCCACCCAAAGTCCGCCCATGGTGTAGTGAATGGCTGGATAGATTCGCATGGGGCGTTGATAGGCATTTTCTCCGGTAATCCGTTCGTACATTTCAAAAAGATTGCCGTAACGTTCACGAATCACATTTTCACCGAGACGATTAATCGAGTCCCCAAAGTCCAAGTAAACCCCGCGACCACCTGGACCCACGCCACGACCCTCATCACAAGCCTCCTTAGCAGAGCGGCTGGAGATATCACGGGGAGCAAGATTTCCAAAACTCGGGTATTTGCGTTCGAGGTAATAATCTCTGGCGTCCTCGGGGATTTCAGATGGAGACTTACCAGAGTCTTCGGCATTTTTGGGCACCCATACCCTGCCATCATTTCGAAGCGATTCGGACATCAAGGTCAGCTTGGACTGATGATCTCCAGCGACAGGAATGCAGGTCGGATGGATTTGAGTAAAGCAAGGATTGGCAAAACCTGCACCTCTTCGGTAGGCACGAAAAGTTGCGGTTACATTACAGCCAATCGCATTTGTAGAAAGGTAATATACATTGCCGTATCCTCCGGTGCAGAGAAGAACAGCATCAGCAGTCCAAACCTTGAGCTCTCCAGTTGCTAAGTTGCGGGTGATAATTCCTTTGGCGTGACCATCGACCACAATTAAATCAAGCATTTCCTGACGCACATGCATCTTCACCTGACCAGAAGCGATTTGACGGCTGAGGGCACTGTAAGCACCAAGAAGTAATTGCTGACCAGTCTGTCCCCGTGCATAAAAAGTTCGGCTCACCTGGGCACCACCAAAAGAACGATTGGCTAGCAATCCACCATACTCACGGGCAAAGGGAACACCCTGAGCCACACATTGGTCGATGATATTCACACTATTTTGAGCAAGCCGGTGAACATTGGCTTCCCGGGAACGGAAATCTCCGCCTTTAATGGTATCGTAAAAGAGGCGATGAACGCTGTCCCCATCGTTTTGGTAGTTTTTCGCACCGTTTATTCCACCTTGAGCAGCAATAGAGTGGGCACGGCGGGGGGTATCCTGATAGCAAAAGCAGTCTACATTGTAACCGAGTTCTCCAAGAGTTGCTGCTGCTGAACCCCCGGCCAATCCGGATCCCACCACGATGAGTTTAAATTTACGCTTATTGGCGGGATTGACCAATTTGGAAGAGAACCGGTGGTTTTCCCACTTGTCAGCAAGAGGACCTTCAGGAATTTGTGAGTTGAGATTCATGGGGGGTACTTATTGAAGATTGGTAGAACAAGAAGACCCGCAGGAAGCCTCCAGGCAATTAACCAATCCGTATTTTTGTGCGACAACGAGGATTGGAATAATGGAAAACCCGGCAAAGATGATCCAACCGTAAACAGAGGCGAGACAATCTAACCGGGAGCGCCAACTCTCTGACCTTAATCCCAATGTCTGAAACATGCTGGATACACCGTGGGCTAAATGACGGCAGAGGAGAAACATACAAACCACATAAAAAACTGAGATCGCATCCACCCGAAAGCCAGCTAGAATCATGTTGTAAACATCATGAATCTCGGAACCATCCGGAGAACCCACAGTAGTTTTTAGATCGTTGTATTCAGGGAATATTGATCTTATCGTAAAGTGCAAGAGATGGAATACGATGAAGGCAAGCATCAGCGAGCCTGTTAAACCCATTTTCAGGGAGGACCATCCAGCACGCTTAGTAACTTCCACCTCATTGGACCTGGGACGGGCTGCACGGTTCTCCTTAATAAGCTGATAAGCGGTGACTGCATGAACGATCACGCAAACAAGAAGGAAAAGACGCGACCCCCATAAAATAAGAGCAGGCAGATTTTGCAGAGCGTGTGCATAGGAATTGATTGCTTCCTGTCCGAGGAGGACTTGGAGATTACCAACCATATGGACAAAAACGAAACCAACCAGTACGATACCGGTTAGTGCCATTAGGTATTTTTTGATCAAGGAGGATTGCATGGCTAATCTAATTTATAGATACATTTTTCTTTCACTCAAATACAAGACGAGACAAAAGGGGTTATGAAGGAAAGTATTAGATTTTAGAATTAGTAAAATTAATAATTGTGCAAACCCAAATACCAGCCACATCAACTGTGTATACAATAAAAGTGAATAAATCTTGGTTGCCACCACCTTCTTTACTACGTCATGGGTAAGGATTGATTTAATCGAATGAAATATATTTTTATCACTGGCGGAGTTGTTTCGTCTCTAGGAAAAGGATTAACTTCAGGTGCACTGGGAGCTTTGCTTGAACAGCGAGGGTTGACTACGCGCATCCAAAAATTTGATCCCTACCTCAATGTGGACCCCGGAACCATGAGTCCCTTCCAACATGGAGAAGTTTATGTTCTGGATGATGGTGCAGAAACCGATCTCGATCTCGGACATTATGAGCGCTTCACTTCCGGGAAACTTAGCCGCTTCAACAACCTGACCAGCGGACAGATCTATGAGTCGGTCATCCGCAAGGAAAGAAGGGGCGACTACCTCGGTAAGACCGTGCAAGTCATTCCCCATGTTACTAACGAAATTAAGGATCGAATCTATGCTGCCGGCGAGGGGGTGAATGTTTTGATCACCGAGATTGGCGGAACAATTGGTGACATCGAAGGCCTGCCCTTTACCGAGGCGATGCGTCAATTTGCATCCGAAGTGGGCAAGGCTAATGTTCTATTTATTCATATGACCTTACTGCCCAGTCTTCGGGCAGCAGGAGAACTCAAGACCAAACCCACCCAGCAAAGTGTTGCAAAACTGAGGGAAATTGGAATTCAGCCTGATATTTTGGTCTGCCGGACCGAGCAACCAATTACCAATGAAATCAGGGAAAAACTCAGCCTTTTTTGCAGCGTTCCCAAAGAAGCAGTGATCGAAGAGATGGATGTGACTCACTCGATTTACGAACTCCCCCACATGCTTAAGAAGGAAGGTCTGGATACATTGGTTACCCGATTCCTCGGTCTTGATGCTCCTGCTCCAAAGCTAGACGAGTGGGAAGAAGTGATTCAACGGTTAATACATCCAAAGCACAGGGTAAAGATTGGGATGATTGGTAAGTATGTTGATCTTCAGGATTCCTATCTATCGGTTAATGAATCCCTTGTTCACGGAGGAATCCGTAACGATACGGGCGTGGAAGTGGTGCATCTTGATGCTGAAGATATTGAGAGGGATGGACCTGATATTCATTTAAAAGGATTGGATGGCATTTTAGTGCCCGGAGGCTTCGGGGATCGTGGAACTGAAGGTAAAATTCTCGCGTCCAAGTATGCAAGAGAAGAAAAGATTCCCTATTTTGGTCTCTGCCTGGGTATGCAAATCGCAGTAATCGATTACGCCAGAAATGTGCTCGGGAAGGAAAAAGCCAATAGTACTGAGTTTGATCCGGACACCCCCCACCCTGTCATTCACATCATGGATGATCAGAAATCGGTCACTGATAAAGGTGCCACCATGAGGCTTGGCGCCTGCCCCTGTAGGCTCAAGCCGGGCAGTGCAAGCCAGCTTGCCTATGGCAAAGAAGAGGTTTCCGAAAGGCACCGTCACCGTTTTGAATTCAACAATAAATACCTTGAAGAACTTGAAAACTCTGGGCTTTTGGTCGCCGGGTTGAACCCGGAGAGGAATCTCGTTGAAATTGTCGAAGTCAAAGATCACCCTTGGTTTGTGGCGGTTCAGTTTCATCCCGAATTTCAATCCAAGCCCACCAAGGCACACCCTTTATTTGCGGCCTTTATCGAAGCAACACTTACCCGCAAACTTGCCAGTAGCGAAAAGGCCAAAAAATCCTAAGTTTTTCGTTTTTTTGGGCTTTACCAAAAGCCCGAGAAAGATGGGAATGAGTAATTTGTATGATCATCGATGCACATACTCACCGCTATACTGATGAGGTAATTGCAGACCCAATCACATTTGCAAACCGTATGGGAGAGCAAAAATGGTTAAACATGGTTATGCCTCAGGGCCGTCCCAGTTTACAAGGCTGGTCAGACCGCAACACTATGCTTAATGATATGGATGCTGCTGGGATTGACCGCAGTATAATATTGGGTTGGTACTGGGAACATTCCTCCACCTGTATCGAAGCAAACCAATGGTGCCGGCAATGGATAAGGCAGGACCCCGAACGCCTGATTGGTTTTCTTTCCCTCAAGCCCGGCATACCCCGCCTTATTGATTACTTGGAGCAGGCAAGGGAGGACGGATTTCAGGGTATTGGAGAATCCCATCCTCGGGCACAGGGTTTCCGCATGCAAGACAAAGAATGGATGCAGGCAATGCAATTTGCCAGCGATGTGGGTTGGCCGGTCAATTTTCATGTCACTGACTCAGGCGGGAAAGATTATCCAGGTAAGACAGTCACCCCGATGGAAGACTTTCTCTGGCTGGCCGATCAATTGCCTGATTTGAAAATAATTCTGGCCCACGCCGGTGCCTTATACCCCATAGAACACTCCGTCCCCGAAAACTTTTATTTTGATCTTGCAGCCTGCCCCCTGCTCTACCCTGCCCAGATCTATCAGGAATTGATCCGTCACACAGGAGCAGAAAAAATTCTCTGGGGAACGGACTACCCCTTGAGAATTTATCCAGCATCGGCCTCATCTCCCGATTTTCTCTCCTTCCTTGAGGAATTCACGCAATCGGTGCAACTGGAAGAGGAGGAAATGCAGGCAGTCCTCGGAGAAAATATAATCAGGCTCCTAGCGTGAATCTTTCTCTCCAAAAAATCATCCCCCACCCCTTGCCTCCTGCCCTGGTTTCGTCCTCGGATGTTTGGGGGGAGGAGGTGTCCTTTACCTGCGGCACCTCGACCCTACTTGAGGCACAGTCCGGCAAGGGAAAGTCCACCCTCCTGCATATCCTCTATGGCATTCGTAAGGACTTTGATGGATTCTGCCACTTGGACGGTACGGATATTTCCAGCCTGTGTGCAACCCAATGGCAGCATTTGCGCTCAAGTAAATTTTCTCTCTTATTTCAGGATCTTCGTCTGTTTAAGCATTTGAGCCTCCGGGAAAACCTTAACCTTGTGCCTGAAAGAGACCCACAAGCTCCGACCTTACAGGAAATGTGCGAACGCTTACAAATTGATCATCTCCTCGACCGAGCCATCCACACCCTCTCCCTCGGCCAACGCCAACGGGCCGCCCTCATCCGATCCTTGGCCAAGCCGTACCAATGGCTTTTCCTGGACGAACCCTTCAGTCACTTGGATGAGGCCAATGCCTCCGAGGCGGCTCTTTTAATTCGAGAATCAACGAAGCGGAATCAGTCCGGTCTTCTGCTCACTTCCCTGCAGTCACAAAGCCCTCTGGCCTGCGATCGTAGCCTGCATCTATGAAGAACCATTTATCACGCCTGCTCGAACGCTGCCTTGGCCAGCAATCACAGCGTCGAGAATTGTGGGCGGCCTCCCTCGGATGCCTGGTCGGTTCCTGCCTGATCATTACGGCAATACAAATCTATGCCGATACCCGGATGTCCACCGAAAACGGGAGCCGGGCAAGCAACTTTGTTACTTTAAATAAAAAGGTGGAAGGGGGGATTCTGCTCAACCTAGCTCAACAAAACAAAGCCTTCTCCACAGAGGAAATTGACAGGGTGAAACAACTACCTGGAGTCGTCGATATTGGCGGGTTTTCCAGAAACCAATTCCCCGTAACGGTACATATCTGGCCGGCCGGGAAAGTAGGCCTGGGAGCGGCCGCAAGAGCGGACTTATTTTTCGAATCTATACCCGACCGTTTTCTCGATCAATTGCCCGATGCCTGGCAATGGGACGCTAATCAATCGGTTGTTCCCATCATGGTGCCAAAATTCTATCTCGACCTGTGGAATTTTGGCTTGGCTCCCTCTCGCAGTGAGTATCCGGCCCTTTCCCCGGAAGCGGCCTCCTCCATGCCAGTCGAAATTTTTATTGGAGATAGCCCGCCCACCCGGTTGCTTGGTCGATTTGTCGCCTTTAGCAAGCGCATCAACAGCGTGCTCGTGCCTGCCTCCTTTTTGGAATGGGCGAACTCGAAATTCGGGGGCGAGGAGACTGAAACATACTACTTTGTCTGGACAAATGGCACCATTGAAGGCCCGCCGCTTTCCTTAAATCAATTAAGGGAGCAGAAAGAGGACGGAAATACCCTCGTTTCCCCCATCGAACAACCTTCTGAAAAAATCAGGCTTTACGATGCCCTGAAGCAAGGAGTCACCACCGCCGGCCCCGCCCGTTTAATCGTCCGCTTAGACAACTCCGATGATCAGGAATTTTTCAAGGGTGTCGAGAGTCTTGGATATGAGACCAACCGGGAAGCTCCCCAGCAGGACTGGGTGCGAAAAGGAGCCAATCTTTTAACCTTGGTGCTGACTGCTGTCGGATCGGTTCTCTCCCTGCTTTCCCTCGCCACCTTTTCCAGTAGTTTCAGGTTGCTTGTTTTGCAAGCGGGGGAGAGTGTCCGGGACCTCATCCTGCTCGGTTTTTCCTCAACCGTAATTGCCCGTATTTTTATTTTTCGCTTTACGGCGATTTTTGTCCCGATCTGGGCAATTTCCCTCTTGTTGATTTACATGGCTAAGTTTTTCTTGGTCAATTACGCAGATGAATACGGGCTTTTCCTCGAAACCGGCCTGGGCTGGCCGACATGGGGAGGTGCCTTTTTATATGCCACCCTCTTTGTATGGATCAACCAGCGGGTGATCCGTAGATCGGTCTCTTCATTCAGCTAAAATGGTTGAGCTTACTTGGTTTTCATGACCAACTGATCATCCTTCACTGAGAACGAAACCTCACTGCCCTCTTCCACCTCTCCCGCCACTAGGACACGGGCAAGTTGGGTTTCCACCTGTTTTTGAAGGAAGCGTTTCAGGGGTCGTGCACCATAAGTGGGGTCGTAGCCTTTTTCACCAATCCATTTCTTGGCCGCGGATGTAAACTCGACCGTTACTTTACGGTCCAAGAGTCTCCGGTTCAGGCTGGCAAGTAAAAGATCGACGATGGAAGTAATTTCCTCGAGGGACAAGGGCTTGAAAAGAACCACATCGTCAATGCGGTTCAAGAATTCCGGACGAAAATGATCCCTTAGGTCGGCCATGACCGATTCCCGGGCAGACTCCGAAATCTCGTTATCAAGCACGTTGTCCTGCAAGTAGCGACTGCCCACATTGGAGGTCATAATGACCACCACATTCTTAAAATCGACCGTGCGGCCCTGGGCATCGGTCAGGCGTCCATCATCCATCAATTGGAGCAAGACATTAAATACATCCGGATGGGCTTTCTCTATCTCATCAAATAAAATCACCGAGTAGGGCTTACGGCGAACCGCCTCGGTTAACTGTCCGCCTTCCTCATAACCGACATAGCCTGGAGGTGCCCCCAGCAAACGGGCAACCGAGTGCTTTTCCATGTACTCTGACATGTCAATGCGAATAACATTGTTCTCACTGTCAAAGAGGCTTTCGGCCAGGGTCTTAGCCAGTTCAGTCTTGCCCACACCTGTAGGACCAAGAAAGAGAAAAGATCCAATTGGACGCTGGGGGTCCTTGATGCCGGCACGGGCACGGAGAATGGCCTCGCTCACTGCGTCAACTGCTTCGTTTTGCCCAATGACACGCTGGTGTAAAATATTCTGCAAGCGTAGAAGTTTTTCCCGCTCGCCCTCAATCAGCTTGGTTACCGGCACCCCTGTCCACCTCGCGACAATCTCTGCAATTTCTTCTGCGGTCACTTCCTCCTTGAGGATGGCATCTTCCTGACGTTCCACCTGTTCGAGAGCCTCTAGTTCCGCCTCTAATTTTGGAAGTTTTCCGTGCTTAAGCTCGGCGACCAAGTTGAGGTCATAAGCACGCTCCGCCCGTTCCATTTCGGCACGGGTGGACTCAATTTGTTCGCGAAGCACCCGGACATTGTCAATGCCCTTGCGCTCATTTTCCCACTGCCGTTTAATCGTTTCCATTTTGTCGCGGGCATTGCCAAGTTCCTTGCGCAGTACCTCCAAACGGTCCTGACTCGCCTTGTCTTTTTCCTGCTTAAGAGCGGTTTCCTCAATCTCAAGTTGGAGGACCCGGCGGCTGACTTCATCCAGTTCTGCAGGCATACTATCAAGTTCAGTGCGGATCATCGCACATGCCTCGTCCACCAAATCAATCGCCTTGTCTGGGAGAAAGCGGTCAGACACATAGCGGTTCGACAGCACTGCCGCTTGGACCATTGCCTCGTCCCGAATATTGACCCCGTGGTGAATCTCAAAACGTTCACGCAATCCGCGAAGAATCGATATGGTATCCTCCACATTGGGCTGATCCACGAGTACTGTCTGAAATCTTCGCTCCAGAGCGGCATCCTTTTCCACATGCCTTCTATACTCATTCAAGGTGGTTGCACCGATGCACCGAAGCTCACCCCGGGCAAGCATGGGCTTGAGCATATTGCCTGCGTCAATCGCACCCTCGGCTTTACCTGCCCCCACAATGGTATGCATTTCATCAATAAAAAGAACAATGCGGCCGTTGGATTTACTGACCTCATTAAGCACGGCCTTGAGCCGTTCCTCGAATTCTCCGCGGAATTTTGCCCCTGCCAGCAAGGAGCCCATTTCGAGGGTGAAAATGGTTTTGTCTTTCAATCCTTCGGGAACATCCCCCCGGACAATGCGTTGGGCAAGCCCCTCGACGATGGCAGTCTTGCCCACACCGGGTTCTCCGATCAGAACGGGATTGTTTTTTGTCTTGCGGGAAAGAATGCGGATAACCCGCCGGATTTCAGAATCCCTTCCGATCACTGGATCCAGCTTACCTGTCTTTGCCTGTTCTACTAAATCTATACCATATTTCTTTAGGGCACGGAATGCATTTTCCGGGGTTTTGGAAGTCACTTTTTGCCCACTGCGCATCATGGCAATGGTTTCGCGGATTTTTTTCTCGGTAAGATCGAAATTCTTGAGAAATTGCTGAAAGGTCGCGGGCTTGCCCACCGATGAAAGGCCCAAGAGCAAATGCTCGGTACTTACATAGTCGTCCTGCATTTCTCGGGAGATCTCCTGACCTTTTTCGACTGCTTCGGTCAGGGCGGGAGATGCATAGGAACGTGCTGTGTTCACATTGCCGGTAATCTTGGGGAGATTTTTCAGCTCTCGCTGAAGAGCAAGCTGAACCGGTGCAATCCCCACACCAAGCTCATCCATCAGGGCAGGAACGATCCCGTTTTCCTGGTTCATGAGGGCAGAAAGCAAGTGCCAAACTTCAACTTCCTGCTGTCCGTTGCGTTTGGCCACTTCCGCCATTTCTTGAATTGCCGCAATGCCAAGCTCAGTGAATTTTTCGGGGTCAATGTTCATAGTAAGATCATAATTTGCAAGATGCATACCGATTTCGCACGCACGAAAAGCCCTCTATTTTACGGAGTAGATACAGATTTCTGTTCTTGCTGCTCGAAAAAGACTGGGACGATTGATCCAATAAGGACACACCCAACTGCGTCAGATTGTCTCACTTAGGCAGTCATGTAATGGTGCGGGTAATTAAACATAATTGAAAATTATCCGTGACAATTGTGGGTGGTGTAAGCCAAGATGATTTCTCCAACCCCAAACAAAGAAAGGCCCCAAAAGATGAAGATTCTGTGCATCCTTTACGATGATCCCAAAACCGGCATGCCATCCAGTTACCCGCTCAACGATTTACCTGCCCTCGATAAATATCCAGATGGAATGAGCCTGCCCTCTCCCAAAGGGATCGATTTTAACCCCGGGCAACTGCTTGGTTGTGTTTCTGGGGAATTAGGGCTGCGTAAATTTTTGGAGGATGCCGGACATACCTTTGTGGTCACCTCGGATAAAGATGGGGCTGGCTGTCAGGCGGATCGTGAACTTTTGGATGCAGATGTGGTCATTTCCCAACCTTTCTTTCCCTACTACCTGACCCGGGAGCGCATTGAGTCTGCGCCCAACTTAAAAATGGCCATTACCGCAGGGATTGGGTCCGACCATGTCGATTTACAGGCCGCCATGGATCACAATGTGGATGTGGTCGAGGTGACATACTGCAATTCCCGATCAGTGGCCGAGCATGTGGTCATGATGATCCTCTCGCTGGTGCGCGACTATCACAACCAACACAGAATCGTTAATGAGGGCGGGTGGAATATTGCCGATGCCGTGCAGCGCTCTTACGATGTTGAGGGCATGCATGTGGGTACCGTGGCCGCGGGAAGAATTGGTCTGGATGTTCTCCGAAAAATGAAACCTTTTGATGTGCACCTTCACTACTTCGACCGGCATCGACTGCCTGCAGAAGTGGAGGCAGAACTCAACCTCACCCACCACGATAGTGTGGAATCCCTGGTGTCTGCCTGCCATGTGGTGACCATCAATTGCCCCCTCCACCCAGAAACGGAACATCTCTTTGACGATGAAATGATTGCGAAAATGAGAAAAGGTGCCTACATCGTAAACACCGCCCGCGGAAAAATCTGCGACCGGGAGGCGATTGCCCGGGCACTGGAATCGGGGCAACTCAGTGGATACGCCGGTGACGTATGGTTCCCTCAACCTGCCCCTAATGACCACATTTGGCGGACTATGCCCCACCATGGTATGACCCCGCACACTTCCGGCACCTCCCTATCCGCCCAGGCAAGATATGCTGCAGGTGTGCGTGAAATCCTGGAGTGCTTTTTTGATGGCTCGCCCATCCGTGATCCCTACCTCATTGTACAAAATGGACAACTTGCGGGGATGGGGGCTCACTCCTATTCAAAGGGCTCTTCCACCTCCGGCTCGGAGGAAGCCGCCAATTACAAAAAGTAAAGTAAGCCGTCCAACCGGCCCTTATTCAGGGTGTGCTCCAAGATGAACCTCAAGGAAAGAATCAGTTACATTGATCGGACCCTCGATCAGTTGTATCCCAATCCTCCAATTCCTCTCGATCACATAGATTCTTACACCCTCCTGCTGGCGGTTCTTTTATCTGCACAATGCACAGACGAGCGGGTTAATCAAGTGACCCCGGCACTCTTTGCCTTGGCGAATAATCCGCGGGACATGGCCAGGCAAGCAGTTGAGTCAATCAATGCGATCGTCAGGCCTTGTGGATTGGCTCCGAGGAAAGCCCAGTCAATTCGCAACCTCTCCATTCTCCTCAATGAAAAGCACCGGGGAGAGGTGCCGCATAGCTTTGAGGAACTGGAAGCACTCCCCGGAGTCGGACACAAAACGGCCTCGGTGGTAATGTCCCAAGCATTTGGGCATCCGGCTTTTCCGGTGGATACACATATCCATCGTCTTGCCCAGCGTTGGAAATTAACTTCAGGAAAAAGTGTCGTCCAAACCGAAAAAGATTTAAAAAGACACTTTCCCGAAGAACGGTGGAATTTTTTGCACCTGCAAATTATTTACTATGGACGCGAACACTGCCCAGCTCGAGCATGTCATGGGTTAAAATGTACGATATGCCAAGCGTGCTTTCCTAAAAGAAAGTCAAAAGTTATTACGAAGAAGAACTAGCCTGCATTAACAAATATCTGAGGCCTTGCATCTTTTAACCTTTGGATCGCATCATCTGAAAGTTGAGTCTGGTAAAGGTAGACTTCCCGCAGGCCTTTCATAGCAGATAGCAAATCAACAGCAGAATCATCTAGTTTAACCCTTACCAAGTTGAGCTTTTCAATGCTTGGAATTTCAGCAATATGACGAACTCCTTCTGTGGTAATTTTTGTTGATCCCTCAAGGGTGAGCTTTTGCAGGTTTGGAAATTTCTTCAGTACGGCCAGTCCTTCATCTGTTACAGCTGATTTTGTAAGATCGAGGATGACGAGATGTTGAGCAATCAACAGGAGCACTTTTAAATCATCGTCATTCATTGCAAGTTTTTCATCAATCGATGAAATAACCTGTAAGCCCACATCGCCATCGATGGGAAGAAGCTTGATGCCTGATGAATTAATATGGTGCCATTGTTCTTTTCCAATTCGTATATCCTGAAGCCTGCCCGGCGGAGCCTCCACGATTTCAACATTATCAAGCTCCCTGCCGGGAAACCATCTGTCAATTGGCACACCAAATTTTCTGGCAACGGGACCTACCTGCATAGGTGCGATCAAATAAGCACCAAGGGTAGATCCACCAACCGCTAAAAATGTAACAAGAAAGACCACACAAGTTGCGATCAATTTAGAAAGTAGGCTTTTTTCTTTAACTTTGAACTGAGAAGCGTTCTGGTTAAGACCTTTAACATTTACTGATTTTGATCGCCTTTTGGAACCGATTGATTGCTTTGTTTTAGGACTTGGGGCATTTGTAGAAGTCACGGCGGGATAAGTGACATTTGGAGCAACCGAGGGATTGAGTTCAGTGAGGAGTTCTTGGAGGTATTTCCACTGGTTATGTCCTACAACCATTGCATAATCTGAAGGAAGTAATTGACCTGCTTTAAGGAATTCGGTTGCCTGAGTGACGGAGTACGGACCAAAGTTTGAGCCATCTCGGGATACATGCAACTGCACAGTAGGCTTCTCGGCAGGAGATGATAATGCTTGGCTTTCACGATGATGTTGAAGTCCAGGGATATCAGCGACAGTAACCCAACTTGAACACCCTTCAAACCATGCAGGGCTGGTAGTATTAATTTCACCTGACAGTAACCATGATTGTATGGTTTCCAAACTATGAGGACCTGTTCGTTGACCGTTGGTTGTTAGATATACTTGCGTCATTGATTCACGCCTATCCAAGGGGAGAATTGTGGAAAAGTTAGGGAATGAATCATGGATTAGAAAACATCTGAAATAAAATCATCCCAACTCAACTAGCTACCTTACAGGATTAGATCTAATCCAGTCAGATAGGATTTGGATTTCTTCATCAGTTAATTTTTCATCATGCCCATAGCAGGGCATGCGGTCGTTCTCATCTCCATAAAATCGCTCATCTTCTGGATTTTTTATGAAGGCAACCGTCCACTCATCGGAGCCGTATCCGGTCAGGTCTGGCGCATATCCATCGCCCTCTGAATCGATATCATGGCAATCAATACAAGCCAATCCATCCTGAAAAACTTCATCGTCATTATAGAAAAGAGCCAATAATTCTTCTCTTTCATCTTCTGGTAAACGCTCTTGATAGGGAAGTTCAGCCATATCAGAAAGCAACCGAGCAATTTGGGGTAGCAAAGCGTTTTCCTCGGGTGTGTATTTCGCGAGTACTTTCCTCGCCATTGTTCCATCTTTGAATGAGGTACCGCCAAAATATTCTGCCGACACATAATGTTCGTGATTTAAAAGCTTGGATATCCATTGGACGCTAGCAAATCCGGCTAATTCAGGAGCAGACTGCATGTCATCAACCGGATAACCTCTTCCGTCATGACCATTGTACCGATGGCAACTTGCACACTGAGCGGCAAAGAGGACTCTTCCTCTATTGAGCCTGTCTTTCCTCAATAAACTGACAGCACCCTCAGGCGGAATGCCCTGCTTTTCTACAATTGAAATAACACGGTCAGCTTGCCAGTCCGCCTCCTCAATCGCGGCAGAATGACGCATGTTTGCACGATCCTCGGAAAAGGCCAGCAGAGTCAAGGCAACCGATCCTGCAATTAATGTCCACCAAAAGCCAATGTTTAATTGGTGGCCTGGCCGGCTCGCCCCTATGAACGGCTGCAAAAAGATCCATAATCCTAAAAATGCAGGAATAATTATCGCACCCCAGAAGGCAGGAACATATTTGAGCAGTTGAAACAAGAAAAGGAAATACCATTCTGGCCGTGCAGGAAATTCGTTGGCAGGATCTGCTGGTGGGCCAAGCGGGGCCCCTTTAAAATATATTGTAAGAGCAACAACGGCTAAAAGAACCGCAAGGCATGCGATTGCATCTTTGAGAATTTGGTCAGGCCAAAAATATGAATCTTTCTTTGGTTTTGGTTCTTTAACATGTATACCGTGCTTGCGAAATAGGTAAATATGTACTGCTACCAAACCAATGAGCATAGCGGGTAGCACGCCAGCATGAAGTGCGAAGAATCGGGTCAGGGTGTGGTGACCGTATTCGACACCTCCTACCACTATTTTTTGAATCGCTGACCCAACCAATGGTACTTCTGCCATTAGATTGGTTGCAACTGCAGTGGCCCAATATCCCTTTTGATCCCATGGCAGAAGGTAACCGGTAAGTGAAAGGGCTAAAGTAACCCCCATCATCAAAGACCCGAACCAAAAATTTAATTCCCTGGGAGCACGATAGGCACCATCAATTACAACCTGCATCAAGTGAAGCACCAGGAGGACAATCATTGCCTGTGCCATGTAGTGGTGAACACCACGCAAAAACCAGCCCCCCCATACTTGATACTGCAAGAAATAAACACTTTCCCAAGCAGTCTGGGCACTTGGACTGTAAAACATCCAGAGAAGTGTACCCGTGACGACCTGAGTAAAAAAAGCAAATGTAAGGCAACTTCCCCAAACATATCTCCATCGAGCTCCACCAGGTACTTTCTCATAGAGAACTTCATGCAAGAGGTTACGGTAACCTGAGCGATCGTCGAGCCAATCGAAAATAGCTTTCATGATAAAGGTATCTTTTCCGGAATGTTCGGTCTAAAATGTTGAAAGCGAATCCAAACATGGCCAGCCTCCACTTTAGTTTCCATGGTATCCATTGGTCTGGGGCTTGGGCTATTCTTGGTAGTAACCGATCCATCAAGTGCAAAGGAACTATTATGGCAGGGACAAAAATAATCGTCAGTTTGTTTGCGGTAATCAATTGCACAACCAAGATGAGGACACTTTAGGTTAAAGGCAGTGACCTGATCATCAATGCGAGTCAAATAAACCGCTCCCACTGGAACATCTTTGTAAGTTGTCCACGCGTCAACTACCCTCTCCTGAACGACTTCAAACTTTGCTGGAGTACCATCTGCAGGAAGAGATGCAAGTGGTGCCACGCGAGACCAAGGTACAGAATCATCAGTCCCGGATGACTTTTTTACAGGATCAAGAAGAGCGGGGAGTCCGGCTGCAAGAGGAAAAATACCACAAACAGTGGAGGCTCCGATGGTCGCTACACGAATAAACTTTCTACGCTGATTGTTCTCTTCTTCTATCATCTTTGTGTCCCCTGATTCTGAAATATTAATATCTCAATTTTTAATCCAAATTATGAGTCGGCACGACCGACGATTTTAAATAATTCAAAAGCTCAGGGCAATGGCGGAAGTGGCGGTAAATCATCAAACCCAGTGTCATCACTACCAGGCAAGGGAGGCAATCCCTCCGATGTGTCTCCACCAGGTAAAGGAGGAAGTTCACTGACGGGATCTGTGGAAGGTGAGAGGGGGACCAAATCACTTTCAAGAGGTGCTTGCTCAGATGGCAGAGGGGGGAGTGGCTCATCGTCACTCAACTGAGGTAATTCATTCAGAGAAGATTCATCTGTCAATTCTGGCAATTGAGGGGGCTCCAAAGAAAGAGTACTGGGTTGCAGTTCAGCTTCCTGCATTTCAGGCAAAGAGCCAAGTTCATCATTGGCATCGTCTAACGAACCAAGTCCATCATCATTGGCATCTTCACTAATCGCCGGTAAAATAGCCTCTTCGGGGGGAAATGAGCCTATATCATCGGTGTTAGATGAGAGTTGGTTAAAGTTCTCGCTTTTAGATTCATTGGTAGAGGTGTCGACGCTGCTACTCCAATCCGGATTAGATGACGGCTTTGACTGAGGTCCGGGAATACCACCTTTGGGAAGAGTTATGGGGGTTCCATCAGATCTCCAAGTTGCTTCTTTGCCATGCCTTGCCCCGTAAGAATATGCTCGAACATACATTTTTTGACCATTCGGCCACCAACGAGTCACAGTTCCATGCCATTTTCCGCGTTTGTAATTACGCTCATACATTTTGACGCCATTAGAAAACCACTTAGAACTTTTGCCATCTTTCCGTCCATCTACCCATGACTCGTCACTTGATACATATTCACCATTCTCTCCAATATCCACCATCAAAATTCGTCCCGTAAAAGGAACATTTTCAGATTTAAGGTGTAGAAGACCGTAGCGGGATTCAAAATTATCTTTGTACTCTTCAGCACTTACTTGGTATGCTCCGCCACCTACTTGATTTTCCCAGCCCGCTGTCACGGATGTGCTTGAATGTAGATTTGAAAAACTTTGCCGTTTTGAATTTTGGCAAGCACACAAGAGGAAAACTATTGAAACAATTATCCCGCAGTAAACTTTCATGTACTCATCCAATCACTCGCCCTTTAATTTGCAAGATTGAACGACAACTTTGAACATGGATTGTTATAAACTACTTACTTGCCAAGGGTAACAATTTCGAACATAAACGATCGGATTCTATCATTTTCGATCACTGATCGATTATTTTCAGCCCATTCTAAATTAGTAAAATCAATGACTCTTGATCAACTCCCACTCATACTTCCAGCAATTGGAGCAATTGCTCTCCTTTTCACATGGTGGAAAACCCAATCCATTAATGCTATTTCCGAAGGTTCGGAGCGGATGTCAAAGATCGCCAAAAGCATTCAGGATGGTGCGATGGCTTTTCTTCGGGCAGAATACAAGGTATTATTTTTCTTCGTAGTTGCAGTAGCTGCACTGCTTTATTGGAGCGGAAACAATAACCCAAACAGTCATGGATTGGTTGCAGTTTCCTTTGTTGTTGGTGCATTTTGCTCGGGCCTAGCTGGCTATCTGGGAATGAAGGTTGCCACCAAAGCTAATGTCCGCACAGCCAATGCCGCCAAAGACAGCTTGGGAAAAGCACTTGAAGTTGCTTTTTCCGGTGGAGCGGTAATGGGATTGGGCGTCGTTGGTCTTGGAATCTTGGGATTAGGCGGTTTGTTTGCCTACTTCTCTGATTATTTTGGTGCTTTTGAAGACAAAAGTGCATTGGGTACTACTCTATCTGTACTTACTGGATTTTCTTTTGGTGCATCTTCCATTGCTTTGTTTGCTCGCGTTGGGGGCGGCATCTACACGAAGGCTGCAGATGTGGGTGCTGACCTCGTCGGAAAAGTTGAGGCAGGTATCCCCGAAGACCACCCTTTAAATCCCGCCACAATTGCTGACAATGTTGGTGATAATGTTGGTGATGTAGCCGGTATGGGTGCTGACCTTTTTGAATCCTATGTTGGATCAATTATCGGAACCATGGTTTTAGGTGCAGCAATGGTTGCAGGTTCGACCGACTTTATGGACTTTCTCGGCGGACTGTCTCCAGTTTTTCTTCCTTTGATTTTAGGTGCTGCTGGAATCATAACTTCCATCTTTGGTACTTTTTTAGTCAAAGTTGGCGACAATGGTGATCCACAAAAAGCTCTTAACACTGGTGAATTTGTTTCTTCGGGCCTGATGATTGCTTCATCATACTACATCATTAATAAGTTTCTGCCTGAAACATGGACATTTGCAGGAACGACCTTTACTTCCATGGGTGTTTTTTGGGCAACGATTATTGGCTTAGTCGCAGGATTGGCCATTGGCATGATTACCGAACATTACACTGGCACCCATAAAAAACCGGTAATTGCAATCGTTGACCAGTCCATAACCGGCTATGCAACGAACATTATTTCAGGACTTGGAGTAGGCATGATTTCCACGACGCTTCCTATTTTAGTAATTGCCGCTGCAGTAATTGGTGCCCATGAGATGGCCGGCCTATACGGAATTGCGATTGCTGCGGTAGGTATGCTTTCCAATACCGGAATTCAGTTAGCCGTGGATGCTTATGGACCCATTTCCGATAACGCTGGCGGAATTGCAGAAATGTCCGAACTTCCCAAAGAGGTCCGTGAAAGAACCGATAAACTGGACGCGGTCGGAAACACGACTGCAGCAATCGGTAAAGGATTCGCAATCGGGTCGGCCGCTCTTACGGCTCTAGCTCTATTTGCTGCTTTTACTGCCTCCTTTAACCAGACCCACCCTGATAATCTTTTATCGGAAATCAACATTCTTGACCCAAAAGTTATGGCAGGTCTTTTTGTCGGAGGCATGCTTCCCTTCTTATTCAGTGCCTTGGCGATGGGTGCTGTTGGACGGGCTGCCATGTCTATGATTCAGGAAGTTCGCAGGCAATTTCATAACATTCCTGCCCTGAAGAAAGCCTTGGAAGTGATGAATCAAAATGAAGGAAAAGCCAGCTCAGATTGGTCTGAGGACGACAAAAAATCATTCGATGATGCAATAGACGCAGCTGAGTATGGTAAATGCGTGGAAATTTCTACCCAATCTGCAATTAAAGAAATGGTAGCACCCGGAGTTGTTGCCATTGCCACACCTGTGTTGATTGGCTTTGGTGGAGGAGCG
>Ga0181589_10000638_pt1 | contig 25703 bp, 13 predicted proteins | sample 071ome_25_FD_132444 | JGI IMG/M metagenome (GOLD analysis project Ga0181589, IMG submission 132444) | Coastal salt marsh microbial communities from the Groves Creek Marsh, Skidaway Island, Georgia - 071410BT metaG (megahit assembly) | ecosystem: Environmental > Aquatic > Marine > Intertidal...
ATTTGGTACACAAAAGTGAAGGTTATTACAGAGACGATTCTCAAGGTCTCCCGAAACAACTATGTCAGGATGGCTATCTAACAGTTTAGCTTGTAGCAAATCTCGCATAGTAAGGATTTTATCATTGACTTCAAGGTCACTGAGTTCCAAGGCCCAGGCTATACTGCAAGCGCCTGCGAGGTTGATTGTGCCTGGCCTTATGCCTTTTTGTTGTCCGCCACCATACAAAAGGGGGCTTAAGTTATCTAACAACTTTGGGTTGTTAACGATAACAACACCTGAACCTTGCAAGGCATGAATCTTGTGTCCGGAGAGTACGAGTAGATCGCATTTGTTAAAAACCGAAGGATTTACCTTGGTTACTAGTTGCGTAATGTCAGAAACAAAAGGGACATTCAACTTTGTGCAGCTTTTAGCAATTTCATGGATCGGATAAATATTTCCTATTTCATTGTTAGCTGCCATAAAGCAAGCGAGCTGGTTATTGCCCAACTTATTTTCTAGCTGCTCAAGTTTCAGGCGTCCTTTGGAGTCCACATCGATTAAATCAAAATCACAAAGCCCTTCTTCTCTTAGCGCTTCCAGGCACTGTAATACAGCAGGATGCTCTAGTGGACTAGTTAGAATAGAGCGAACACTTGACTTTGACCCATAGGATCTAAGAATCAGGTTCAAGCTCTCTGTGGCACCGGAGGTGAAAAATATCTGTTTTGGTGTGACTTTAAAATACTCAGCAACTGATTTTTGGGCACTCTCAAAAAGCTGCTTTGCTGTGTCCCCGTGAGAATTGTGAATTGCACTTGCATTGAAGGCGCCACTGAAAACTTCTTTGTTGAGTCGTTCTAGAACTTTGGGGTCGAGTTGCGTTGTCGCATGATTGTCTAAGTAAATAGCCTTTGTCATAGTGTGCAGACTAAGCAGCCTTCTTCTAGTTCCTCATCGCGCAGCACTTCTTCCATTAAGTTTGCTTCTACGTATGGATCCGCTTCTCGCATGACGTCGATTAGCTTTGCACCTTTGGTCAATCTGCGTCTCTTCTTTAAGGCTTTTTCGTGCCTCTTTCTGATTTCAGAAACTCTTTTACTATCTTCATACTGACTTAGATCACCGTTTTGATTCCAGGTGAAGTCGCCTTTTTCAAAGGACCTAGCTTTTTCAAACAATTCAGGATGATTTTCCTTCAGTCCGACCCACTCGATGTTTTGTTGAAAAAAGCAAAAGTAGCAACCGCTTCTTGAGCGCCACTTGTAGTATTCAGGCAGACCTAGACCAGTATCATCAAGCATCTGATTCACATCCGCCAAAGTGATTCCATCTTCTTTAAAGGGATACACTGGAACAATGTTGTCTTTGCTTGAAATAAAGCCATCACGGTTCTCGTCTACTCTAATACCAATATAGCTGTAGCAATGGCTATCCCCGATAAACTCTTCAAATGGCTTAATCTTCATCAACGATGTACACCATCGAGCTTGTGCTGAAGGGAGATAATTATTGTGAAGCTTTAAAAGCTTTTCGAAGCTCCATTTAGGGGTGAGTCGAGTAATTGTGCAACCTAAAATTCCTTCGAGTTTATCGAGGAATTCATAAGTTTCTGGAAGCTCTTGTTCTGTGTCCATGAAAACGTATTCCATGTTAGGGATATCTCTAGTTTGTTTTAAGTAAACCGCAAGAGCAGCACTATCCTTACCACCAGATATACTTAGGATATGTCTTCGTTCGATATCTGACACTGTTCAGATCTCCTTTTTTCATTCATTAAATCTGAGAGTAAGCTCAACAAGATTGCTTCTTTCTTTTCTGTTTGACGGACAATCTTCAACTCTTTTGCGATTTCTTGCTTAATCTTGGATATTTCCTCGTCTTCTTCAATATTTAAAACCCGCTCTTCGGCTACTCCATTGCGGGTACAAGTAAGGTTGAAGCGTACCAAGTTGTCTAGGTTAAAATCCTTTTCGTTGTCTAACAGCAAACTACAGTTTTGATACACTCTAGCTAGACTCCGCGCTTTGTTGTCGAGTTCAGTGATATCTAGGTCTGTTAAAACAGTACACTTTTTACCAAAAACAACACCAAGCGTCTGTTCAACCCAAGCTTCCCATTTCAAAGTTGTGTTCGTCACTTTTTGAATGAAGTTCAAAAGATGTGCATCACTAGTTAATTCGCGAATAGACTCAAGTCGTTTAGAGAAAACTTCTCTTTGTTTATGATCATCACTACCTTCAGGAGTGTGGAAACCGAAGATTTGGAAAACTTTCTCAAGGCTATCATTGAGTAATGTTGGGTAAAAGGACGCCAGAATATCTAACTGACTTTTCAGAGCTTTTGCATACTTTTTCGCTAACTTGGCGTTTGTAGCAGCGACTAATTTCTCGGGATCGATATTTAGTGCTTTTGGTAAATCCTGAAGAAGTAACTGCTCAGGTCGGTTGGAGCGCTCAATCAAATCTCTAACTTGTCTGGTTGTATCCTCTAGTTGCCTGGTATTGCGAGTCACTCTTGGGAAAGCGCTGTACTTGGTATAGATGCCTTGCAATACTCTGTAAACGGCGTCAATAGCTACGGATTCTACTTGTTCTAGCCCTAACTCGCTAGATAGGGCGTGAAACACCTTCAAATGATTCTCGCTACAAGATACCCTTCTGATACTGAATAGATGGGGTCGTTTGAGCAAAATTTCATAACTGATTTCATCTCTAATCGGAACGTAGGTTCCTTCTTCATAAAGAGCCAAACCTGAATGTGCGCTTTCAATGTAAAAAATTAAGAACAGGGAAAATACATTCTCACGGATTCCATAGGGGGGAGCCTTGAAGTGATCCACTAGTTGCCGAACTTGTATGTCCTGATCTAGGCGCTCATTAATGTATTGATTAAGCTCCTCCCAAACTGCAAGCCACTTTTCTTGAGTGGGATTTTTCAAATCATGATGTTCAGGATTATCCGCTGCACCGTATATCCCAGTAGCCTTTAAGCAAAGCCTAAAAAGAGTCGCATCAGCTGAGAAGTCTGTCTCTTCGTAACCTAGATCGCGCTCTCCTCTATTCTCAAGAAGATTTTCTAGTAATCTTTTACGAGCAAGGGTAATCGAAGCGGATATTTTGTTTCGATTTAACAGCTCGTTTTTGAAGATTGGAGAGGCTTTGTAAATTTCATCAAAATTCTCTGATAGAAACTCATTGAAGGATCTTTGATTGGGAAATTCCCTCAGAAAACCTTTGTGGTAAACCTTACGTTCCGTGGAAATTGAACCATATGTTTTTTGGATTTCTAATGAGATTCGCTCTTCTAAGCCAATCAAAGTGTCTGCTACTTCTCGGTGGGCTACCCTGTCATTGGACAGTGAGCTGTCAGTTTTGCTCACCGTCTTAAGTAACTTATGCTCTTTGAGAAGTGACAAAAGTGGAATATTAGCTTCTCCAACAAATATAACTACGTTCGCTTCATTGATGGATTGTGCTAGTTTTTGATTTTGAAGGTATTCTTCTTGATTTGATGAAACAAGATGTATGATCAAACCTTCTGCACCAGACTTCAAAGTACTCTCGAGAGTTTTCGCTAAGGTTTTTGCATCTAAACTGGAGCCAGAGAAAAAGCGCTGCACATAGTGTCTTAGGGTACCAGTATTTGCGTAGTGCCTCTTTGCCACGATCGGAGCAAACTTAGCTGATTGACTGAGCTCTGAAATCAAGTCTTCGATTTGAAGCTGTTGTTTCGTCTCTTCTTTTGCGATTGCTTCACTAAGATCAAAATCGCTGCCTTCCCAGAGTCGAAACTCATTAGAAAACTTTCTATATATTAGAAAGCTATTTTCCTTCAGATGATTGATTGTTTCAGTAACTTCTGCATTGTCGAAACCTAGACTCATGAAATAATTCTCAATCAGCTCTGGGCTAGCTGGCAAAATTGAAGACTTATTAATGAAGTTTAATAGAGAAACCAGTTTGAGTATTTTAGCTTCAAGCAATTGCTCAGAGGACAGCTTTTCTAGGGCAACATTCACTTTGGCGAAGTTGTTCGTTTTCAAACTCAACTGCGACTGATTCTGCACAAAATAATCAAACAGCTGACTAACTGAAATGAATGGAAAACACTCTTCTTCTGTGTACTCGGCCTTCTCACACCAATCTCGCGCTGAAGACTGACTTTTATTCCCCAAAAATGTAAAACAGCTTCGATTATTTTGACCTAAACCTTTCGATAGAAAAGGCATCAGAAGCAAAGTCATTGGGTGAAAGGGGAGACAATTTTTAAGATATCTTTTTAACTCTTCATCTTCAGTGAGGAAACTATTTGGCAAGTTGGAGAGCATCCGATCTAAGGCTGTAGAATTGATCTTTGCAAGAATCTTGGATTTTTTTTGTGCATTTGCTGTAGGCTTAATGCTGCTTTGAATTAAGCCAATAGTTTGCACAGGATGTTCTAATAAATTCAAATTTCGAAATCGACCTTGAATTTTTGACCACTCGGTTTGGCTTTCTTTACTGAGGAAACTAGCGTAACCCTCAAAAGATTGATGCAAGAAAGTCATAATCAAGAGCTTTGTCTCAAAATCAGACTTTCTCAATTCAGCGAGTTGCTGTAAGACGTAAATGTCTGAGCTGTTGGGATTTAAAGCAGTATATTCAAGTAGTTTTCCAAACTCATCGATTAATAGAATGACTTGGTCGAATTTCTCACAGATCAAACTATCAAAGATTTGAAAGAGTTCCTTAAAGTTAATCGCTTCATTGTTTGACTCACAGCGATTTAAGTAAATACTGAGTTTGTTTGGTGGGATACCTTCTTTCTTTAGAGCATCTTTCAAGCCCTCAATGATGCACTGTTCAATGGAACCCTGCCGTCCGATGATTGGAACAGCAATGGTTGCACGAGAAAACTGGTTTCTGATTTTATCAGCTAGGTTCGAAGAACTTGAGTTGAGACGGTTTAGCGCGGATTCCTTTATGTCCTCGCCAGCTCCACCAAGTAGATGGATCAACTGTATTGCAAATGCAGACTTCCCGGAGCCAAAGGGACCAGTTAATGAGATTGCCCCTTGTTTGGTTTCGTCCTCTAGTTCAGAAAGAACCTCCTCAACTAAAGAAAGGTTGTTTTCAGACCAAACATATTGACTTGCAAGTTGCCCGTTTTCAATATCACCTTGGATATTGATTGAGCGTACAAACTGACTTTGAAAAGTGAATAAACTAGCAAGCTTCACTCAAGACTCCTTCGTAATGGGCTTTGAGTAAATCTAATGGGTCTATCACTTTCTTGGTGTTTAGTAACACCTGATGGATTCCACCAGTGGAGTTAATCTCCATTTTTCCTAAAAGCTTAGATGCTGCGATTTGTTCTAGGTGGCTGAGTAACGATTCAGCATCTAGATTGAAGCATTTGCCCGGTCCCTTATTTTGCCAAAGTAGTTTTTCAATGCCGACGCTGAGGTTTCTCTTAAATCTAAAATCTGTCTCGCTTTGCTTAAGAATCGCATAGGCTACTGCATCAGGTGTCAGATTTAACTTTGGACCTATATTCATCAAGATTCTATGGCCTCCATCAACTTTATGAATGAGATTAAGATGTGAAAAGGGAGAGTCTTGTACATCGATCTCACCCGTTGAGGATTTACTAATCTCATCTAGATCATTGCAGTAAGTTTTGATGATTACCTTAAAATCTCGAGAAACGATTTTCTCACTAGGCTCCTTGGTCTCAGGATGTTCCTTTTTGAGGTAATCGAGCATATTTTCAACAAACTTTGATTCGATCAGCTCTTTGGCGGCGTAGTCTTGAAAGAGCCAATAAAAGCTGGGAGCTGCTTGTAAATTAGTGCACAAATGGTAGTGTAGAATCCACTCTGTGAACGGATCTTCTAGATAAGGATCCATTTCTAAAATGACTCGCCCTAAGGATGTCAGAACAAATCCATCACCCATCTTGCGTGGATTGATTGCCTCGATTAGCTCGAAAGCTTGGCACCAGTAGCGAATGGCGTTAACCATATTGCGTCCGACACCAATTTGACAATGCGCATCCTTTTGGCTGAAAAACTTTGAGTTGTTAGCAATGGAATTTAATCCTTGATACACCCAAGCAGATCTTAAATGGAATGATTCATGACGACCGAATTGCATCATACTCCTTGCTGATACAGGAAAATTAAGGACATAGTTTTACCAATTTTAGCAGCTTTTGTCAGTTAATTTCTGGTAAATGTAGCTCTTAAGCCATTTTTGTGTGTTTAAAAATGGACCTTGAATCCTGCAGTTTACTCAAGGCATAATGCTTTCCTGGCCTATGTTGACGCAAGATTCATTTCAAGAGGATATTCAATCTATTTCCTTTGGTAAAAAATTACCTGAAGCTGTCTATTTTTACCGCGAGTGCCTTTTTGACTTGGATCTACCGACAGTAAATACTCTAAAAGTCCTGTACGAAAAAGTTCTCAATCAAAACCCTGATTTTAACGTCATCAAGATGTTTACCAGAGAGTTTAAAGTCTCTTTTCTTTCCTACCCAAACTTTATAGAGCATGCGCATCCTCAGCTTTGTGAGTCCTTAAGTATTCATCTAGCTACGGGCAAGATGCGAAAATTTGACTACGCCAATTCAAAGAATCCTCCTATTTTGCATAGAAAGGAAGAGTTTCTCAACCCAGTTCATCCCTTACGCTCTCGCTTTTCTCGATTAACTGAGGCGGAAGAAAGTGAGGGGCTATACGAAAACACTACAACGATTGGCTTCAAACAAAACTGGGACAACCTTCTTGCTGAGAAGGGCGTCAAGATAGTAGGGCATAGTCTCGAGGTTGATCTTGAAGCTAAGCAAAACAAAGACACTGAAAGTCAGGTCGAAGTTGAGAGACACAGAACAGCACTGAGTAGGTTTAATTTTTCTAAGCCTGTGCAAACCATTTTAGAGAACAATCTCTTAGGCAAAGAAGCTACTCTCTTCGATTACGGTTGTGGGCTTGGTGACGATGTTGAAGGCTTGAAGAAACTCGGTCATACTGTGTGGGGCTGGGATCCAAATCACAAACCCGATGGAGAGCAAGAAAAGGCGGAGATTGTAAATCTTGGTTTTGTGATCAATGTAATTGAAGACCCTGCAGAAAGGGTGCAAGTTTTAAAACGTGCCTATTCATTCGCTAACAAGCTTTTGGTAGTTTCAGCAATGCTGATGAATGCGAATCAATCTGATGCTCAAAGGCTCTATTCAGATGGAGTGATCACTAGTCGGAACACTTTTCAGAAATACTTCGAACAGGATGAACTTAGGCAATATATTCAGGATGTATTGGAAGTCCCCGAGGCAATTGCAGCAGGCCCAGGTATATTTTACGTTTTCAAGAAGGCTGAGGATAGGCAAGCCTATTTATCTTCGAAGTCTAGGGTGAAGATTAACTGGGATCAGGTCTCAGCTAAAGTATTTGGAGCAAAGCCAAAGGCTAGTCCTAAAAAGTTATATGACAAGCACCCTGATGAATTTAACGCATTTTTTCGTGAGATTTTACAGCTTGGGCGCTTACCTCTTCCAGAAGAGTATGAGAAGTTCGATGAGTTTAAGGAGATCTGCTCGCCGAAAAGAGCCTATCGTATGTTCTTGGAGAGATTTGGTAGCGAGATTCTCGAAGAAATTGGGAAGCACCGCAAGAGAGATCTGCTTGTTTATCTGGCTTTATCAAATTTTCAGACGAAAGTTCCTTTCAAGGACTTACCAAAGAGTTTGAAACAAGATATCAAGACATTCTTGGGCGGCTATCAGATTGGAAGAGATCAGGGTTTGCAGCTCTTGTTTCAGATCTCTGATGAAGAGCTGATTCAAGAGCTCTGTGATGATTGCGCCTTTGGCTATCTAGATGAACAAGCCTTGTACATACGCCAAGAGCAACTTGATTTGATTCATCCAATTTTAAGAATTTATGTGGGATGTGGGGAACGCCTGTATGGTGATAGTGATGAGTTTGATTTGATCAAAATCCATAAACTGAGTGGAAAGGTTACTTTCCTGAAATACGATAATTTTGAAAAGAAGATTCTCCCAGAATTGAAACTAAGAGTGAAGGTCAATCTTGCTCTTAGAAAAATTCATTACTTCGACTATTCAAGCTACTATCGAAAGCAACTTTTATATCACAAAGTACGCTTTTTTGAAGAAGACGAAGAAAATTATTCGAAGTACAAACGACATTCAGAAAAACTTATTGAACTAGGGATTGGTTTAGACAGCTACGGTCCTAGTAAGGATGCGTTTTTGGAGATGATTGAACATGAGGGTTTGACTGAGAATTTGTTTAGGAAGAGAGGTTAAGATATATGATTTCTTGTAAATGTATAAATGGCGATACTTTGCAGTTAGCATTGAGATTTTTTAATGACGATTGGATTGTTCAATTAGATGTCTTGGATGATAAAAGTAAATTAGTGGAAAGTCACTTCTTACCTCCGTTAGTTTTAGTAAAACTTCGGTACTTACTGTCTAACTTGGATTCGAAAAGCCGTGTTGATGGATTAGGCTGGAAAAGGACATCAAGTAAACTTCCTCAGGGTGAAATATGCTTAGCTTCTAAGGTTTCAGAGGTTGGTATGGAAGAAATAAATTTGAGTTACTTTAAAAATGAAATAGCTGAAACTAAGATTTACCTTGGCCCTTCTCATGCACAGAGTTTTCATAGATTGTTACAGGCAAACGATGTAGCTTTGGAAAGATGGTGTAATGTCACTATAAGACTGAGTGTTGAGAGATTTTATGGAAACTCACAGACCTTTGTATATGTGGATCGTTTTTCTAAGCAGTCTGGAAAATTGCAGAGTGAGTTTCGTAACAGAATTTCTCAAAATGAGGGCATCGGGTTAGCACTAACAGATATTTTTCAAAAATTGAACAAGAAATTGAAAGACAAATGTTCACGTCATGAGGCAATCGAATTTAGGGATATTGCTCACGAGAGACTAACCTTTGATTTTACACCATTCCTGACTAAATCTACTATGCAGGTCACTTTGCGAGATGCTCCTTCTGACCCAATTCGCACAAGGTTTAATACCAAAGGAACCAATGCTGCCAACAAATGGATAGAGACAATGGTACACAAAGAGCTTGAAGAAATACTCAACCTTACTGACCCATTGTCGTTAGGTGCAGTCAATAAACAGCCTAAAGAAGAAATAACAGATAGCAATTCAAAGAGTGATATTGGTCCTGCTGGTCAACCTCCTGAAGATCTGTCCACTAGTCTTGCAGAGAGCGTTCACAAGTCTTTAAAATCTTTCGAGGTCAATGAACAGAAGTGGCTTGGTCAGCAGCTATGCGATATTGATTACTTGGGTAAAAAGCAAGTTTTGCAGCTAAATAAAGCGCATAAGTTTTACAAATCACTCCGTCACAGTGTTGATAGTCTAGAAGAAAAATTAGCCAGCTCTGAAAGAGAACACATTTTATATCATACTGAGTTGTTACTGTTTGCGCTTGAAAAATCAAAAGATGACTTTTCTGAAAGAGACCCTAAGTTCTCTAAAAAACTAGAAGAGTTTTACAGCGAATTCCTAGCCACTTTGTCCAAGTCCATGGCTACTTCATGATTCAGTTACATAAAGTCACAATAAGAGAGTTGTACGATTTAGTAATTCAGCAAATTAGGTCTGTTTTTAGGGACAAACCTTACTGCAAAACACTGATTGTCTGCGAAAATTGGCATTCAATGAACCTATTGTCACGATTGCTTCTAAAAGAAAACTTGTTAAACAGATACATAAATTTAATCACTTGGTCTTCATTATTCAAAACTATTGCTTGTTTTGATGGCCATGAAGATCGTGAGTTTTATGAGGTCCAACGGTTAAATGCTAAAAAAACAATAGATAGCATGGCTAGGTACTGTGACAATTATGACTTGTTAATAATTGTGGGTTTCCATCAGTTTAATGGTTTGGCCACTTTTTTATTTCAAAACTTGGTTCAATCATTACCGTTGAAAGAAACTCTATTTAACGGTGACCCCTTTGCAAGAGTAGCACATGAGGTATGGATGGAAAGTCTTAGTGTAAGCAAACCTGATATTACAAACGAATCCATACAAGTGAACAACTCCCCAGATAGGTTGGAAGATGTCCTCAGGCAGACTGATGAAATAGAGTTTAAGGTTATTGAACATCGATCGAAAGTTCAAAGATTATATGAAAGCATATTCGTACCAGATTTATTTACAAGGCAAGGCCAGGATGATCTAGTCAATCAATTGCAGCATTTTCTAACGAATACACAGGAGGCAACTCCTCAATATCTACAGAGTAGCACTTTGCAATATCTAGTTGTTTCAGATTCGTATAGATCTAACAGTACAGCATTTATTAGTTATATTTTTGAAATAGGAGATAACAACGACTTTTCAGAGGTCGTTCTATTCACTTCAGATTATCCTTGTTTAGTCCCATGGATTGGACGCGTTTCTAGAGAGCTCTCTAATGAAGGCCCTCTAATTGACAGACAACAGTTCGAAGTTTTAACAATCGAAACGGGTGTGGAGTGGAGCCTACTACTTTCGCTACTCAACAAATCTGAAAAATTTGAGGGACCAGTTTCAAAAACAGAACTTTACGAGAAAGTGCTTTACTATCCTGGGTTTAATCAACTTTCAACAAAGCGGGTTGTGTTTGATGTTATCCAAAGATCTAGAAATGGTACGACCAGTAATGTCGTATACAATGCGCCAAGAGTAGCGAACAATACTATCGAACGGATCAGAGATCAATACTACCTAGCAAAGTCTATTAGTGCCATAGACTTTTACTTGTTTCAGTGCGCCGCTTTTACCCAAGCCCTACAGGCTAGTAATTGGCTTGATCCATGTTCGTTTATCAGTCCCAGTTTAGGAAATGTCAAAGAACGACAGGATTACCTATGGGAAAATCAGGATCGTTTAGTTGGAAAAGTGGTTAAATGCTGCCAGTTAAAAAATACTAGTGATTTTGCTGTGTTCAGTGAAGATGTTTGTTTAGCGAAACTGTCGGAGAGTACCCTCTGTACGTTATTGGTTGATGGCACTCTGACCTTGCCTGAAATAGCGGATGGAACTGTCAGGTTTATGATTGGTTCGGTTTTTAGTCTTTCAAGTACCTTGATTCGCAAGTCTGGCTATAAATTACATGGTGATAACACATACCTTAGATCAGGTTTTTGGCTAGGTGTTTCCTTGGTGGCATTTCGTAATGGAGGATAGTATGTCAATACGTGAAGAGATAATTGAAGATTTTAAAGTATTCATGGTTGGACCGAGGGAGGAGGACGAAGTTCTTACTGGTCAACCAAGTTCGATTTACTCTACAGGTATCCTGTGGCCTATGAGTGCAGATCAAGGTTATCAAAACAAACTTGTTGATCAATTGGAAGGTGACGATCTTCTCACTGGAAGTTTAGAAGGTTGCTCCGAGACGGTCGAGGATATTGAGGCAAAAACCATTGTTACAGAAAAGGATGTTCCTGCTACATCTGCACTAAGGCCTAGCAGCATGGGCCTTTCGTTTTATGCGGGTGGGGTTGATTTTGATATTAGCATTACTGGTGGCTGTTACTTACAGGATTTAGATAGGCAGAATTGGAGGAGACAAGATGTCAGATGGACGATAAGTTTATTGGAGTTGTGCCAGAATAACGTCCAGCCTGGCAGATATGAGATAAAAGTGCCAAATGCTAGGCTTCAACTGGTTGTAGTTGTACGAACGGTTCTAAACGAGCGTAGCTTGATTACAGTTTCATTAATAAATATCTGTTCCGATGGTGACTTCATTATTGATAGAGAGTTTGAAAGAAGTGCTGAACTCGACGAAAGTCGTTTCTTTCAGGCAAAAATTCAAATCCAAGCGAAGGACAGTAGCAAGATACTGCCTTCACCTAAAACAATGAACTTGAAGCATGACGCAGAAGCTGCCAGTGTAGAGTTACTATATCGAAAAGTGAATGAGTTTGGTCGGGGGCATGGCGTTTCTTGCTTTTGGGATCAAATCTTGAGTGCAGATTATACTACTTCACTAGAAACAACTTGGACACCAAGTTGTAAGGTGCCCTTGGTGAGTGCAGAGCCACACCCTAGCTACTCTATAGAAGAGCGCCGTGGAGTTTTTAGTGCAGATAATTTAGCGACATTGGATGTTGACACGCTTTTTCAAGAGCTTACGTACTTCACTGAGAATTATGATGAATGGATTACCAGACAGTCGTCTAGAATTGATCAAGATCACCATAGAATCGACGGTTCAGTCGCCAATGAAAACTTGATGGATGCCGCCATAGAAAACATTAAGTCTTGTGTAGGTGTAAAAGATGCACTCAGTGAGGCTGTAAGCGTATTGCGAAACCAAGATAATGTACGTCAAGCATTTCAATATGCGAATGAAGCCATGGCGTTACAATTCTCCTGGCAAGAAGATCAACCGGCTTTGCTTTGGCGCCCGTTTCAGCTAGCTTTTGTTTTATTGAGTATTCCTTCAATCGTAAATCCCGAGCACCCCGATAGAAAAAAAATGGAGCTTCTTTGGTTTCCAACCGGTGGAGGGAAAACTGAAGCTTACCTATTCCTCACTGCGTTTGTATTATTCTTCCGAAGACTTAATAATGGTGCCAACTGGGGGCGGCAAGTAGATGTAATTATGCGATACACTTTGCGGCTCCTAACAACCCAACAGTTCGAACGGGCAACTGCTATGATCGTTGCATCTGACATTGTTCGAAGAGATAGAGAATTGGGAGGGGAGAACTTTTCCATAGGTTTGTACGTGGGTAGTAAAGTGACGCCAAATGATGTGTTTGCTCCGGATACAGATAGAGAAACATCTAATTTAGAAGATTGTATTCAAAGGGCATTAGAGCAAGATCAAGATTATTCAGGACCTGATCCTTTACCTCTGAAAAATTGTCCAGTTTGCAAATCTAAACTTGAAATTAATGGTGACCCTAGTCTTTCAAATATAATTCTGTTAGAAAATGAAGGGTATAAAGTTTACTGTTCTCAACCGAATTGCCAAATCGGAAATCCTTGTATCGATGGAATATTACAAAATGATAATTTAATTCCTATAGAGTTTGTGGATTCCCAAATTTATGACAGATTACCCTCCTTACTGATAGCTACAGTTGATAAGTTTGCCCAGTTGCCAAATAAAACTCAAGTTTCAAAACTGTTGGGCCGGGGCGCAGGTCAAGCCCCTGCTTTGATTATTCAAGATGAATTACATCTTATTTCAGGTGAATTAGGGTCTGTTGTGGGAGCCTACGAAGCGGCAATTGACTATATATGTAGCATGCATCCTGATAGCAATAAGATACCACCCAAAGTAATTGGTTCTACTGCTACAATAGCGAGGGCGAATTCCCAAGTACGAGGTGTTTTTGATCGCGAAACTCGGCTGTTTCCACCAAGTTGTATCGATATTGAAGATTCATACTTCGCCCATTTACCCGCTGAAATTTCGGAAAGAAGGTATAGAACATATATTGGTGCGACATGTATGGGACGCAGTGGTAAATGGTTGTTTCAAACTGCAGCGGCTTCTCTAATGCATTCAGCCAACTTGGCTGTATCTAGGCACGGGAATTCTGCAGATCCATGGTTTACTTTGCTTTGCTACTTCAATTCGATAAGGGAACTCTCTGGATCACAAAATATTTATAATGACATGCTTACTAACACTTTTGAGGTTATCAAGCGTGAAGGTGAACAAGTAAGGAACCTAGATCAGGGTAACAAGCTCATTGAAATTACAAGCCGCAGATCGGCAAAGGATATTCCTGTCATTTTAGGACAGCTAGCTACGCCAATTGTTGTAGATGCTGAAAATAGGGTTGTAGCAGATGGGCAACAATTTGTTCACTGTGCTATGGCAACTAATATGATTTCAGTTGGTATGGACGTTTCACGACTTTCATTAATGCTAGTCAATGGGCGACCAAAGACAACCTCTGAGTATATTCAAGCGAGTAGTCGAGTAGGTCGTAAATATGACGGCTTGGTTATGACTTGCTTGAATGCTTTTCGACCACGAGATTTATCTCATTTCGAGACCTTCCAGTACTCTCATAGTCAATTTTACAAAGATGTTGAGCCAACTTCTGTAAGTCCTTGGACACTAAATACCGTTTCAAAGTGTTTGCCAGCGATAATGACTGCATGCATCAGAAACACTATGCCTGATTACCAAGATGTCCCACGGCCTGAAGGCTTTCAAAGTAATGAGTTCAGAAATGAGGTTTCAAATGTTGTAGCTTTTGTCAAGTCCAGGGCGTCACTATGGCTACGAAACGAGGGGCTGCTAGATGATAGTGCAAACAGCTGCATGGAATTAGATCACCTGACTAACGAAACTAGTAAGTTTTTCAGTGCCTGGGCAGATAATGCGAATCTGAATAAATATTACTACAGAATAAATGCAGACTTGGATAAAGCCCTATTAGGCTCGAGTAGCAACGGTAAATTCTTAACACACATTGAAAATAATCTGCACAAATATTTACCCCGAAAAACACCTAACTCTATGAGAACTGTTGAGCCAAATTTTAGTATCGAGGACAAAGACCGTCCCATCTATGCTGACTATGGTATGGCTGTAGGTTCTGCTAGAGTTGGACAGTTTCTTTATGATTATGGTATCGGTGGATTTTACGAAGTCCTGGGTGGTACTTTTATGACGATGGGGACCGATAGTCAGAATAGCCTTGCTAAAGCTCCCAGTAGGGACAATCAGAGGCTCGCCCAAATGCTAGGTGTATCTTCCTTTAAGATTCCAAACTCGATAGTTAGCGAAGGCGAACATGCCCCCCTGAAAGTAGCGAGGAGCAGTTCTGTACTAGCTAAGCGCTTTCCTAAATGGTACTTGGTACCTTCTACAAATAGCTTGCGGCCTATTGAAGAACTGGTATGCAATTCATCCGGGGAAAATCCCCCACAATTAAAAGATAGGGACGGGAATGAGGTTGTACCGGCTAGATTTGTGCTCATCTATGACCCAAGCAAATTGCCACAGGCTAGAGATTGGGCATGTCAGCAGCTTTTTAATGGTGCGGTTGGAGATTTCCCTTGGGTTGATTGGTGTCACTTGACTCCTGACAATCAAGCGGTTCAAAGATGTGATAATCCTGAGTTAAAGTTAATATCAAGAGGTCGCAGTAATTCACTTGATGACTTGTGGGTTCGATGTTCGAATTGCTATCAGGTAGGACAAGATGAGTTCATTGAGAAAGTTGGCAACAGAAGCATGGCTGAGTGCTTTAAGGTTGGCCAGCTAAATGCTGTTGCAATCGAAATGTATAAGCCTTGGCTTAGTGATGAAGCCATAGATGTTACTGACCAAAATCTCAATGCACATTTGAGACAGAGGTTACGTGTAACCACTCTGGGAGCAAGTAGCAATTATGTCCCCTTATCGCAAACTGTAGTAGATATACCACTTTTGGAACTGAGTCCAAACCAGCTTGAACGTGCTAAGTCACTAATTCAAATGTTTATGAAACAGGGCGCTGCTCAGTTTGAATTAAATAAGCAGACTATATGTCAATTGATCGGAGGAGTGGATATTGACGATCTTGAGGCAATCAAATCTATTTACTTTACTGATGGAAACGTGGATAACTTGCACCTTGAGTACAGGCAATTGCAAAGTGATTCGGTGAATAACCAAAGATTGAGTAATAGAGTGTACGAGATTCAAGGTAATCAAGAGGGCTATTTTTCCAAATTTTGCTCTGTAACTAGATTAGTTGAAGCTAGTGCTATGTATGGATTTTTAAGGGGAAGTGAGCAAGTCTCACAGAATACAAATTTAAATGTACTAATTCAAGGAAATGGAAGAGGTCATTTCGCACCACTAGCATCAGAATTTCCTAGCTTTCTACCTTACAAAGACAGTTATGGAGAAGGTGTATTTATTGAGTTTTGTTTAACTGCGGTAGAAGACTGGGAACAAAAAGTAGAGGTGATTAATAGGGTTGCATCTTTATCTGCTCATATTCCAGGTTTTGACCCACCTCTAAGTCATGAAAGGTATGTTTTGTTGCATACATTTTCACATGCTTTGTTACGCGTTATTAGTGCATTTTGTGGCTACCCTTGTGCAGCGCTAAAGGAGAGAGTATATGCCTCACCAACTATGGCTGGAATCTTGATTTATACCACCACCTCAGACATGGATGGTACGTTAGGCGGGCTAATGAGATTGGCGGAACCTTCCTCGATGAATGAAATTATTGAAACAGCACTTTCATCGGTTGATTGGTGTTCAAACGACCCTCTGTGCGGAGAAATCTCACCTCAACAGCAAGGTGAAAGGGCTTCTGGGGCGGCCTGTCACTCGTGTTTGCTAGTCCCTGAGACTTCTTGCGAGAGATTTAATACTCTTCTTGATCGAAAGTTGTTAGTCGGAGATGAAGGTTTAAGTTTTTTTTCCAAATCTTACAAATGTAACTGAAGTGATTGAAAGTATAATTACAACAGGAGAATGATATGACAAGCATTTTACGTGATGTTCAAGTGATTGAAACTTTAAGAAGTAGTTCATTTGACAGTATTTCCGCATATGAAGAAGTAATTGATAATTCATTGCAAGCAGGGGCAGATACCATACATTTGATAGCCGAATTTGCAACGAGAGATGGACAGGCAGTAAATAATGTAAATGTGCAGCAATGGCAAAGGCAACGACCACATGCAAACATAACAAAATTGATATTTGTTGATAATGGATGTGGCATGACACCGGAGATCTTGCAACAGTGTTTGCGACTTGGTTTTAGCGAGAGATATGGGCAAAGAGATGGTATCGGTAGATTCGGTGTAGGCATGACCCTCGGTGCTATACACGAATGCAAGAAAGTGACGGTGGTTTCAAAGACCTCAGCTTCTGATAAATGGCGGACAGTTTACTTCGATATAGACGAAATGATAGAAAACAAACAAGCCGTGATTCACGATGTAGAAGAGTTGCGAGATACCCAAATTTTAGGCTTAATCAACAAATTTAACCTAGACCACGGTACCTTTGTGGTGTGGGAAAAACATGATCAAAAAAATCCAAGTGCATGGAGATTAATGCCTGAAGTTTACGAAACATTTGGTCGCGTTTTTCGAAATTTTATTTTTGGGAAGATTAGCGGTGTACCAGGTGAAGAGCCAAAGAAAGTAGATATTTTTGTCAATGGAGTGAAAGTATTTCCTATCGATCCTTTGTATATAGAGACTGATGGCACAGCTTTCCCTGACGATCCAATCGCTGAAGAAATTAATTTTGAACCTATTGAGGTGGAAGTACCTCAAGAGGACAGAGATTGGGCGTCGAATAACAAAGTAAAATTACCTGAGTCATCATCGGTTAAAATCAGAATGAGTCTACTACCTAATGAGCTGCGACCCTACAGAGGGGCAGGAGGCGGCACTGAAGCAAAGATTCGTAAGATTGATAAAAATGAAGGGATTTCAATTCTGAGGCATGGACGAGAAGTTGGCTATCGGATCATTCCAGAGCTACATTTAGGTAAAGAACCTATTGATAGATTTATTGGTTGCGAAATATCTTTTGGGCCAGAGTTAGACCATATGTTTAAGGTGACTAACATCAAAACTGGTGCTAAGCCTATTAAGGAAATGCTAGATATAATTTTAGATAGCGCACCATTCAAGCAAACTATCGATACCCTAAGAAAGCGTATTAAGGATTACTGGAGTTTGAACCCAAGGGTAAAGGGAGAAAGTGAGGAGGATGCTGTAGAAGCATCCATGGACTATGGTCAAAGATTGAGCAACGCAAATGAGGCCTTGAATGGCACTTCAACTTTGCCTGAATTATCAACACAAGAAATTTGCAAAGTCAAAGAGTTGTTGTCTTTTCCCGGTCTAATAGTGTCTAAGGTTGAAAGTTTGGAACAGGCAATACAAGATCAACTAATAACCACTATTGACTACAATGGAAGTACCTCAAACGAGTTATATGAAACTCACCACATTGGTAGTCGTACAGTTATTTTAAAAAACAAGTCCCATCCATTTAATGAAAAAATTGTACAAGCTTTTGAGGGCCTTGCTTGCTCGTTTGAAAACGAGCATGAGAACAGTTTGTTAGAGTTGAATGACTTAGAGTTTTTGTTCGATAGTTTGCAGTTAACAATATCTGAAGTTTTGAAGAATAACTTTGATGAAGCCTCTCTAGAGCAGTTCTACGCCGAATTGGGGCTAAGGTTGAAGCAGCTTATTGAAAGTGATAAGGAAGATTGAAATGATTAGTTGTGAAGCCGTATGCAAATATTTAAACATTCCAATGGTGGATAGTGATATTGAATTCACTAGCGAAGAGTTTATCAGCATCGCAATGAGATTTGAACTTGGTTTCAAGAGGTTTAGTGATAAGAAACTGCTTAAAATTCTAAACTTTATTATGAATCAGGAAGGTGAAATTGGTACAAGGTTTGTAAAGAAGAGCTTTGTAGGCTTGACAAAAAATGAAAACTCAGTCATTGGATTGGATGGAAATAAACAGTTGCTAGACGCCCTTTATGCTGTAATTAAGAATAATCCGTCACTAGTTTACAAACTTGCAGCTGAGATGGGACTGGTAGAGTTTACGAGACAATGCGACATAGAAAACAGTTACCGAGAAATAGTTGCTAAACGACCTACATATTTTGAACCAACTGAGTATCAAAGAGAATTGATCGAAAGTCTTAAGTATCAACTTGAAGATTCTAAGGATAGGCGCGCTCTATTAAATATTCCAACAGGTGCAGGAAAGACCAAAACTACAATGGAGTATTTAGTAGAGTTTCTGGAAAGAAATGGCCCTGCTACCATAATTTGGTGGACTTTTAGCGGCGAACTGCTTGATCAAGCGGCGAGGTCGTTTAAAGAAGTTTACAAAGAAAAGGGAAGTGAGGATGTCATATTGACTCTTCTAGAAAACAATGTGAACACAAGTGTATTAGAGGACTTCGACTCATTTGGACTATCGAATATAATCTTTATGAATGTCCAAAATCGTATTCAGTTAATGGCAGAAACGCCACCCCGTTTTATGGAAACGGTAGCAATGCATATCGTGGATGAATACCATAATTTGAGTGGTCTATATTATGAAAGTCTAAGGAAGCTTTTGGAAGTATCGAGTGAGGACAGGTTGCTAGGTTTGAGTGCGACACCACTTAACAATCAAGGGATTAATCTAGTGAACCTAGATGCTTTTGTGCCATTTCCAATGACGGCTGATCAATGGCTCATAAGGGAAGGTTACCTTTCAGTCTGCACTGAGACACGTCACACTAATCTAGGTAGTTTAGCAGGAGTAGCACAAAGGATATTTGAATTGACACAACCTGAAGACAAAGTACTGGTTTTCGCAAAAAGTGTCAAACAATCGCAGGAAATTGGATTAAGGTTGCATATGTTAGGCAGAAATAGTTTCCATTTAGACGGACAGACGGATGCTAGCCTACGCCGAAAGATAGTTGAGATTATGCGTTCGCCAGGAGAAGGCATAATAGTTTGTAACTATAGGGTTCTCACAACAGGGTTTGACGCACCTACTGCAGATAAGGCATTTACAGTAAATAAAAGACAAATGCCAGAGCATGAGGCACGACAAATTAAGGGACGTGTAATACGAGGTGCGAAGTTCGGTGGCACAGAAACAGCCGAAATTCATCACCTGGAGTTTTAATTATGGGTGTCAATGCAATAGAACCAATCCAAGCTCTAGAAAGCCTGCGAGATTCAACCTTCGATGCTTTGTCGGCTTATTCTGAAGTTGTTGACAACTCAATACAGGCGGACGCAAATGCAATTGCAATTGAAATGGAGGTTGTGGACCAGAATCGCAAAACCCTAACGGACTATCAGAAAATCATTAAAAGCCGTGGATCTAAGATTAAAACGATTGCTTTCATAGATGATGGGCATGGCATGGATTCCGAAACTTTAGGTCGATGTTTACAACTAGGATTTGGCACGAGATTAAATGATCGAAAAGGAATCGGACGGTTCGGTGTAGGTATGACACTAGGTGCTATACATGAGTGTCAGCTTGTTGAGGTCTTTAGCAAACAATCAGGTGCTAGTAATTGGCTTTACACAAAATTAGACATAAGCCAAGGTGATTGTACTATTCCTACACCATTTGCTTCCGTGCCACCAAATGCCTTGCTTGAAACGTGGGAAGAGATAAAACAGCAAGATTCCGGTACTATTGTTGTTTGGTCTCTATATGATCGACAAAATCAAAGTTCGGCAAGCCTACTTGAGGGCATCCATGATGAGTTTAGCAGGGTTTACAGGAAGTTTCTAGCAGGCACTGATCTATCGGGGGTATTTGAGATAAAAAAACCTATTGCAATGTTTGTGAATGGAAAAAGGCTAAAAGTTCACGATCCACTTTTTGTAGATGTGAAGAATTCCGCGTTTCCAGAAGATGTACCTGCCACTGAGGCAAAGTCGATTGAATTTGACTGGTTAGTCGAGGAAATCGATGCAGGTAAACTGGGTCTTCCTAAGGGCACAGTTGGTAAAGTTGTAATCAGAATGAGTCTTTACCCTGAGTTTTTAAGAAGTAAACAAGGAGCAGGAAGTTCTAAGGAATCCAAAGACAGAAGGATTGGCAGCTTGCATCAGGGTTTTAGTATATGTAGAGCAGGTAAGGAGGTCTACTTTGGAGCAATTCCTTACTGGCGAGGCGCTAATAAGGAAATCGATCGATTCTGGGGTTGTGAGATCAATTTTTTACCTTTATTGGATCGCAGCTTTAAAGTCAGGAATATCAAAGTAGGTGCGGAGCCTATAGGAGAACTAAAAGAAATCATATATGAGAAAACTTATCCTACCATTAAGGGCTACAGACAGGAAATTCAAAAGCTCTGGCGCAACACCAAGGTGAAAGAGGATATTGCCTCGGGCAAACACCATACTAAGCGTGAGGAAGTTTTGAAAGTTCTCTCTAAAGTCAAGCAACTTCCTAATCCTAAGTGGACTGATGAAGTTGAAGAAACCCAAACTTTAGAGAGAATTTTGGAGACTTCAAAGGAAGTAGAACCTAAACTTACGTTGGAAGAGCTGAGAAATCGATTGGAAGAAGGTGATCTCCACGTAGAAGAGGGGCGTTTGCCAAGTAAAACTACCCTTTATCAAACCGACTATTTAGGGAAGAAATTAGTTGTAGTTTATAACTTAAATCACACATTCCACAATGAGGTTGAAAACTTGATATCTGACTTAGAGGCGGAAGTAGGTGAAGATACACCGATTCGAAAGTTCAGGATAATTGTAGATGCTTTGCTGATTTGCTTTGAAATGGCTGTCCGAGAGGTTGACCCAGAACGAACCAGTTCATTTAAGAATTTTTGTGCTGAACTTAGGAACAAATGGTCTTTCAAGTTAAAACAGACTTTTGGCGTAAAGTGAATTAAAGAAGGAGATGATTGTAGTGGAAGATTCAAAGGAAGTTACCAGGTTTGGTTCACGGAAAGCACCTATCAAGATAAGTATAAAGGAGTTTGACTCAGGTAAAGTCGTTGATATCAGAAAGTTTTTCATGCCAAAGGGCTCAGACGAGTTGAAGCCGACCAAAAAAGGCGTAACGCTCCAATGGCGAAATTTTGGTTGTTTGATAAATGAGTTAGCAGCGCACGCTCCTGAGATATACAAAGAGGTTATGCCAACTGACACAGAGCTCAATGACCGTCTAAACGAATTAAATTCCTTGCGAGAACATGCTGAAGATATCCGAAATGATTTGCCAGACTGGAGCGTGTCAAGTAACCATAACGGTGAGTTTTTCTTCGATCTAAAGGTTCAAGGGAGTGAACATTCACTAAGCCTAGACAAGAACCATTCTTTCTCAGCCGAATTGTTAGATATAAAGAATAATGATCAGGTTAACCCTGAAACTGAAAGGGTTATCCATCTAATAGAGAAAATGTTAGTTGCATTAGCAAGAACACGGGATGCTTTTGATTCTGATGAAGAAATGAGCACCGTCATTGAGATGTTCATGCACCAGCTAGAGACTACCTTGAATCAGTAATACGTAGGAGCTGAAATGGCAAAAATGTATCCAAGTATATTTCCGTCTGAGAACACAGTGGAAAGAATCGTATTTGAAAAACTGCAGAAAGAGCTTGATGACGCATGGAGCGTACATTATGACAGTTATTTAACCTGTCATGTAAAGCATGCAGTAGGTCAGGCAGACTTTATTTTAGTTTCAACTAAAGCAGTAATTGTTTTAGAAGTTAAAGGTTGTCGTGTTGAACGTCCAGAAGGATCAGGAAAGTGGATTTACCATTACGAAAATAAATCGAAGAGTCCAGTCGGACCGCATGATCAAGCTTTGATGAATAGACAGTCGCTACTAACTTACCTAAAGAAAAATCATCCAGATTTATCCTATGGTCCTTTTGGTTGTTGTGTAGTGTTCCCAAACCATTCATTTGATTTTAATAATCAAGAATGGCCTAATAGTCTCACATGTGATCAATCTGAGTTCCACAATCCTAATTTCAAGATGAGCAGTTTCATCGATAGGGTAGTTGGGCATTGGGTAGCGGCTAGTCCTGCGAACAATCAGAACTTCACTACAAGCCAGGCACATAAGATCAATGCGATATTATCTCCTGTTGAAAAAGTAACCTTACGTAAAGTAGTAAGTGACTCAAAAACTCTACAGAGTTTTCAGCTGACTAGTCTGCAAGGGCAGTTAAGTAGAATGCTGGATGTAAATCCAAGAATGTTGATTGAAGGACACGCAGGTTCTGGGAAAACGCTAGTAGCTAGGCAACATGCACAAAACTTGGCGAAGATAGGTGCGAGAGTATTATTTTTATGCTGGAGTAAACCATTGAGTAGCCACATCGAAAGAGAGTTAGGTTCATCTGTCGTAACACTTGATTTAAGGTCGTTCTTGTCCCAAAAGTTTACTGACCCTTCCGTAAACCAACTGACAGATGTAGATTCAGTAATTGAATACTGTAAGCGACATGGTGATCATGATCGTAAGGATGAATTCGATGTTTTGATTGTAGACGAAGGACAGGACATCCTTAATGAAGCTATATTTGATGTTGTGTTTAGCTCACTACGCAATGGATACAATTCACAGTTTTATATTTTTATGGACCCTCAACAAGATGTAGTCTATTCCAATAGGCGCAAACTACCCAAATTTATTGCAAACATTGCAAGATTTGCTCTTACAGAAAATTGTAGAAATACTCAGAAAATTGTTAACAAAACGAAATATGTTACAAAGTATGCAATAGAGCAGACTTTGCCAGTGGCACAAGGGATACTGGAACCTATCTTTAGAGATGGGAAGTTTCAGATCAATCAAGTTGCAAGTCTAATAAACCAAATCGTGGGAGCTTATAGCGATATAGATTTTTCTTCAACTACAATATTGTGTCATGAAGTTGATCTGGCTGAAAAGCTTAGGCATTACAAACTATGTGAAATTGAAGTATCAAGGTACGAGCTAAGAAAGTCTGATAGCGAAAGCACAGATGCAATAGCCGAGGTTAATTTTGTAGCTCCCGGGTCAGCTGAGCCAGCACCGAATAGCCTGACCATATCATCCGCTGAGGAGTACAAAGGCCTTGAAGCTATGACCATAATTTACATAGGTCCTGATGAATTTAACGAGGACAGCATAAAGAAAGTTTATGTGGCGATGACAAGGGCTAGGGCCGCACTGTTTGTTTCTTTAAACAAAAACTTAGTTTCGCAGTTTATGGAGCTCTAACCTGCAAGTTTACCCTTAGTTTTGAGTATTTAATATGGTAGCCAGGTACCGAGGAAAGTGCATTAAAGATTAATTTGGGTATTGTCTGAGCGACGGGGACATACGGAATTACCCGAGTCAGTATTAACTAAGCAGGCCGGTTTTGATTCACCCAATGACAACAATATGTTAAAACTTGAGATGAGGCATCTACAAAGAATTTTCATACATTAATATCCTGGGTTGATGAAACTTTCAGTTTGTTTTCATCTGATGACAAATACGAGTTTGTTTTTGATTTGATCAAAGTGATGAATAAGCAATTTCAGTATCCTTTTCCATTTGATGAGATGGGGCACAATAGATTTCCATTTGATAAGAATCAAAAAGGCTTACAAAACTTCTTAAATAACATCTATGCGCACCATCGAGAAATGAATGGTCAGAACTATTATGAAGAAGACCATTTGGAGTCTGAACTGATAAAACTAATTGAGTTTAATTCAAAAGTCTTTAGTGCACATGAACTAAAGATTATTCAAAAGTATGTCAATATTGATACCCAGGTCTATATCGCCCATAGCGTAGAAAGTCTGCATGATTACTTCTTAAACTCCAACTTGATCGAAGAGTTTGAGAAGCAGCATGAGGACTATAGCATTGATGTATTGAGAGCTTATTTGTCGTGAGACTCGAAATGATACACACTTTGTTACATTCCCTTTATGTAGGCATGATTCAAGGAGTCTCTCAATCCCACTTCTTAACCGCTTCGATCCACTTTTCACAACCTTTCTTACTTGGTGGCCCACTTTTTAAAAAGGTGTAGATACCTCGACGGTTCTTGGGACCGTAACTAATGTGAAAAGGGCGAGCAGGTCCATAGTAGTAAATCATATCAAAAGGGAGTTTTGCCTGTACTACCCAATCAATTACCTTATTAGTAGATAGTCCTTCGATTTTGAAATCACAAGCAGCACCTTCATGCTTGCAGAACAGCTTACCGTTAGAATTTAACTCCATTGCCATGTGTTGATCGATATCCGGTGAAACTCTGCCGTATGGTTTGCCGGATTCAGGATTTTTCCTTATTAAATACTTTTTCAGATCTTTAGAGCAAAACCCGTAGGTTAACTGAAACCTCTCTTCGCCAAAGTGATCGATAACAGGATCGATAATGTTTTGACATAAAGCTCTGATTGCGAGGTAGCTTTCATATCTTTCGGGATATGAATTGATTTGATACTCAAATTCATTATAGGTGTTTGTGCAGGTACAGAAGTCAGTTAGGTTTATGTAACGGCTTAATTTCCCGTCCTTTAGTGACTGCAAGGTAATCTCTGTATCAAGATTTTGCGCGCTTAATAGTTTAATATCAAACAATTGCCATTTCTCATCACACCAGTGCAATTCGAGTTCAATGACCGTTTGTTCGTCATCCTCTTGATAAGGTGAGCTGAGGTAAAGTGCAGTCGATGTAGGACCCCACTTTAAATTGACATCGCAAACTAGCCATCGCCTGTACAGAGTATCCCAATCATCCGAATTATTGCTCTTTATATTAGAACTAGTTTTGAAATAAAGGACTTCAAGAGCATCCTCTAATTCTTCAATATCGGAAACGATCTGTTCCAGCCAGTCACCAGTCGCAACATCTAAAGTCATTAGATAGTTATATACGCGGCCGTCCCATTGTTCTGAAAATCTAGATAGAAGAACTATTCTATGAGCATCATCTGCTAACATGGGTTGAAAATTACTAACTGCTAGCGATTGAGGTGCTAGCTTTGCATTTTTGAACAAAATAGATCCACAACTTGAATCCGTATTTTGATACTCAACTTCATCAGTATAATCTAAGTGGTAGTTCAAGAAACGATAGAGGTTGAAACGAATATCATTCTGCATGTTCGGTTCATACCGGTATTGTTTAAATTGACCAGAAGTAGATTCAAGTCGAACTTCAATTGCAGTGCTATCCTC
>Ga0181589_10000666_pt1 | contig 25264 bp, 21 predicted proteins | sample 071ome_25_FD_132444 | JGI IMG/M metagenome (GOLD analysis project Ga0181589, IMG submission 132444) | Coastal salt marsh microbial communities from the Groves Creek Marsh, Skidaway Island, Georgia - 071410BT metaG (megahit assembly) | ecosystem: Environmental > Aquatic > Marine > Intertidal...
GGGTTTTGTGGTTGTGAATGTTGGTGAAAAGGATGGCGCCAGGGAAAACGGTGAGTTACTTGTCAGCCGTGAAGGTAAATTAATTGGCAAGCTTCTCATTTCTTCCGTTGAAGACAACCGTTCTATCGCAAATGTGATTCCCGGTTGGGTTCAGTCCGACATTCAAGTCGGGGATGTAGTGGCTTATTGATCTTCAAAGGCTTGCCCCATGAACTGGCTGAAACTTTTTGTCGCTGCCCTGCTTTTGATGAGTGCTCTTTCAGCCTGCTCGACTCCCGATCCTGAGAACGCTTCTGCTCGTCCATGGAATCAGCCAAGGGGCTGGGGTAGCGGCCTTCCTAGCAACATGATGGAGGGTCGTTAATTTTCACGGTACAAAGTAAGAACAATGCGAGTCGGCCAAGTCAGGTCGGCTCTTTTTTTTGCCTACCCCACCTCTCTGAGAGGAGCGCAGGAACAATCCATAGGTTGACCGCTAGGCCTACCAGGAAACAGGCCATACCTAGCCATGCGAAAATTTGCACCACTGGGATTGAGGCAATCAAGGCCGTGGATAGAAAGGTTCCAGCAAGGAGCAAACTTGTAAAAAGCATCGGTCTCCATTTCGCTTGAACCGCCTTTTTAATGGCCGTTTGAGAGGGAACCTGCTCTTTAAGAAGCTGCCTGAAATACCCCGTGAGATGAATGCCATCATCAATGGCAATACCAAAAGCGACGGCTCCCAAAAAGCAGCTCAAGCTGTTGATGGGAATGCCCAACCATGTGCTTGAACCGATGACCACCAGCATGAACAGTCCATTGGTGACGACAACAGTGCCAGCAAGCCATGGGGATCTCCACAGGGTAGCCAATAGGAAGAATAACATGAAGGCACACCCTATCATGGAATCATAAATGCTCCTGCTGATGCGAGCATCCGCCATTTTTATGGAATCCAAGGCATCTTCTGCCGATATCAAGCAATGATTGGGCAGGCTCGACTGCGCGAGGTCCTTTATTTGTTCTATGAGAGCTACATAGTCCTTGGTGGATTGATCAGCGGTTCGAATCAAAAGATAGGTTTCTCGTGCCTCTGGGTCTTTGAGTGCCTCCATGAAGGGGAATCCTTTTGCATTTAGTAAGGAAGAGAAACTGGCTAGAAGGAAGTCTGACTCGGGTAACTTCAGGGAACCTTTTTCACCTCCCTCCCATGCCTCATTCATGATGGCGATGATTTGCGGGTAACTGTAGGCAGCGGTTACCTCAGAATGCTGGTTGATGGTTTCGGTCAGTTCCCACAAGCGCTCCAAAAACACACGGTCTTGAATGCCTCCAGCGCGTTTTGTGTCAATGGTTAATTGAGCCAGGTTGGCTCCACCATAAACTGAATCGAAGTATTCCAAGGCCTTGCGTGTTTCCATATGTCTGCCCAGGAAGGCTTTGATGTCAATATCGATGACCCAGTGACCAAGACCTGTCAGCCCGATTAGAGATCCGAAGCATAGAGTGAGCAAAGTCCGTCTACGTTCCATTCCAAGGAATAAACTGAGTCGGGGTATCAGAGGTAGCGCCTTGCATTGTTCGGCTGGACTCTGCCTGCTATCTGGAGTGTATAAAATACTTAACCAAGTCAGCCCCGGTCCAAAAGTGGCCAGATAGATAATTAATACCCCAATGCACCCCATGCTTCCGGCCTCCTGCACCCAACGCAGATCACTGCTCCTTAGGGACAAGAATCCTGCCATGGTAGTCAAACAAACCAACATCGAGGGGACAAAGATGCGCTGAATTCCCAGGGCAACGGGATGGGGAGCGGCCTCTTTGCCAGCTTCATCGCAGGCGGCGACAATGTGAAGCAAAGCCATCCACTGGATGACTGCCCAGATAGGTAGCAAAAGAAACGTTTCCACTGAAAGTCCGGCCTCCTGCTGACGAAACCATAGAACGCCCAGGGAAGTGGTGAAGATGGTCTGCAGGCACAGATAAATCAAAAATCGCAGGTTGGGTTTGAACCATACAAGGAGGCCGAGGATCCAGAAACTGAGTATGGGAAGCATGATGCCTAAATCGCGTGCAAGAGATCGTTTCATTTCCTCTGCTGCAAGGGCCAGGCCCAGATAACGAAAAACAAAACCTTGTTCGGTCCAGGGAGCGAGTTCTTGCTGAAGTTTCCTGAGATCAAGGCTGGCTCCTCTCCTTGCTTTCTGGTGGTCCAGGGTGAGGGTGATGAGGGCATCCTTGCCGTTTTTGGAAACCATCACCTGCCGCATGAGAGGATTGGATAAGGCATAGGTTTTCAATGCCTGAAGGGTATTGGGTTCTAGTTGGTCAATGGATGCCATGGGCACCATTTCCAGAGAAAAACCCTGGCGGATCGGGCGCACGGAATGCGTCAAACTTTTGATGTCGATCACCTCCTCATGGCTCGCGAGCCTTTCAGAGACCTTATGGAGTGCCATGATCCCTTGCGGAGTGAAAAGTCCGTCGGGTGTTTCCATGGTGATGACCCAAACCTCTTGGTCATCCAGTAACCCCTTTAATTTTTCATAGGACTGATACTGATGGGCATCAACGGATAGGAGGGATTCAAGATTCCGTGAAAAGGAGAGGTTGGGCAGGTCCTGCAAGGCCCAGAGCGAAAAAAGCACCAGCAGAATCCCGAAATACTTGGGGTAACGAACAAATGGGTGATACTTCAGCACGAATTAGCTGTCGTCTGGAATTTCAGGGAGTGGTCGCTGGCCATGGTATGGCTCCTGCATAAGCTGTTCTGATGGTCCATAAATGTCCCCCAGCTGTGATGTAAAGGGTGCGAAGATCGGGATCCCCGAAGGCACAATTGGTGACTTCGTCATGAGGTATGGGCAGGTGTCCCAACCATTCCCCAGAGGGTGAAAAAACGAATATCCCCGCAGGGTAAGGAAGCCTGGTTTCATAAGGGAGTTTGTTGCGGTTGACCCCGGCAGCAACGTAGATGCGTCCCAGCGCGTCTTGCGTCATTCCGTCCGGTCCACGGGATGTCTTCCAGTCGAAGATGAGTTTTTGGGAGCTGATGTCCAAGCTGCCGTCTGCTTCCTTGTCGAAGCGCCAGAGCTTTCGAGCTCCATCTGACTGGTTGTTGTTATTGTCCGCAACATAAAGGAAGCTGTCGTCTGCTGAAACCAGGACGCCATTTGGGCGATCCACCTCATGAGTGATCACACGATCGACGGTACCATTGGGGCGAATACAATAAACTCCTTCAATGGCACGTCCCAAATCATCTCGCATCTCCATGCTATCTCGATCTCCGTAGCGAGGGTCCGAAAAGAAGATATTGCCTGCAGCATCCACCGTGATGTCGTTGGGTGTATTGTAGGCCAGCCCATTGTAGTCAGCGGTCAATGTCGTCCAGGATCCGTCCGACTCCAGTCTTCTTACTCTGCGATGCAAGGGTTCGCAGGTGAGCAGTCTCCCCTCATGATCGAAAAGCAGGCCATTGGTGCCGGCATCCTTGACGAGTGCCTGAACCTTTTGATCGGGTTTCCAAATCAAGATGCTGCCCTCTCCGCTGAATAGCACACCTTTCTCTGGGTGCCAGGCAGGACCTTCGCCTGCCCCTTGAGAAATACGTTCGACAGGTCTGCTTCCTGTCTCCCAGATGGGCAGTTGGGTGAGAGAGGGGGACTGACAGCCTACCAGCAGCAGAGGTAAGCATGCATATCTGAGTCCATGAAAATGCGACGATCGTTTTTCTTGAGTAAACCGGCAAAGACTTTTGGTAGAAAACGGATTGGGCACTCTCCACTTTTATGCAAGTCAAGTGTTTTGGGCAAGGCTTGCTTGAGAGTCAATCATCAGCCCCATTCACCTGCTGAGCGACACTCCGTCTGGACTCGGTCAGCGAAGGTCCTTGCCGCACCATCTATTTGATCCAATCGATCATCCATACTCTGAGTGTGGGATCTTGCGGCGGCAATGACCGTCTCGCATTCATGACGGTCCATGGTCGATGTCGCACTTAGGAGCGCAGCTCCATCTTCGGGTGGAATGGCTAAAAATCCATGCTGATCGGCATGAATCAGCTGGCCAGGTTGGATGATACACCCAAAAACTTCAACAGGCTCACCCCAGCTAATCGGCCACGCATGCGCATGCCCGACGCAAAGGCGTCGTGCGAGCGCCTTGAAACCGCAATGCTTCATTTCATCGTAATCTCGAATGGCGCCATCGGTGATGGTGCCCACGCACCCCAATGACCGGTGGATGTTGGCATTGACCTCACCCCAGAAGGATCCAATGACAGCAGGCTTGTCCTTGTCCTGGATGACAACCACTTTTGGCCCGGGCTGATGAGCGACATATCGACGGTACTGCGACCAGGCATCAGGACGTTGTTTTTTATGCCGCTCTTTTGAGGGTTCGATGACAACTGTGACGGCATATCCCACCATGGGGCCAAGTTGTGGCATGAAATCCCGGGGTTCCTCCGAGTTGAAGGCTTCCTTGGAGGCATCGTGGCGGGTGATGGACTCCCATCCGTTGTAAACACTGGGTGTATTCCATCGTTTGAGGCGCAGCAGGGTGCCATCGTCGATGCCAGGGCCTTGCGGGGTGAACGCTCTTTCCTTGTCTTGCATTAAATCACCAATGGTTGGGGGTTAGACTGAATGGAGGAATCATCGCCCAAAATGGATTTCATCTGATGGATCTCCTCTCGAAGGGCTCGAGAAAACAAGTAGAGGTCATTACTACGAATGATCAGGTTTTCTCCGGATGCGGCCCACTTGGCATGGAGTTGCATGGATTCACAGAAATGATTCCCTGCAATCATGTTCCGCTTGCGGGCCTTGCTGATGATGTGTTTGACGGCTCGTTCGAACCGAGGATCTTCGTATTGTTCCGGTATGCCCAGACTACAAGACAAGTCGTGGGGTCCGATAAGGATGCCATCCAAACCGGGGACGTCTAAAATGGCATCCAGTTGATCGATGGCCGGCTGGCTTTCGATATTGACCAATAGCCAGTGTTTGCGGTTTCGCTCCTCCAGATATTGCCTGAGATCGGGTTCCAGTTCCGTGCCTTGAGTTAAAAATTGCTCAAGTTTTTTTCCTTTGAGTGGACGCCACTTGACGGCCCCCACAAGCGCTTTGACTTGCTCAGGTGTTTCCACATAGGGGGCGACGCAACCAGAGGCGCCACCATCCAGGACCTGGCAGGCGAGTATGGGGTCCGGGCTGGCGATACGAACCAAGGGTGGCAGTCCAAGTGCGTCGTAGGTGCGGCACATCCATGAAAGTTCCTGTCGGTCCAGAGCGATGTGCTCGGAGTCGATAAAAACAAAATCGAGGCCCGTCTTTGCTACCAGAGGCGGCCAAAGGGGGGAGGCGGTTAAAATGGCGGTGCCGTAAGCACGTTTGCCTGATCTGAGATGTTGAAGCAATCCTTCGGAGTGCATGGCTAGTGATTGCCATCATGGATTCAACATGAAGCCTGGCCAAGCGTTTTTAAGTTTGCGAACCGGAGTCTCACGCCTGATGGCCCGCGTTGCATGCGTCAAGGTGAGCCATTATGCTCATAAAGAGACAAATTGACGCTTGAAAATCACTTAATAAAATCTTAAAAGATATGTAAACATTTGGTGTACAATTACAAAGAAAAATTAAAAATTGGAATAAAAAATGTTACATAGCTCCCGTTAAAGGAAATGCATAAAGCCTCTCCCATGGGGCTAAGCAAACAACTCAAGCAAGAAAGGCCATTATGAAAAATATGACACAAGTCAATCGCAGCTGGTATTCATTCCCTGATCTGGAAGTTTCATCGTTTCCCTGGAGTGGATTGTTGAGTTTGGGTTCAAGCGCGTCCAATGGACTGCGCCAAACAGCCCATCATCCCTGGGTCCCCGCCATGGACATCAAAGAAACGGATCGGGATTATTTTTTGGAGGCGGAACTTCCCGGCCTGTCCAGAGAGGATTTTACGCTCAAGTTGGATCAGGGAGTGTTAACCCTCAAGGGCGAAAGGAAACGACCTACGACTGATGGTTCTGAAAAAGACCTTCGCTTAGAGCGTTCCTACGGAAGTTTTACCCGAAAGTTCTCCCTGCCCGCAGAGGTTGAATCCGATGCCATCAAGGCAGAATTCAAGCAAGGGCTTTTAAGGGTGCGAGTGCCAAAGAAATCAAAGCCTCAGCCCCAGGAAATTGATGTGGATGTCATGCCCTAAAGCCCATTTGATTACTTAAAAACGGCTAGCACAGCAACCGAGTGTCGCAGAACGCTCGGTTGCTTTTTCATCATAAGCCCCGGTCTTGTGTGCGAGGCTAAGTTGGATTGATCTGGAGTTTTCCCATGATCCATCTTTCAGCGAGCTTGGATGTCTTCCAGTGATTTCAGATTATCCTGCATCACTTCCAAGAAATCCTTATGTTGGGTGGGACCTCCCTGAGGTCTGAAAACAACGACTTGAACTTTGCGTTCCTCAAGCTGCTGAGTGATGGACTGGATCGGGGTATCCTCCCAGAGCATCACATGGCTTGGATGTTGTTTCAGTAAGGCATCCAACGCTTCCCATTGGTCGGGTGGTGGAAGTTCCTCTGGTTCCCAGTGCATCGCACGAAGGTCCAGGCGGTAAGCTTTCGCCAAATATTCATAGACAGGATGGGAAGCCAGTAGAGGAACTCCATCGAGTTTTGTGGCAATAGGCAACATGGAATGGTGCAGTTGCAGCAAGTCAGCTCTTAGCGAAACCAGTTGAGCCTGAATTTTGGCTGCATGATCCGGCCATCTATCCGAGAGGATCTTGGCGATCGATGTGGCCTGATCTGCTGCTAATTGAAAATCCAGCCATGTCATGGGAGCATAGATACCATGGTCATGTTCTCCTTCAGGGCCGTGTTGATGAGTGGTGACACTCGAACGCTGGATCCAACGCTCCTTGTAAGCTTCCGTGGTGTTGAAAAGTCTCGTGATTGGTAGAGCCGCTTGATCGATCCACTGGGCATAACGGGCACCATTGAGCAGGATCATATCCGCTTTTTGATAGCGCTGAATGGTAGGTCCATCTGGCGTCCACGTGGAAGGATCCACTGTTTCCGGTGGCGCGGGAAAGGTCACTTTGGCCCAAGATGAATCTGTGAGCCTGGAACCCATGTATCGCAAGGGTTCATTCACCGTGAGGATATCCATCAAATCTTCCTCCGGGTTCTGTCTGGCTTGGGGCGGTGGCTCTCCGCACCCGATGAGTAAACACAACGACCCAATGGCAAACCATTGGAGTGCCGGACATTTTATCGAATACCTATTGTGGAACATGGTGTGATCGGAACTTGTCAACTTGCCTCGAATTTTTTATCAACCCAAGCTTTAGATCGTTATTATGGCTTTTTCAGGGACAAAACCACCCATCGATCGAGCCGCATCCTATGATTCGCCATCTTGAGGAGTCAAAAACAAGCCAAAGATTTTGTTGAGCGCAGCACGTTTCGAGGCTGCTTGGCCCTCTGTCGGGATTGGTTTTTTATTGTTTTCATCGCTTGGCTCTCGTTATGGGTCGACCAATGGTGGATGACCCTGCTGTCCATTTGGGTGATAGGCTACCTTCAATTTTGCCTTGGAGAAGCGCTGCTTCATGAGGCTTCCCATTACAACTTGTTTGCGTCCAAAAGGCTGCACTACCTCCTTCAAGGTGTCTATGCGTATCCTTTTTTTCAGACCTTGAAAGGATTTCAGCACGAACATCTCCTGCATCACAGCAACCTTATGGGTGCGAAAGATGTGACCATGCATGACTACCATCGATATGGGCTAATGGAGACCAAGCCCAACATGTTTTACATCTGGTTTCTAAAACCATTTTTAGGAGGCCCCACCTGGTATTACCTCAAAAGTGGCCCAGATTTCGATTCCTGTTCGAGTCGTCTGCAACTTGCCGCCTTTTGGATTCCAGTTCTGGCGTTATTCATTGCAACCGGGACATGGGAGTTCTTAGTGGTTTATTGGATGATTCCTCTGGTTTGGTCCTTTCCCATTTTTCAGTATTGGTCAGAAATTGAAGAGCATTACAATACTCTTTCAGGAGCCCGATCCAACGTCTCGTTTTGGGATAATTTCTTCAAACATAATGAGGGATATCATTGGATTCATCACCGATATCCGACCATTCCTTTCTACCGCTTGCCTGAGGCGCATGCTTTCTTGACTCCTTCGGGAACGGATATTAGCCAGGGTTTTTTCGACTCTTATCGTCAAATGTCGCGTCCTCAAGCTCCTGCATGGCCTGGGCATCCGGCCCTTAGGCCAGGCCCTCTGAAAGATCCCGCTTCCACTTTGAGGCCCTTGCCATCGCTGGGGGCAGAAAAAGCTGAAATGGCTCAAAGCTGACCCAAAATCGCTGGCTTTAACGATTTCTAAGTTGGGGGCCGTACACCCTCCTCCACAGAAAAGGACTGGAAACTTGCTGCATCATCCCGTTGAATCCTTTCCAGTGAATATTATCATTGTGGGTGCGGGAGAGGTGGGAAAGCACTTGGCAGAAAGCCTCTCTACCCAGTTGCATAACATCACCGTCATTGAGCGTGAAGAAACTTCTGCAGAGGATCTTGACGAAAGCCTCGATGCTAGCGTCATTTGTGGCAACGGAGCTTCTGCCACCGTGCTGGCTGAAGCCAATGCGAGTGAATGTGACCTTTTTCTCGCCCTTACCAGCCGCGACTACACCAACCTGGTGGCAGCCTCCATTGCCAAATCCATGGGTGCTTCAAAAACCGTAGCTCGCGTCCACGCCGGGGTTCAGCGAGAGGAGTGGTTATTTGACTTCAGGGCACAATTCGGCATCGATTATTTGTTCAGCACTGAGCGATTGGCTGCCGTGGAATTGGTGAAATTTGTGAGGAATCCTGAGGGCCTTTTGGTCGAAGAAATTGCTCGAGGAAGGATTGAACTGCATCAATACAAAGTCTCCCCGGAAAGCACTGCAATCGGTGTGCCTATTTACAAACTCAAGCTTCCAGATCGGGTTCGGGTAGCCTGCATCTATCGGGATGGCGAAAATCACATTCCTGGGGGGGAGGATTACCTGATGGCTGGGGATCTGGTGACACTATCCGGGGAACCTGCCTTGCTTGACCAAATGGTGACCACATTGGATCCCCGAGCAACAAGAAAAAAAGATCTCAAGGCAGTGATTTTTGGGGGAGGGGAGTATGCTTTTGCGGTGGCTCAAATGCTGGAGGCTTATGGTGTCCAGGTGCGTATTATGGAAAAACGCGAACAGGAATGCCGTAGACTTTCTGCACTCCTGCAGGATTCAGTCATCATCCATGGGGATGCCACCTCTTTGCAGCAGCTCAAGGAGGAGCAGGTCAATGAAGCGGATTTTTTCATCGCAGTCAGTCCGGACGATGAAGATAACGTGATGGCCTGTTTGCAGGCTAAAAGCATTGGCAGCGAATATTGCCTCACATTGATCCACCGTGCAGATTACGCGGACGCCATTTATCGTAATCGTCAACGATTGGGGCTATTGGCTGCGGTCAGCCCTCGCCTTGCTGCCAACCGAGATCTTCTTCGTTTCATGGATACGGGGAAGTATCACAAAGTTTCCGAACTTCAAGGGGGCGTCGAAGTGATCCAATGTAGCGTTAAATTGGGAGCGAAATTGGTGGATCAAAAGGTGGCAGACATCAAGTGGCCCAAAGGTTCGGCACTGGTGGCACTGCTGCGCGATCAAATTGCTTTTGTGCCCAACGGAGAGGATCTGCTGCAGGCCGAGGATACGGTCTATGCCATCGTGACCCATGAAGGTCGCAAGCCATTGGTGAAAATGTTTTCTCGCTGATGAACTTCCGTCTTCTCAGCAAAATCATAGGTCTTCTTCTTTTGTTTCTTGGGCTCACTCAAGCCATCTGTTTGGGTTATGCGTATCGATTTGATGCTCGGCATGATCAACTCGATTCGGTAGAGGGCTTAAGCATTTCGGTCGGAATCAATCTCGGCGCCTGTCTGCTTTTCCTTTGGATGGGGCGAGGCTCCGGCCGGGAGGTGCTTAGGAAAGAAGCCATCGCTATCGTGGGTTCCAGTTGGCTTATTTGTGCCTTGTTTGGATCGCTTCCCTATATGTTCAGCGAACCCAAGATGGGATTTTGCGATGCGTTTTTTGAATCCATGTCTGGATTCACAACAACGGGGGCATCGATCATCGATGATTTGGAGGTTTTTCCTCAAGGCATTCTTTTATGGAGATGCCTGACACAGTGGCTAGGAGGCATGGGGATTCTGGTGCTTTTTGTAGCGGTTCTGTCCTATTTGGGGGCTGGCAGCAAAGCCCTTTTTCGGCATGAGTCTTCGGCAAAAGAGGGAGGTGGCCTTCAAGCTCGTATTCACAATGTCGCGATACGTTTGTGGCAAATTTATCTTTTTTTCAGCCTATTGCTTTTTTTGGGGTTCCTAGCTTTTGGTATGCCCGTTTTCGATGCAGTATGTCACACCTTTACAACCATTTCCACGGGGGGGTTCAGTCCTCACAATAGCGGTTTAGGCTATTACAATAACACCTTCATTGAAATCTGGGCGATGATCTTTATGGTGATCGGTGGTGTGAGTTTCATGCTGTATGCATGGCTGTTGCGTGGTCGGTTTGATCGATGGAAAAAAGAGGAGGAAACAAAATATTTTATTGGACTGCTGGTCCTTTCGATCCTGTTGCTATCCTTTTATAACGCAAGTGTTTCAGGGGAACTTTCTCTCAAGCAGTCCTTTCGCTACACTTCTTTTCAGGTGGTATCCTTGATGACAAGTTCAGGCTTTGTGATTGATGATTACGATCAATGGCCACCTTTCACCATCCTGTTTTTAGTGGGTCTGATGCTTTTTGGCGGCTGTGCTGGGTCGACCACAGGGGGAATCAAGGTAAGCCGCTGGATCGTTTTTTTTAGAACAGTTCGTCGCGAATTAAATGAGAGTTTCAGGCCCAAGGTGATTCGCTATGTAGGCCTGAATGGCAACAACATTGATGAAGAAGTTCAGCAGCAAACCATGTTTTTTATCGCGATCTCGGCCGTGCTTATCGGTATTTGTGCGCTGATTTTGAGTGCTCTTGAGCCAGGATTGGATGTGTTTACCTGTTTGTCTGGCTCGATCGCGATGCTCATGAACATTGGCCCAGCTCTTGGAGATTTGGGACCGACTGAGACCTATGCCTCACTGCATCCATGGACGAAAGTGTTTTTGGCTATTTTGATGGCGGTGGGGAGGCTGGAAATCTTTGCCATACTGGTTCTCTTTTTCCCTTCGCTCTGGCGAACCTACTAACGCCTTCTACGGCTTTCCCACCTACAATGTTTTTGGGGGCTGAGGAAATAAGCGTCAGGTCACAAATTTCCCGGGGTTCAAAATACCCTTTGGATCCAGAGCCTTTTTGAGGGTCCGATGCAGCTGGTAGGCCTCGCTTCCGACTGCTTGGTCAAACCAAGGTTTTTTCGCAAGGCCGATTCCGTGCTCTCCGGTGATGGAGCCTTGCCATTGTATGATTTTGGAAAACAGGGCATCGAGCATTGCTTCACCTCGCACCTCTTGATCACGACATGTCCGATCAATCATGACATTGACGTGAATATTCCCATCGCCTGCATGGCCGAAACATGCCACGGGAATGTGATATTTCTTCTGAAGCGTTTCAGCAAATTGAAACAGTGCCACCAATCTGCCTCTCGGAACCACGATGTCTTCATTGAGTTTGGTGAGCCCCGTATCCCTTAGTGCGTAGGAAAATTCCCGTCGAATGCGCCAGATGGCCTCACATCCTTCGTTTCCAAGGCCTTGATGAATGAATTTTGGGCGAAACTCTCCAATGAGTTTTCTCAAGGCGCGTAGGTCCGAGCGGACCGATGCGGGTTGACCATCCAGTTCGAGAATGAGATGAGCCTGGCAGCCGTGAAACATTTTTGAGCCGGTGCGTTTCGTGGCAGCCTCCAGGGTGAAACGATCGGCTATTTCAAGCGCACTGGGCAAAAAACCTGCTTTGAACACCCGTCCTAGAATGGACGCAGCCGTGGTCGTGCTGTCGATGCCAACCGACAGGGCGGCCCTGTAAGGAGGAAGAGGTAGGCATTTGAGTGTTGCTTGCGTGACGATTCCCAGTAGACCCTCGGAACCCACAAAGATTCTGTGGAGATCGAACCCTGTTTTGTTCTTGTGGGTGCGTCCCCCCAGCTGAAGCAACTTGCCGTCAGCCAGGACCACTTCCAGGCCCAGCACGTAATCACGCGTGACACCGTATTTCAGGCATCGAGGTCCCCCCGCGTTGGTTGCTATGTTGCCTCCCAAACTGCAATCCATCCTGCTGGCTGGATCGGGGGGATAAAAAAGCCCGTGAGCTTCGGTTTCATCCTGGAAAGCCGCTGTTTTGACTCCGGGTTGCACCACAGCTACGAAGTCTTCACTTGAGATCTCGAGGATTCGGTTCATTTTGTCCAACGACAATGCGATTCCCCCTTGGATGGGAACACACCCTCCCACGTAGCCATGGCCTGCTCCTCTGGCGGTGACCGGAATTCGGTGTCGATGTGCGAATTGGAGAATTTTAACGACTGAGGCCGTGGTTCTTGGAAGGGCCACTACCTCGGGCAAGGAGCTGGCAAACCATTTATCGCCTGCATGGGCCTCCAGAGTGGCTCCATCCCATTTGAGTTCTCCTCGTTTGAGGATGGCTGCCAGGGCCTGAACCTTCTTTTGACTTATTCCCATGAGCGATCCGTTGAACCCTCATCGGGCGGGTGGTTGAGCAAGCCATCCACGAGTGCGCGGGCCTCCTCTTCCTCGGCGGCTGGCACCTGAATCCGGATACCGCCCGTCGCCAAGGAGCCGCCTTCTGTGCTGAGGGCTGCCAGTTCACCCAGGACGGTTGCTTGGAAACCCGCAGTTCGAAGTCTTGCGGTGATCATTTGTGCCTCCATGGCGTGGAAGGACTTGAAAATCGTTTTTAACTGTGCCATGCCGTTATCAACGTGGTAAACGGAGGCCGCCACCGAGTCGATTTGCCATTTTGCCGGCCATTTTGCCACCCATCTTACCCATCATCTTCTGCATCTTGCCCATTTTGCGCATCATTTTCTGCATCTGACCAAATCGCTGAAGCAAGTTGTTGAGTTCTGCCACACGTACACCGCTACCGTTTGCAATGCGCTGCCTGCGCCGGCCATTGAGGATTTGTGGACGCTGCCGCTCTTGAGGCGTCATAGCACAAATCATAGCTTCCATTCTGCGGAACTCCTTCTCTTGCTTGGACAAATCGGCACCTCCGATCATGTCGCTGCCTCCTGGTAACATTTTGACGATCGATTCCAACGGGCCCATGCGTTTCATCTGCCTGAGCTGATCGAGAAAATCGTCAAGGGTGAATTCCCCTTTCCGCATCTTCTCCTCAAGCTTCTTGGCTTCGTCGATATCGACGTTTTCTGCCGCTTTTTCGACCAGACTGACGACGTCGCCCATTCCCAGAATGCGGGTCGCCATGCGCTCCGGGTGAAAGGGCTCGAAGTCCTCGAGTTTTTCCCCGGCCCCGGCAAATTTAATCGGTTTTTGAGTGACCGACTTCATGCTGAGGGCCGCACCTCCGCGTGCATCACCATCCAGCTTGGTTAGAATCGAACCGCTGATGGAGAGGGCCTCATCAAAGTGAGAGGCCACATTGACTGCCTCTTGGCCGGTTGCCGCATCCAACACCAAAAGGATCTCCTGAGGGCTGATTTTGTTTTTCAGCTGAACCAGTTCCTCGACCAGAACTTCGTCGATTTGAAGCCTTCCCGCAGTATCGTAAATAAGGACGTCGCAGCCCTGCTCGGCGGCGTGGGATTGTGCCTTTTGTGCAATGACCAGCACGTCCTTTTCCCCTCGACAAACCAAGGTGGGTATCTCGAGTTGTTTGCCAAGGGTTTCGAGTTGATCCATGGCTGCTGGACGATACACATCAGCAGCCACCAGCATGGGCTTCCTGCCTTGCTTGGTCAGCCATTTGGCCAACTTGCCACTGGAAGTGGTTTTTCCGGCACCGTGGAGACCCACCATCATGATACTCGATGGTTTGGGATCAATTTCCAGGGAAGCATGCGTGGATCCGAGCAACTCAACCAATGCATCGTTGATGATCTTGATGACCTGTTGACCCGGGTGGATGCTTTGAATGACCTTCTGTCCGATCGCCTTCTCCTTGACATCTTCAATGAACTGCTTGGCCACCTTGAAGTTCACGTCGGCATCCAATAAAGCCATGCGAACTTCCCTCAGGGAGTCCGATACATTGGATTCACTGATCTTTCCCAAACCTCTGAGGTTCTTGAAAACACCCTGTAATTTTCCCGACAACGACTCGAACATGGTCTCAAGCTAAGGGATCGTTGTCGGGGTGACAAGCTGACAACCCGCGATCCCAAACAAATTTTGGACTTTTCTCTCGGTGGGCAATCCTTAGGTTGAAATAACCTTCGCGCATGGCTCGATACCTTATTTCATATCGGCAGATCCTTGGTGCAGGGATGATGCTTTGGACTTCGGTGGGGAATCTCCTCAGCGACCCGGGCGAAGTGAGCTTTTCCCGCCATATTTTACCGATCCTTTCCGATCATTGTTTTCAATGTCATGGTCCAGACCCGGCTCATCGCAAAGGAGGTTTGCGCCTGGATCTGCGTGAGGAAGTCTTGGGTGATGGTGCCAGCGATCCGGTTGTCATCCCCGGTGATCCTCAGAACAGCCTGCTCCTTCAGCGTATCCGGTCTGTCGATCCTGATGAGGTCATGCCTCCTGAAAAGGCGCACAAACCATTGAGTGAGGATCAAAAACAATTGTTGGAACGGTGGGTGACTCAAGGGGCACCCTGGGAAAAACACTGGGCCTTCATGGTTCCCAGGCGTCCGGATATCCCAAAATCCGCATCGCACCCTGTGGACTATTTTATTCGGAAAAAGTTGGGTCAAGAAGGGCTGTCCATGTCGCCTCAAGCTTCGATCCGAACGCTTCTGAGACGGGTGAGTTTTGACCTCATTGGCTTACCTCATTTGGAAACGGCTAACCAAGAGCCACCCAAGGAGCTCCGTTCTGATTTTTGGGAAAGACACGTTGACCGCTTGTTGGAGTCACCACATTTTGGCGAAAGGATGGCCATGTGGTGGCTGGATGCCTCGCGCTATGCAGACACCGATGGGTTTCAATTGGATGCCATCCGAAGCAATTGGGCATGGCGAGATTGGGTGATCCAAGCCTTCAATCAGAATATGCCGTTTGATGAATTCACTCGCTTGCAGTTCGCAGGTGATTTGATGCCCGGGGCGACGCCTGAGACGATTTTGGCCACCTGTTTTCATCGCAACCACATGACCAATGGGGAAGGGGGGCGAGATCCGGAAGAATCTCGGGTAGATTATGTCATTGATCGGGTCAATACCATGGGAACCCTCTGGATGGGACTCACCCTTGGGTGTGCCCAGTGCCATTCTCACAAGTTTGACCCTGTTAGCCACGCTGAGTACTACCAACTCTCAGCGTATTTCAACAACATTGACGAGTCAGGTGCAGCTGGTAACAAGGCACACCCTTACCTTGATTTTGAGTCACCGCTGGCAAAGGCACACTGGCGGGCTTCCGCCTATTCCCTGCAGAAGGCGCAAGAACGGTTGGAACGTCGCGAAAAGCTTGCCAAGGATCGATTTGGTCCCTGGCTCGATGCGATCATCCAACAACCCAAGGAACGATTTCAGCCATGGATCAAGGTGATACCCACTGGCCTTGAGAGCCAGCATGGGACCACACTGGAGAGTGACGTGCCTGGAGAAATCGTAGCCAAAGGCATCAACCCTTACCACGAAGATTACCGGGTGATCTGGCAACCGACACAGGCCCGAATCACAGGGGTCCGTCTGAAAGTCTTCAAGGACTCTCACCATGGAAATGGGCGCTATGGTCGAGGTGTCAGCGGCGAGTTCATTCTCACCAATGCCAAGTTGTTCCGCCGGCAAAGAGGAAGGCAGCTCTTACACGAAATACCGCTTTCCGAAGCCATTGCCGATTTTGAAGCCAAGCCAAAGGCTGGTGAACGTTACGGGAAAGTTCGGGATACGCTAGATGACGATCCAAGGAACGGTTGGACCACTCACGATGATCCAGAGAGCTCTTTTCGCGAGGCCATATTCGTTTTGAGGGATCCGCTCACCCTGAAGTCGAATGAAGAGTTGGTATGGGTGATGATGCATCGCTCCACTCTAGGGGATGCCAATATCGGCAAATTTGCCCTTCTAACGACGACTCAGGCAGGTCAGGCGATTCGTTCTCTCGAGCCCAGCCCAGTGGAACAATTCATCCAACTCGCGCCCGCTCAAAGTGAGGCGATTCCTCCAGCCCTCAGAAAAGATCTTTATCAACAATTCCTTGCGGGAGACTCCCTTTATCAGCAGGAGAAACGTGTTTATGACCAATTTGCCTCCCACCACCGGGAAATGGAAGCGGGTCACAAGGTTCAAAAAGTCATGGTGTTGGGTGAGAGGAGTGAACCTCGTCAAGCCCATGTGCTCTTGCGAGGCGTGTGGGATCAGAAAGGGCAGCCAGTGGAACCTGGTGTGCCTTCGGTTCTCCAAAGGGAAGGATCCATGGTCCCCCAAAACCGGCTGGAGCTGGCAGATTGGCTTGTATCGGGCCACCACCCCCTCACGGCAAGGGTGCTGGTGAATCATTTGTGGCAGTTGATATTTGGCGCAGGGTTGGTGCGCACTCCCGAAGACTTCGGGCTTCAGGGGGAGCCTCCAACACATCCCGATCTGCTGGATTGGTTGGCCGTCGAGTTGGTGGAAAGTGGTTGGAATATCAAGCACATCCTTCGGTTGATGGTTACCAGCGAAACCTATCGCCAGAAAAGCCATCTCACGCAAACGATGATGGAGATGGATCCAAGTAACCGCTGGTGGTCTCACGCCACCCGACGTCGCCTACCCAGCTGGATGATTCATGATGCTATTCTTCAGAGCTCTGGTTTGATGCATGCATCCCTAGGCGGACCTCCTGTGAGACCGTATCAACCCGAGGGGGTGTGGCAGGATATTTTTATGGGACGACTGAGGTATGAGCCAAGTCCGGGCGCATCCCGCTATCGAAGGATGATTTACGCCTTTTGGAGAAGGTCCAGTTCGCCCGCCTTTCTTTTTGATCAGGCCCAACGCCGGGTATGCGAAGTCCGGCAGCGATTGACCAACACACCTCTTCAAGCACTCACACTGCTCAATGATGAGAGTGTTCTGGAGGCTTCCCAATTCTTATCGGCTCAGTGTCTGAGAAATGACTCGACCAGGCGGGGGATTGAGTGGATGGCTGTGCGCATTCTGGGCCGTCCCCTTGCAGATGAGGAGTGGACCCTTATTCACCACCAATATCAAGATGTGCACGATGCATTCAGCCAGCGTCCATACGATGCCAAGGCTTACATCACAATCGGTCAACAGCTCCCTGACCGTTCACTGGATCCTGTTCATCACGCGGCGCTCATGTGGGTTGCCAACATGTTGTATAATCTTGACGAGGCCATGACGCATGAATGATACGAACTCATTGACTGAAACGCTCGGGCTGGATGTTACTCGCCGATACTTTTTGGGGAAAGGCGCCGGGTTGGGGGTTGGAGCCATTGCCTTGTCCATGATGCGACAGCAGATAAAGGGTCAGGATCATGGCGGGACGCATCCACATCCAGCGGTGGGAGTCTTACCCGCACGTGCCAAGCGCATCATTTTTCTGACCCAATCGGGTGGTCCTTCTCAAATCGAACTCTATGACCACAAGCCCGGCTTGAGCCGCTGGGCCGGAAAGGAGCTCCCCCCCAGCGTGCGGCAGGGACAGCGGTTGACCACCATGACCGCCAATCAAAAGCAATTGATCATGCCTGCCCGAACCACTTTTGAAAGATGTGGGCAAAGTGGGGCGACCATTGGTGAGTGGATGCCTCATCTGAAAAAGGTGGCTGATGAGCTCTGCTTCATCAAATCCATGACCACTCACGAGATCAATCATGCGCCTGCCATGACGCACTTTCTAACCGGGCACCAAATCCCCGGAAGGCCCAGTTTTGGAGGGTGGGTCAGCTATGGCCTGGGTAGTGAACAAAAGGATTTGCCGTCGTTCATGGTCTTGCTTTCCAAAATGAGGCGACCCACCGATCAGCCCCTTTATGATTACTATTGGGGTAGTGGATTCCTGCCCTCCAGGCATCAAGGCGTCAAGTTGCGCAATGCTGGTGATCCCGTCCTCTATCTCAAGGATCCTGATGGTTTGGATCGCTCGTCCCGTCGAAAAATGTTGGATGCCTTGATGGCGTTGAACCAAAGGCGGCAGATGGAAACAGGGGATCCCGAGATAGCAACCCGCATTCGTCAGTATGAAATGGCCTATCGCATGCAAAGCAGTATTCCCGATTTGACCGATCTGAGCGATGAACCGGAGTCGGTCTTTGATCTCTATGGGCCGGACGCCAGGAGGCCAGGGAGTTATGCCGCAAATTGCATCCTGGCTCGCCGATTGGCCGAAAGAGGGGTTCGTTTCATACAACTTTTTCATCCCGACTGGGATCATCACAGCCGTTTGAGTTCATGGTGTGTTGCCCGTTGTCATGATACCGATCAAGCCAGTGCTGCCTTGATTACGGACCTGAAGCAACGAGGTATGCTGGACGACACGTTGGTCGTCTGGGGGGGAGAGTTTGGCCGAGGTGTCGCGGGCCAGGGTGATTGGAATAGCCCTGAAGGAGGTCGAGACCACCACCCAAGATGCTTCACCATGTGGCTTGCGGGGGGAGGGGTCCAACCGGGGATGACCTGGGGAGCCACCGATGATTTCAGCTACAACGTCGCTCAGGATCCGGTCCACGTGAATGACTTGCACGCGACCTTGCTCCATTTGTTGGGAGTGGATCACGAACGGTTTACCTACCGGTACCAAGGGCTCGATTTCAGGCTGACTGGGGTGGAAAGCTCGAAAATCATTCATCCTATCCTTGCATGATCAAAGGTGATGGTTGGCCTGGATGCATCCTGTCGTGGACAGCAAAGGGGCTCATGATAGGCTCTGGCACAACCTTCAAATCTCATCGTATGCATTGCTTTGTTGGAAGCTACCGTATTATTTGTTCGCTTATTCCATGAAAACTTCACTCGCCACAATCAATCGAACCATTCAGCAGGTAACTTTTATGGCAACCTTGAGCTGCCTTGCTCTGCTGAGTGTGGAAGGCTCTCCCATCAAGGTATTTGTCTTGGTAGGACAATCCAACATGCAGGGGCATGCTCATGAGCGCACGCTTGGCGCTCTTTTGGAAGACCCGTTGACGGCACCTATTCTCGGAAAAGTTCGGGATGCCCAGGGAGCCTCCACAAACTTGGATCGTGTTTGGGTGTCCTCGCTTTCATCGGGCGGTCTTCTCAAGGGCTCACTTCGCATTGGATTTGGGGCTTCAGATGAAAAAATAGGTCCAGAACTTGGCTTTGGAGTGCGCATGTCCGAGGCTCTTAACCAACCCATTGTTTTGATCAAGGCAGCTTGGGGGGGGAAGAGCCTTCACACGGATTTTCGTCCCCCGGGATCAGGCCCTTATCGCTTTAATGAGACCCAAATCCAACAATTGAAAAAACAAGGAAAGGATGTGGAGGAAGCGCAAAGCATGCGATCTAAGGCAAGTGGCGTTTTTTACCGTCAATTTATGGATCATGTGCATCAAAGCATGAAACTTCTCAAAGAAGAGTCTCCATTTGGGGCTGATAAGGAATACACTCTTTCAGGTCTCATATGGTTCCAGGGATGGAATGACATGGTCGATCGTGGTGTCTATCCTCAGCGGGGACAGCCAGGAGGCTATGATGATTATTCAAGACTCCTTGAGCAGTGGATTCGAGATGTTCGACAGGATTTGGATGCCCCTCACCTTCCCATTGTGATCGGGGTCATGGGCGCCGGCGGGCCCGTTGCCTTGTATCGAGAAGATCAGCAGCGCTACTCAGCCATTCATCAATCTTTCAGGGATGCGATGGCAGCCCCTGCCCAGCTTGCTTCACTTAAACCCACGGTGAAGGCTGTTTTGACTGAGAATTGCTGGGACATGGAGCTCACTGAACTGAGGTATCGGGAACGCTTCATGAACCAAGAAATTCAGACACGGCTTAAAAGTGATGATGCTCGCCAGCTGGGTAAAGACGAAAAGGAAGCCCTAAGGCTTGAAATCCGACAAAAGAACTTTTCGCAGGAGGAGTGGGAAAGGCTGCAGTCGGGCGTTTCCAATGCTGAGTATCACTATCTGGGATCGGCCAAAATCATGGTGCGAATCGGGGTTTCTTTTGCGCAGGCCATGCTATCCATGCTCTAAAAGAGGCTCCCGATGGGGCTCTTTCCATTGATTGTAGTCAAAAAGAGGTCCGACACCCTTCAGCGCTTACAGCCGTTCTCGCTTGGAAGAGTATTTGCCGTTCCTTCTTTGTCGAGTGCGCTGCATCTCGACGGAAAGGGCACTGTTGTGATTGGTGCGAGACAAGTACATCCCTACCAGCTTGGAACGATTCAGCCCTTCGGATGACTGCATAGAAGCTCTCGTATCCATCAGAAACTGGAGTAACTTTCTTATCATGTCTTGAATCTATCATGGTGGGGGAACCAGATCGATCCTTATTTGTGACTCAAACCAAACCCAAACATGTGAAAATTGCTCTCGCTGTAAAAACACATCGCCTCTTGATGTTTTTGATAAGGAATTATCAGGACCATGACTCACCGTGGCATTGATTGTGCTAGGGGATGGCAGGTCTTTGCGACCTCTTACCTGATACGCATGAACCTTTTCGGTCTATATCTCTTTGCGGCGTTTACGACGGTTGTTTTGTTCGTCGGTTGGGAAATCCGTCGCCATTCTTCACGTCAGCGGTTGAGGCAACAAAGGATTGTGGAATCGACGGTGATATTCGAAAATGAGAATTCTCCGTTTGAGCCTTCTTCCGCAAAGGCAGGGACCAGTGCTCTCTCCTGGTTTCATATTGCCCCACAACGCAAGAAAGGCCAGTGGGTTCAGGTCAAGGGCTGGTTGGATGTGGATACACCATTTTCCTTTCAACTGGAGGCCTGCGATCACCAAAGCCTTAAGGTGTGCATGCTTCAGTGCGGCAGTCAGTTAGCTCAATTCGATGCAAGCTCAAATGGCCTGATGAAGCTTCTGCCAGGCATGTTCGCCATCATCCAACGCGATGAGAAGGGGCATTACATGTTGGCTGCAGGGGCCAGCCACACTCCAGTGGAAAGAGACTTTTTCCAACAGCAAGATGCTATCTGTGCCATCGAGAACCACTTTCCTAAGCGGCATTGCCCCGAACTAAGATTGTTTTATCGCTTTGAACCTCCAACCTTTGAGTTTTGTGATCCTCATTGCGAACTTTTGCCCGAAGTTTCTCCACTGGAAGGGGACATTTTAGTGTCTCATGTCTGAGCAGTGAGCATTCAGATAAGCTGAGTGAACATGCCGTCTTTGAGCTTTGGTTCAAACCAAGTACTTTTGGGGGGCATGATTCCGTCTGCGTCTGCGATGGCCATCAAATCGACGATACTGGTTGGATGCATGGAAAACGCGATGGCGTAATCTTCGCTATCCACCAGCTTTTCCAAAGCACTCAGTCCGCGGATGCCTCCGACAAAACTGATACGTTGGCTTTTGCGAGGATCCTCGATACCGAGCAAAGGGTCCAGGACATGGTCTTGGAGAAGCGACACATCCAGAGCTGCAACGGGATCTGTTTCCGGGATGGAAGAAGAAGAGCCAAATTCAAAGCGATACCATTGATGGGCCATGTAAATGCCAATTTCATGTTTTTGACGGGGTTCCACCGGTTGATCGGCATTCTCCAGGGTTCCGAGGCCCTGGAATGCTGAGAGGATTTCCTCGGGCCGCTTGCCGTTGAGATCTTTAACAGCCCGATTGTACGCCAAAATCTGCATCTGATCATGGGGGAAGAGGACCGTTAAAAACCCGCTGCTCTCTCCTTTCCCTTGGCGCGTTTCAAAAATTCTTCCGGCAGCAGCACTCCGGTGGTGACCATCAGCGATGTAGAGGCGGTCGATGAGCTCAAAGGAAGATTCGATCTTGGCGATCAGATCAGGCTCTCGAAGGGTCCATGCAGTGTGTCTGACGCCGTCCTTTCCGGTGAAATCGACATCTGGCTCTCCAGCGGATTGCTCACTGAAGAGCTGGTCCAATTCGGGGTTGCAGCGGTAAGTGAGAAAAACGGGGCCTGTTTGGGCATTCAAGCTCTCGATATGCCGCACCCGATCATTTTCTTTATCGGGTCGGGTAAACTCATGTTTTTTAATAGTGCCATCCAGATATTCCTGGCAGGAGGAGGATGCCACCAAACCCATTTGCGAATGTCCCCCCATGATTTGCCGATAAAGATAATAACAGGGAGCAGATTCTTGAAAAAGGGCTCCTTGTTCCCTGAGGGCTTGAAAACGTTGGGCACCCTTTTTATACACCTGATCTGAATAGGGATCGGTATCCTCCGGTAAATCAATTTCCGGTTTGCTCACGTAAAAGAAACTAAGAGGATTGTCTGCCGCCTGAGATCGGGCCTCCGAAGAGGATAAAACATCGTAGGGCAGCTCACAAATCTGCTCTGCCAGGGATGTTTGAGGTCGAATTGCTCTGAATGGTTTTACCGTTGCCATGTCATCTCATCCTAATGCCACTTCCAATGATGAGGTCAATCATGGAGTCAGAAAAAACCTTTCACCTGAATGACATTTCCAAATTTGGACCATGATGCCCTCAGGCTTGCATGTGCACCGGGAGAATACTTTCAGGAGACTTTCTTTTGTTTTTCCCCGCTGTTCAGGTTGGTATGTGTGAGGCTGGTGCCAAAGTAGGCAAGGGTGATGCTTGATAGTGCATAGAGGCCTCCCATCGGAAAAAATAAGAGCCAGATGGCTGGGCGATAATCCGTTTTACTGGGTAATGGGGGGGCTTCTTGTCTCAACTTAGAGAACCAGGATGCAAGCCTGAAGTAGAGGTTTTGAGTTTGCTTTTGTTGAACTTCCTCAATGATTCCATAGTCTAGGTCTTTGTTTTTTAGATTTCCATGCCTGCGTCTGTCAGCAGATGTTTCACTGGATAATTGGGCAATGTCCGCCGCCAAATGGTGCTCAGCCTCAACCCATGCATCCCTCAATACGCTGTTCAAGGTTTGATAGGGATCGCTGGAAGAAGCATGCTCTTGAATGGATTTCTTTTGGCGCTCATAGGCGATGGCTGCCGATGCTCTTGATTCTTCGGCCAGATTTCCCGAAGCCATCTGGCTGGATTTTAATTGCTTCTGCATTTCAGTGATACTCGTCGGTTGAAGGCAGACTTCTTCCAGTTCCTCAAGCTGCTTCATGCATCGGGCACGGTCACTAAGCAAAGCTTGCTTTCGGTGTTTTGATTGCTCCTTGATACGGTTGGCTTGCTTCCTTTTAGAGTTAAAAATGGACCCAGTGACCTGGTTGAGTGATTGCTCCGTCTCTTGCTCAAGACGTTCCAGGTCTTGATTCAATGCCTCTAATCTCACAAGAATTCCTTGAAGGCGTGTTTGTTCGCTCAGGGGTAGGGAACTTTTGATCCATTGTTTTTCTTTCATAATATCCTCCTTCAAATCGTCGCTCTGATGACTCATTTGTTTCTGCTTGCTCTCTCTCAGTTCGATCATCACTTCTTCCTCAGGTGAAACCTTCATGGATTTGATTCTTTGGGTAACTGAGGCCCGAGTGGCTTGCTGTGCCTTTTGAATCATCTTTACTTCCCTCTGAAATTGGTCCGTCAGATCCAGCAGCTGGTCGGAGTGGTTCCATTTGCGAGGAGATGAGTCCTGCTCCCACCTTTGAGAAACACGAATCGCTTCGTCGCAGGTTTTAAATGAAATCAGCGAATGACATTCTGCTACGATGAGCGCTGCTATCATGATAAGGCATCCAATCCCTAACTTTGGAAGGCGGGTCAACTTCCTCCCTGGGTTCGATAAGGAGGCGCCCAGTGGGGTTAGAGACAGAAGTAAAAGAACGAGACTGCTCCATCCCAGGAAAATCATGATACTTTCGGAATGTTGTCCTGACTGGAAACCCGTCATGAGGTAGTGAAGTCCCACATAACAGCCATGAATGAACAAACTGATCGTCAGCATCCAACTCAAGGATAGGAGAAAGCGACTGATCGTGTGGCGACGGGTCAATGGATAGGACGTGTGTTTCATGATGTGTCTTCAAACAAGATCGATGCCAATGAGTGGGTTCAAGTTGTAAGTAGCTATTAATAAACATTTAATAACGTTTTAACCTGAAGGGGGTGTTCAATTGGTGGACCTTTGATAATCAATAAATGTCCACAGATGTGCAAAAATGCAGCATAGCATTCACCTCAGATGTTTCAGTTTTGTGGATCGATACCTTTTTACAAAACGATGGGCTAAACGCTCGTTTGGAGTGCCGTCATCTTCGAGATCCTGCTCAGGCTTTTCTATTCTTATACAATTTGATATGAGTAATCCCCTCATGACGAATGTGGAATCTTGCCCTGAAAGCGATCTGATGCATGGGGTTATCGAAGGCTTTTATGGCCCCCCATGGAGCCATGAAGAGCGCCTCACGGTTTTGGATTGGATGGCTGCCTTTGGGTTGAATACTTATTTTTATGCGCCCAAGGATGACCTCAAACAGCGCTTGCTATGGCGTGAGGCATACTCAGAAAGCGAACTTCGCTTACTCAGGGATCTTATCGAGGCCTGTCGCCAAAGAGCTATCCAGTTTGTTTTTGCGCTAAGCCCAGGTTTGGACATGAATTACAGCAGCGAGGCTGAGCTCTCCTTGCTCAAGGCGAAATGCCATCAGATTCGACAATTGGGTGGAGAGCACTTTGCCATCCTCTTTGATGATATACCTGATGTCATGGGGGAAGAAGATCAGGCAAGCTTCAGTGATTTTGCTGCCGCGCATTGTCACGTCGCAAACCAACTTTACTTGTGGCTGAAGGAAAGCATGCCGACTCTCCGTTTTTTGTTCTGCCCAACCCCGTATTGTGCTCGCATGCGCCAAGCTCAGTTGGGGGGATCCCAATACCTCGAAAGAGTCGGTCAACTTTTGAATCAGGGAATCGATGTTTTCTGGACGGGGCCGGAAATCATTTCGTCTGAAATTCCCCTCTCAGACGTCCAGGAAATCGGCCGCGTGCTCCAAAGGCCACCTTTGATTTGGGACAACCTCCACGCCAATGATTATGA
>Ga0181589_10000676_pt1 | contig 25123 bp, 36 predicted proteins | sample 071ome_25_FD_132444 | JGI IMG/M metagenome (GOLD analysis project Ga0181589, IMG submission 132444) | Coastal salt marsh microbial communities from the Groves Creek Marsh, Skidaway Island, Georgia - 071410BT metaG (megahit assembly) | ecosystem: Environmental > Aquatic > Marine > Intertidal...
AAACGCCGTCCATCGACCGCCAACCACGGTCAATGCGGGACCGAACCCGGTCGCGAACTCGCCGCGGAGGTAGTCCAAGGAACATGCCATCGTTCCACACGCTCTGTACGTCCCCGTCGTCGATCGATTCTCCAGCACCATCGCCACCGTCCCCGTGTTGGGTCCCTCGTTCTCTCGGAGCACGTCCGCGACGCGTTCTTCAGATACGAACCGGGCGTTGTGAGGCCAGTACACACAACGAAGTGACGGCGTCTCGAGCAACGGACGTGAGTAGGTCATCACCACGTCCGCATGCTCCCGCAACCACGTCACGTCCCATTGCTCGCGATGACGGACGTTTGGACCTTCCAACGTCGCCAGGACGACTTTCAATTCCGTATGCGTCGTCTCCTTCAGACGTTTCAATTCGACCAAAGGCACCGTGGACGGGTGACACATGGCCACCAAACACACGGCGTCGTACGGTAAAGCGTGCAAGCACGAGAACCCGTCGATCCAGTTGACGTCCGTCACGTCATCATACATGGTCATACACCATTCGGCCAAGGGGTCGTTCTTCTCCGGACCCAAACGAAGAACGGCTTCCGTGTGAGTCGCGTCGAAGTGGAACAAGTACACGTCCCGCCGTTCGGGCGTCCACGGCAACACGCGGGCGTTCCCGTGCTTGAAAAATTCCAGGGGCACGCTTCCGTCGCTCCCGGTGTCCCCGCGGCGCACCGCCGCGCGGTACCGAACCGTGAACTCTCTCGTCGATCCACCTTTCGGCTCGTGCGTGAGCAGCGTGTGACAGATGCGACGATCGGCTTCCATCGCGTTCGGCTGACGAGCGCGGACCATCCACAGCGGCGCCAACTCGCGTGCCAAGTCCACGCGCAACATGTAACAGTTCGTATCGATAAGTCGGTCAGTTGACGACAAACACGTCGGACGGATGTTTCCCATGCTCTCGCATATGTCTCGACACTGGACGTTCGACTCGGCGTCGATGATCTCGCGCAACGTGAACGACCACCGGTGCGGACCGATCGCGTTCAAATGGGCGATAACGTGACTCGGATCGACCTCGTTATCCTCGTCGAGAACGCACATGTACTCGGTGTTCACAACGAAGCTCATCGACGCGACGATCCGGTGACATAAGTACCCGTCGCCACCCGTGTTCTCCGGTAGGACGATCACGTGGCGCTCTACTCGCGACGCTCGTCGCGGAGGGTTCTCTGTCACCAAGCGTCTAGTAGCTTCCTCGTACTTGCACCCGTCCGCCACGACGACGTGTTTGACCAACACGCCTTCGGGGACGTCCAGAGCGTTGACGCTCTTCAAATTCCTCACGAGCAAAGCATTGCCGGTCGAGCCGGTCACGATCGATATGGACGGCATCGTCGAGTAGGTGTCCTCCGCTTTCCCACGACCAAGATTTGAATCGATCGCATTTCCCGCGATTTCTTATGTTTGTCTGTTTCAACTGGTGACAATGGAATTCGTTGCCCTCGCAGCGCTCGCAAGCGTGGGATACTTCCTACGGAAAGATCCGACCGGCGATGAACGAGACGAGGACGTCCCGTCCATGATCGTCGCGGTCGACGCCAACGACGACGACGCGCTTCCGGGTCCGTACGACGACCTGGATATGCCGTCAAACCAACTCCTCGCGTTCGACGAAGCGGCACTCAAGCGGTACAAAGACTCTTTCTACCCACACAAGACGGGGATCATCGCACCGTTCTATAAGACCAGGAACAGTTCGACGAACGACGAAGGAAAACAGCGTGCCCTCGATCGGTTCACTGGCGCAGATCCAGCGTACAGAAAGAAACGAGAAGTCGAAGCTATCTTCGCACGCACCCCACAGAACATCGATTCGTCGGGTCGAGAAGGCAACACCGCCCAGTACGATCGGGACATTTATAAATCCTCGTTGACAGAGAAGAATCTCGGCCAGCTCCCGTTCCAACAGATCCAAGTCGGGCCCGGTCTCGGCGTCGGTACCGACGTGCCCGCGGCCGACGGGTTCCACTCGATGCTCCGTGTGATGCCCGCCGACGGTAATTTGCACAAATCGTCAGAACTTGGAGGACGGGTCAACGCCGGCTCAGTGATCAACGCCACCAGGACCATGGACATGACCCTCAGTCACAAAGCACCCCCTCGAGTCTGGGACCAGAGCCGACGGCCGCTCGAACGGGGCAAGGCCCAAATCGCCGAGGCGATGGCGCGTCGCGGCGTCCACTCGTCCGTCGAACCAGTACAGTGTCACGTCGACGGCGAGTACTACACGGGCGTCGCGTACCGCGAGGGAGCGTACGATGCACACGCCGCCACCACGAGACTCGACGACCGGAGTGCGCGAGGAGATCTCCTCAACTTGGACGGCCAGAAAATGGGAGGACACCTCGCGTACACGCCGGGCGACCCCTACCGAATCACCAGTCAGAACAGAGAAGCCAAGACGGGTCCAGGACCCGTCGCGCCAGTTCGCACAAAGGAGAATCTGCGGTGCTCGAATATGCAACTGCTGAAGCAGGCCAAGCGAGGCTCGTACCCGAACCCCGAGTACATGGCAGGTCCGCAGCGAAACGACGCGCTTCTCCTCGCACGACTCGGGTACAGGACCTCGCCGTACACGTCCCAAATCCACAAGTTCCGCGCGGAAATGGATGGGACCAAGAACAGACTGCTCTCCCATCCCCAGAGCGGTGCTCTGGACCGCGGGACCACGCAGGACACACTGGGTTCGTTCGCGAGTAACGGACGCAAAATCACGGGCGAAACGAACCCCCGCGCGGACTTCACGCTCGCCGCGGCGGCCATGGCCGGGAACCCGTACAAAATCAACGCGTAGTCGTAGACGCGTGATTTTGAGCTGATACATTTTCGAAGAAGTATCAATCACGACGAGATGCTGACCGAAGAACAGCTCCGAAAAATGTTACAGAACCCCGCCGCGGCGGACTGGTCGAAACTCAAGGCCGAAGACGTGAGTATCAACATGGGTATGGCCATGACCGAGGAGCAGATGAAGGCTTATTGCAAACAACACAACATCACGCCGACCATCATGAAGAAACCTTCCAGCAACGGCGGCAACACCACTGCCAAGAAGACGTGATCTTTTATCTTGTCAAAAAACAACAACCTACTCACAGTTACTCTTCCTCCGATGTTCAACATGAAGAACATGAAGTCGCGTCCGATCATTATGTGGTCGCTCGTCATCATCGCCGTCGCCTGCCTGTACATGTGGTGGCAGTCGAAGAAGCAGCAGCCGGGCGAAGGCATGGTCATCGTCACTCCCATGCCCACCAGCAATTACTCGATCGAGGACATGAACAACGGCATGCCGGAGTCCCTGCCAGAGACTCTGATGCCAGTCAACATCGAGGGACAACCGGACGTGATCACGCAGGCAGCGGCCATCGACGACGCCATGCCGAACGAGGGCGATATCGAGGAGTTCGCCAACTTCGCGAGCAAAAACTGGCGTGGACAGATCCTGTAGGACGACGGCACGAGCAAACGCACAATATCTTGCACAATCAGAATGCCGAACTATACCACACGGAACGATCTCGTCCCCTGGCCGGTGGTGATCATCGTGCTCGTCGCGATCGTTCTCCTCTGCTCGTCGTGCATGACGCTCTTGGCAGAATTCCAAGAAGGAACTCTGATCGTGTCCGGGCCACGGTCCGGGCGACTGACCGCGACGACCGAAGCTCCCGTCGACGTCCACGACGTCACACTGGCCCCGAGGGAACGGGACACGTCGTGGTCATCCGCCGAAACGCAACGACCCGTCTCGTTCTACGACTCGGTCATCACTCGCCTCAAGTACAACTGATCTATACGACTCTGGAGAACAACATCTCGTTCCGCAGATTTAGTCGCACTCACGAATTATGTTTCACAACGTCACAAGGAGACCAATGTCAGGACGAAACCGACGCGTGTCGTCACGTCCCCCGCCACAATCGGAAGACGTTTTCACACGAAGTCTCGTCGACGCGCAAACCACGCAACTCGAAATCATCATGCTCCAACAACGGCTCGCCGAAATTCGATCTCAAGCACCCTTGATCGCCAAACGGCTCGACATGCTTCGGAAACGGGCCGCCGCGCAACGGCAAATGGTCGGCAAGATGACCGCGTTTCGAGCGGCTCAACAGGCCACGAACGCGCGAAAAGCGGCACGAAAGAACCTCGAGAATGCCGTCTTCCGTCAAAACGTCCAGAACGGCTTCGAAATGACAAACAAAGAACGAGGATGGCAACGCATTCAAAGGAAAATCGATAGTCGACGAAAACAATTGCTGAGACGGAAAAGGAATTAAATTGACCAATAGTATAGTATGGCGCGTAGCAAGACATTGAAATCGGCTCGGTCGTCGGGACCCCGTCGTCGGCACGCCAAGTCAATGTCCTACGATCGAGCCGTCAAAGTGCTCATCAAGCACCACATCATCTCCAAGAAAAGCGATCTGTACGCGCAGAACGGGTCGCGCGGAGGAAGTGGCTTGCTCCTGGGTGCAATCTAATATCTTGCCCACAGACAACTGTACACCCACAGACAAATGTACATCGACGAACGTACGAGAATTAACGAGGGCGTCATCTCGCACTTGACCTCCATCCCACCACCGGGTGACCACGGCAAATCGTGTTCCGCCGAACCGAACTGCACGTCCATGACGCCGGGGTCGTACGCGGCGATGCACTACGACCAGGTCATGCCAGTAACGCAAGCGTCGTTCACCAGGCGCAGGATGCCAAACACGGAACTCTTCGGCGGCGGCTTCCGAGGACAGGACGGAGGCGACGGACTTCGTCTCAACGCCGAAGCGTGGTCGTCCGCGTGGACGCCACAAGATGGGTTCGCACAGGAATGCGATCGGTGCGTCGCAGAAGTCAACTACAACCGATTCGACTGCGTCGACGGTCTTCCGCTCGCGTACGAGGGATCGTGGTTCCACGGCGTCGATACGCGCCAAGGAGCGCAAATCTTTACACGCTGTGACATGTAACAAGTCTCTCTCCAAGAATCAGCTCAGTCATCATCACACCTCGTCGTCACGCGGTAACGCAAGTCGCTCGTCACGATCGGAACGGGACCCAGATGGAACGCACGGACACTGTCCACCCAGTTAGTCGTCGATACCAATTCGATTTCCTCCGCGGTCAAGTCGCGTTCCCAATCGATCGTCCACTCGTCGAAATGAACCAACACATCACGCAACGTACACAGACGCACGTTGCGACGACTCACGTGCGTCTTGTCTCCGTCCAGAAACCGAAGGAACAAACTTCGCGAGTTCCATACGTCGATAATACGCCACGAAAGCTTCTCCAGCAGCCGTCTGTTCGCTTTCAAACGTATCAAGAGCGTGTTCACGTTCGGGTACGATGACGATTCCATCCTTTTTTGTATGCCTATTCAAGAAATGAAGATCGGGTGCGATCTGACGGGGTCCGTCACAGATCCGCAGAAACGGATCCTCAAGTTCGTCGAAGCGGATCTCCATACCCTCTTCGCGCAACTCATACGAACCCAACCCAGCGTCTCGACGTGGACGACCGTCATGGACTTGTGGGATCGTCGTCTTCGACTCGGGACCAAACATCTCGTTCCCGTCTTCGTCCCCGACGTCGGGTGCCTTTCCGTCGGCCTCGACGCCAACGGGTCCGCGGACAAACGATGGCGGGCGTTCTCACGGTGCGTCTGTGTCGTTCTCCGACACCTGTCGTCGCCGTGCGCGCAAACCATCGACGCCGCCTTGACCTTTGCCGAGACAGAACTCGGGTTCACCGTCGACCTGTCGTGCGACGATTTCAGGGAGTACGGGCTCATCAGAAAGGCGTGGTACTCGAACGCCCGGTGTGCGACCACGACCGACGCGAGGCGAGGGACTTTCGAAGAACTCCTCGGTCGTGATATCGACGCGGCCATGGACATGATCCGCGCCGCGTACCCGGACCTTCACGTGGTCACCAGGCAATGGGATCTGATCGGCGACGCCGCAAGCTACGATCTGCACGCCGAGAAGGAAACGCTCGTGGTCTACGTCGACCGCGTCTCGAACAAGGTCGTTCTCCCCGAACCGCAACTCGCCTCGCTACAGACCATGAACGGCGTGCGAGGGAACTGTTTCCTCCTCCCCGACGAAGGGAACTGTCGAGGCGCACCGAGAGTCGCCGACGGGTCGTGGGAACCGCTGATCGGACGACTCGTCACCGACGCCGTCGACACGTTACGCTTCAATTATCCGCACGCCGTAGTCGAAGCGTCGCCCGTCTCGTGGGGTATTCCACCCATCAGACGACGAGACCGAATCCGCGTCCTCTTCGATCCGAAGACGGCACGGGTCACGCACATCACCATCGGTTGATCGAGCGCGAGCACGTTCGTCCATCCGCCAGTCCAAACAACATTGCGTCTATGGACGTCTTCATCGTCGATTGGGTCGCCAGGGATGTCGACGGAAAATGCGAAGTTATCGGTATCGGCAAAGACATCAACGGCGAATGCATCGCTGTTCGGTGCCCTTTCTCCCCGCACTTTTACGTCGACGTGCCCACCAACAAGTGTTCCACCCTGCCATCGAGATCCGTCTTTGCGCGATCGGTCCGCGAAAACCTCGGAAGTAAGGCCGGGGTGTGCACGGTCGAGCTGGTCCAGAAACGACCCTTCGTCGGGTACAGAGGGTCAAAGACGTCACACGTCGTCTTGTGCACATTCCACTCGCTCCGCGCGTTTCGAAACGCAAAGTATCGCGCCAAGGATCTCAAGTACCTAACGTACGAAGCCAACGCCGATCCGACGCTCAAATTCTTCCACATGGCGACCATCGATCCGTGCGGATGGACCACCTTCCGACAGGCGACCGCCGTAACGACCAACGTCGTCGCGAAACCGTACGTCCGCGAGTTCCGAGTCGCGCAGTACGCGCACATCGCCATGTCCAAAGACAACGACGCACCGCCACCGCTCAAAATCGCCTCGTTCGATTTCGAGTGTTACTCGGCCACCGACAAGTTCCCCAACGGCTCGAACGCCAAAGACGCCATCATCTCCATTGGAACGTCGTACGCACGCTACGGCTCCGACGTGCCGTCTCGTCACACAATCCATCAACTGCACCATTGTGGTCCGCTCGACGGCGTCGACGTCAACGTGTACGCGTCCGAACGGTCGATGCTCAACGCGTGGCTCGACGAGCTCGAGAATGAACGCGTCGACGTCATCACCGGGTACAATATCTGGGGGTTCGACTGGAATTACCTCGACGCGCGTTCCGTTGTCCTCGTCGATCTCGTCACTGGAGACAGCAGTATCAAAACGGCCGCGCTCGGACATCTCGTCGAGGGCGGGGGCGTACGCATCGAGAAAAACTTGGCGTCGGCGGCGTTCGGTAACAACGCGTACGTCTACCTCGACTCGCCGGGCATCGTACAACTCGATCTGCTCGCCATTTTCCGGAAGGAACTCAAACTCGATTCGTACACGCTGAACAACGTGTCCTCAACGTACTTGGACGGCTTTACCAAGCTGGACGTCTCGGCCAAGCAAATGTTTGCGTGGTTCCGAAATGAGGACGCGGAAGGACTTACCAAGATGGCAGACTACTGTGTGCGCGATACCCTTCTCCCCATCAAACTCATGCACAAACTGAGCACGCTCACCAACCAAATCGAAATGAGCAAGGTCGTGTGCACGCCCATCTCGTACCTGAACACCCGCGGCCAGCAGATCCGGTGTTACTCGTTGCTGCTCAAGCACGCGGGGAACGCGGGGTTCGTCATCGACGACATGGAAAAGAACATGAACCGAGATGCATACGTCGGCGCCACCGTCCTCCAACCTCAAAAGGGGGCCTACGTCGACCGGGTCGTTACCTGCCTCGATTTTGCGTCTCTTTACCCGTCGATCATGCGGGCACATCTCATGTGCCCGTCGACCATCGTCCTCGACGACACGTACGACCACGTGGACGGGGTCGAGTACTACCGCGTCGAGACCACGCCAGGTCACGTGGTCTCGTTCGCCCAAGTCGAGACCGCCGTCGTCCCTAACCTCCTCGCCGACTTGGCCGCGTGGCGCAAAGCCGCCAAAAAGGATATGGCACAAGCCAAAGCGAGGGGTGACGCGTTCGCCGCGTCCATGTACAACGCCAAGCAACTCGCATTCAAAGTGTCCATGAACTCGCTGTATGGCTTCTTTGGCGCGGGCACTGGTGCGATTCCTCTCCTCGACCTCGCGTCGGCCGTCACGTCCACCGGTCGGGACATGATCATGCGCACCAAGAATGCGTGCGAAGCACGAGGTCACACGGTTATCTACGGAGGTACGTGTCGACGAGACAACACGATGACATGCATCTCACTTCGCGTCATAAATACACGCGACAGATACCGATTCCGTCTTCGTCATCCAGAACGTCGGCGACGCTCACCGTCTCGACGTGGCCAAGCACATCGAGTGCGGTAAACTTCTCGCGGCCGAGTTGACCGCGTCGTTGTACAAACACCCGAACGAACTCGAATACGAGAAGGTGTATGCGCCAATGCTCCTCTTCAGCAAAAAGCGATACGCTGCGCTCATGTACGAATTCGATCCTTCCACGCCATCCAAGATCGATGTCAAAGGACTCCAACTGGTCAGGAGGGATTCCCCACCCTTCGTTCGAGACGTGATGACGAACGTCCTCGACGCCATCATGTACCGCCGGTCGTTCGAAGAAGCACTCGACATCGCGAGAACGTACATCCTCGACGTCCTCGAGGACCGGATCCCGTTCGAGAAGTTCGTGGTCTCCAAATCCCTCCGATCCGGATACAAAAATCCGGAAAGTCTGTGTCACGTCCAAGTCGCCCAAAAGCGACGTCAACGAAACATCGATCCGCCCGGAGAAGGAGAACGCGTACCGTACGTGATCATCAAATCGCTCGAACACGCCAACGACCTCATCGCATCACGCGCGGAAGATCCCACGTACGTCCTCGATCACGGGCTGCAACTGGATACGCTCTTTTACGTGCGCAATTGTCTGCTCAAGCCGCTCGAAACCATTTTTGACCTCGAATACGAGAACGCGTACACCAAGCTGACCGAAGGCTCTATCGTCGAAATCATGGTGGGTCTCCAGAACGTCGAGGTGTCCGAAAAAAAAGAAGCCAAGCGGCTGCGCTTTCTCAAAGAGACGAACCAACTCGAGATCACGGCGTTCTTCAAGAAGAAGATTTAGCGATCTGTGTAATGACACTAATATGTTGACACAGTTCACTACGCATCATCATGTTGTTCTCCGAGAAGTCCATCGCCCTCGTCGCCATCTTCCTCATCGTGTCGGCCAAGCCAGTGTACGCGATCACATCCACAATCACCGACAAGATCGGTCTTCCCACCATCCAGTACGGCTCGCCGACGCGATTCGGGCTGCTCTTGCACGCCATAGTCCTCGCGGCGCTGTACGCTTGGGTCGCCAATCGGGTCTAGGCAGACTCAAAATACACACAGGTATGATCATCTCGATCGAAGGCAACATAGGGAGTGGGAAGAGCGAACTGATCGCGTCGATCGAAAAACACCTGGCTAGGGAAAAGCACGTCGGCTTCTTTCCCGAGCCTCTCGACGAGTGGGGAGACACGCTGCAGCTTTACATGAAAAACAAACGCAAGTGGGCGGCCCTCCTCGCACTGGACATCTTACGTGGATTCGGCAACGTCACCGCGTCTGATACCACACATCAGGTCGTCGAAAGATCACCGTACGCGTGTCGACACGTCTTCTGCGAACTGGATCGGAACGCGGGGCACGTGACGAAAGAGGAACTCGCAATCATCGATCAGTACGTCGACCTGTACGGATGGAAGCCGGACCTCATTCTTCACCTTGAGGTCAACGATGCCGTCTGCTGCGATCGCATAGAAATGCGAGGAAGGGTCGGGGAAGATGGCATCACGTACGAGACGCTCCGCGCGATCTCGTTTCAGTACCAACGCATGTATAACGAACACTTCGCATCCACGCCCGTCATCCGATGCGTACAGAGCGAAAGCGAAAGCATGGACGCGTTTCACGCGCGCATATCGTACCTCGTTCTACGTGCGGTACAAGATCACGATAAGAAGAGCAGTCTGTAAAACGATCAGTGAAGCGAGCAACTCCAACGCGTACACTAACCAACCCGCGCGCAGCGTGATGTACTCGAGGATCGACGACGCGACGTCTTTCTCGCGGAAAATCACATGCGCACGGTCGATGGTCCTGCTCAACAGCTGATCAATGGCGATGTCGAACGAGTCTGCCAACATACCGTACTACCCGCCTTTCAGACGACGTCATTCTTTTCCATTGATTTCTTCGCATGCTTGCGATAGGACACCTTCGTCGATGGATGATCACGAAGACTTCGCGCTCGACGAGTCGTTCGTTCGGACCGTCGAGAACTGGCTTCTCACGGCGACTCGAGGCGTCCTCGTCCTGTCGCAAAAACAGACCGGGTGTGGCGTCACGCACATGCTGCGTCTCCTCCAATCGCGGCACGACGCGTCGTTCGTGTACGTGGAAACGATGGACACACACACGTCGAAACGAACCGTCTTGGGTCAAAAGAAAGTGGTCGTCATCGATCCACCAGACGAGTTCTTTGCGGATTCGACCAAGACGACGAGCCTCGCGAACGTCATCGAGTCTCCGCGTGTCCCCGTTGTCATCGCCGGATTTCGACGCCGGACAATCGTCGCCAAACTCAACGGTCTCCTCCGCAAATCGTCGGGACCGGTCGTTCGTCTCGACGTTCCCCCGCTAACGGACGAGCGTGCCATCGCCGTCTTGCGGCGCCGAGCAAAAGACACGGACGGGAGTCGTCATATGGACGTCGAACGAGCGTGGCACGAGACACACGACCTCCGTCATTGCCTGGAAAGCATGCAAGCGAACGGCACGACCACACGGGAGATCCTTCCCGACGGGACGGACGGATTACGTGCCGTGCTCCAGCAGTCGACGACAAGAACCTTCGGCGATCGATGTCGCATCGCCGAAGGGGACTCGACCATCATGGTCGACGGCGTCTTCGAAAATTACGTCCACGGTCTCGACGACGTCGAGAACGCGACGGGAGTCATGGACACTCTATGTCTCGCGGACCTCCTCGAGTCGGCGTCGTACCAAACGCCCACGTTCGATCCGTCCGGGTTGACGGCCGCGCTCGTCGCCGGAGTCGCCGTCAACGACGTTCACGTCACCCGGAAAATAGAGACCTTCGGGACCGTCTGGGCACGGACGAATCATCGCGTCGTCAAGCACAAACAACTCGTCCGACTGGCGCGCCACGGCATCGATGTCGAGTCGGCAGCGTACGTCCGGGACATGGCATTATCGTCGCCGCCGTACCTGAGATCGTTGATCGATGCAATCGGACCGGACGATACGTGGACAGTCATGAAACTGTGGCCACCGACCGGCAAACGTCTCTCCCGCAAACGATTCAAACATATGTTCGACGCATCGACCGCTCCGTCATCGTCTGCAACTGTTAAGGACGTACGCTCGTCGTCGGCACGATGACGATCTGCTCCAACGTAGACGTCGTCGTCGCCGTCGCCGGGGGTGTCCGTGGTCTCCCGTTATTGCGCAATTTGCCCAGGAACGCACGGAACACGCACGGGTTCTTGACGAACTTGGCCAGCGTGATCAGCCACAACGCGATCGACACCACCCAAATCGCCTGTCGGAGCACGCGGTCGGAGGTGGGTTGGTAAATCGGCTGTACCAGGTTGTAGAAGAAGCTATTCCCCTTCTCCGCGTCGCCCCGGAAGAACATTTCGATACGTGTCAACGCGCACTCGTCGCTGTTCGCCAGCCAGTGCACGAACAAGAGCGGACCGGTCATCAGATGCAAAATATGAAGCTCGGGGTGCTCCATGATATCGAGGAACGGAACCGTCACGAAGAACAGCACGAACAAGATGTGCAAAGCCCAAATCACGTTCGCCAGAAGAAGATGCATACAGGTTATAGTACGGGCATGCAAAAGAAATGTGTTCGCATGATGATTGTAGAACGGACGAGTGGACGCGTGTGTGCACGCGATGCGGCCGCGTATCGTTCGATCCGCCGAGCGAACCCTTCGCCGTTCAGACAATCGAGGTTCCGAAGAGCGTCGAGGACGCCGTGCGGCGGGTCGGGTCGTTCCTTGATGCCACACACCACGTCCGATCGACCGCGGAAGAACTCGTCGTTCGCGTTGGAGGTCGATCCTCCAACGTCAACTTGGTCGCGGCGACGTTGTACGTCGCTTTCAGACGACACAATCTCGACCGCCTCGAGGACGAAATCACCTCACGCGTTCCAGGAGTCACGCGACGACTGTTCGCCAAGCATCTGAACAGACTACGTCGACATGGTTTGGACCACGACCACGACGTGGACGTCGGTCCAATCCTCAGACGAACACTGTCGACAGAGGATCGAACGTGGTCGATCTCGTCACGACGGCTCGTCGCGACGCGAGTCCGACGCGTTCAAAAGACGTACGACACGTTACGTCGCGTCCACGGAGACACGAAGACCGTGTCGACGCTCGTCCGGATGGCGTTAGCGCATCACCATGAACATGCTCAGCGCGACGAACAAACTGCAGCACAACATGGCGACGGGAACCAAGCACGGCATCAGCGTATCGACCATATTTTCGGACGCCTGCTCTCCGAGAATCCCACCTAACGGTGTGAAACACGCGGCAATGGCCCCCAAAAAACCGGCTGCCTTCCACCGGTCGCGAACCTGCGTCCCGACGCCACTGGAACTCGGTTTGGAAAAGAACCCTTTCTTCGTCGATGCGTTCACCATATACGTCTGCACACAAAAAATTGTACAATGACAGCAGAATGATGTATTCGCGGACAGAACCGTACGTGTCGTGGATCGGATCGACGGCGAGTATCGCATCCGACGTGGCGCTCACCGCCACCGACGGGTATTACACAAACCAGTACATGCAGGGCGGGAACATCGATCGGATGCTCGCACAGAGCAATCTACAAGCCGGAGACCAGTTCGCCGGACAACAACACGTCCCGAACAACACACCACCGCAAGTATCGAACGCGACGTCGTGGATCAGCGTCGCGTGCGTGTCGTGTGCTGCGGTCATGATGGTGATGATGATGGTCCTCCTGCTCGTGTAATCAGTCGTACAAGTTACATCATCATGAAAATGATGACGAACACGAGCACCACCATCATCGACATGGAGGACACACAAATCGCGGACGGTACCGCTTGTGCGGGGTCGAACTGTTGTCCGACCGCGCTGCCCGCGGCAGCGCCACCGAACGGAATGAAAAAGAACGGCAACGCGGCCAAGTTCAACCCGTTGAACAACGTGTTCGCTTTATCCATCTTCGACGAACCCGTCGACGTGGACGGTTTGCCACCGGAAGTCGACGACGACGGCGTGTTTCCCATAGCGACGACCTTGCCGTCAGATCCTCGGACCACGACCTTGCTTGAGCTGGCGGAGTACGCACTGCTCGGAGTCAAGTTTCGGGTGATATTCGGCATCTTTCTCATGCAAATACCGCGAGAAAAGGAGGTCGATCCTGATATTGCGAGCGAAAAAAAACATCATCACATGGGCGGTCTGCCGCACGTGAACTGGATCCCGTCGACGCGATCTCCACAGCTGGCTTTGATTCCGGTGAGAATCGTTCCGCGCGGACACGATTGCGTGGTAATTTTGCCGGACGGCTGGCTCTTTTCGACGCCAGCACTGCTAAAGGTTTTCCCGTCACCCCCGCCGATCCATCCCGTCGTCTTACCGTCGACGGCGTCGAAGCGTAAGCCCTTGATCTCGCCGTCCTTGGGTCGAACGGACCACCGATTCCATCCCGCGGGAGTTCCCGCCAACGCAAAGTCCCACAACGCGCGACCGCTCTGCGGTTTCAGTATGTCCTTGCTCACGTCCACACCGGACGCGATTTCCATGCCCACGCTGGCCAACGTACCCGCCACGCTCGTGGCCACGGCCGTCCACGCCAACGCACCCGCCGGGGGAAAAAGGATGGTCAGTGCGGCGGCTGCGACGGCCGTGATGGGCGTGAACGCAATCATCGCGATCGCCTTCGCGTCCGGACGGTCGCGTTTTCCACATGTCGGTTTGTTGGCGAAGATCCGCGTGGTCAATTTCTTCAACTTGGGGTCCCAACACCACGCTTGAAGTGCGTTCGTCGCCGAGTTCTCGCCGGAGAACCCGATGATGTCGCTCACGTACGATCCGGACGGGCACGTCGAGCCGATCGGTGTTCCTTTCATCGTCCCGTACGACGGACTCGTCCACGACGTCGTCGACGACGTTCCCATGGACTGCCACAGGTCTCGGACGTCGCCGTACACGACACCGGGAGTGCCCCGCATCCGCGTCATGAGGATGCACACTCCGCACACCATGACGGCACAACAACACATGAGGTACACCATGCTCACGACGACGAGTTCCGTGTCGCTCATTCGTCTCTCCTCTCAAGGGTCAACAAAATCATTTGCGCCACATCTTGAAACTGCTCAGAGCGTCGTTCTTCCACTTATCCTTCAGATTGATCGACGCGGGTCCGTCGATTCGGTACGGATCCCCGCGGTGGTCGCTGTCGTAGTACAAATCCGCGTTCACATTCGCACCGACCTGCACGAACGTCGCTCTGTCGTTGAAATCGTATGCTTTGAAATTGTTGATCGAGTACTCGTTCTCGTTGCTCCGCATACAGTACTCCCTTTCGGTGCCGTCCTGGTCGTAATGATCCCAAAACTTGATACAGTCGTCGCCCGTCTCGTTCAAGACCGTCACGGCTTCCGATCCGTCGCCGCTGGTCACGGCGGTACTGCCTCCATCCGCCGTCGTCGCTCCCGTCGGCGGCGCGCCAGTCGGCATCGGCAAAAACACGAGGGCACCGACACACATCGCCATGAACATGCTCATGATCAGCGGAAGAATGAGCAGAATGGCTTTGCTCATCTTTATATATATACAGGAGGTCAAGAAAGAATCAAGTACAATTCGATCGCTTGGTCCACTTGACGTCGGACCCCTTGCAACTGCCGGTACACGAGCACGCGATGTAGTCATCGCTTTTCAACCAAATATTCGACGATATACTGCCGGGTTTCAGGTGCCCCGCCACACGGTACTCGCCATTCAGCACCCCGTCGTTCACGCCCACGTACTGGTAGGCCGTGTTGTGAACGTCGACTAAGAAATTCCCGTGCTTCGATTTGTTCGTCTTGCACACGCTCTGACTCGAATTGCACACGTCCACGACGTGCACGTACACGCTCTTATTCTTGGTGAACGAGTCGGAACGCACTTCGAGGACCGACCACAAGAGACCGGCGGCGTCGCCCTGGAACACCGCGGCCGGAAACAGCGGCTTGCCCTTGAACGTTAAGCCGGCGGTCCCGTGTTTGAACAGGTCCACACCGACGAACCCGACACCGTTATCGTCAGCTTTCGATTGTCCGAAAAAGGTGATCCCGGTCGGTTTGAACCCCGCGGATGAACCATCACCGGTCGTCGACAGCGGGAGCGGCACGTCCCCTCTCGGTCGTCCGTTTCTCAGGATCAGGAGGCATACGCAGCACACCATCATCACCGCACACGCGATGAAAGGTACGAAGAAGATCAGCATCCGCGGCCTGTACAGTACATCAATACTTTGTCTTTGTCAATGTACTGGATCGTCGGCGACCGACGACAAAGAATTTGGGTCACCGAAGAATTCGCCAACGAGTGCGGGACGTACGCCATGTTTTTCGACGGCGAATCGGAGTTCGAGTGTCCGTTGGACATCGCCGACGAGATCCAACGTCTCGTCGCGGTCCGAAGTGAAGATATCTCGTTCGACCAGTTCGAGACGCCCGATCTGGTCCAACAGGTACACGCCGCCGACTACTTGGCGAACGAACGCGCCGCCACGCGTCTGGGCCGCGAAATCGCGGAACGACTCGCGGGAAAGACGCCGCGAGCTATGGCCGAAGAAATAGGCGTCGAGTACGAACCGGACGCGACGCGGGAAGCAGCCTTCGGAACGTGGTTGATTCCGAAACACCGAGTCAGGCCGTGGGACGAAACGGGACACAACTGGAAGTGAATTGGAAGCGTTACAGCATCATCATCATCATCATCATCCCACCGCCGATCACCACGACCAAACAACATACGGCTGCGATGATGACCCAGTTCTCCACACCGCTGATGATATCGTCCTTCTGCCACCATTCGCGCGTGTCCGGCGCAGGGTAATAGAACGACGGGTTCGTGTCGGTGCTCGTGTTCGTGTTTGTACCCGACCCGGTAGACGACGAAGACGAGGAACCGTCACCAGCACCCTGACTGGTGTTCGGTTTCGAACGAGGTCCACTCGCCCACCATTTCTGGTAAATCATCTTGTCCTTTCCGCCCACGTCGAACATTTGACACGTCCCAGACCCTTCGCGCCAACTCCACCCGCGACACTCGACACCCTTGTCCCAACACCGCTGACGACACCCCTTCCAACTCGTTTCCGTCGTCTCGCTCGAGCCTTTCAGGATATTCGCCTTCTTGAACTTGTGGTCACAAAACACGTACCCCTTCATATTGTTCGGACACTTGTCGGTCACGTCCTTCTTCTTGTCGTCGTCCTTCTTGTCGTCGTCCTTCTTGGTCGGCGCAGGTGTCGTCGTCTTCGGCGCCGACGCGTACGATTTGTTCAAATCGTTCATCTCCTTGATGAGTTCGGGTGTGAATACGGACGTCGTGGGTTTCTTCTCACCAGTGTCCGTCCGGCACTTGGAATTGTACTCGCTCGCGTACCGCGTGCGGTACGTCCCCGATCCACTGAAGCCCGTAAACCAGTTGTTCGCCACGCCCGGTTCGACGCAACGTGACAACAAATCGCTGTAATTCTTGTCCGCTTGCGACATACGTATTCTCTAACCGCGCAAGAAATTATGTCAGTCGTACGGGCGGCTCGTACACGTCCAAGTCGGCGACGTGGTCGGGGGTCATGCACGACGGATCGATGTCGGCCGAAAGCACGCCAGCTCGCTGCAAAACGCGCGTGACCAACTCGCTGCAAAACACGACGTTCGGTCGACGCGGCAACGGCAAGCCCAGGACACACGTACCCATCAACCACGAGACGTGGTCGTCGTCGTACCCGTGATTCTGGTACGTCGACACGATCGACTCGATCGTCCCCGACGGCGGCGGCGACGAAAGACGAGACCAGTACACGTCCCCGTCGTACGCGTTGACGCGCGCAGCGACGTTGTACGCGTACACGCCACCACCGCGGTTGCCGAGCTCGGTCACGTCGCCCGCGTCGTGCGCTTCCACGACGTTCGAGTCGCCGACGATCATGCCCACGTGCGTGTACCCGAGCAACCACGTACGAAGACCACCGACCCGAGGACGAAACAGGAGCACGTCACCCGTCCGCATCGATCGAATCGCGTCCGACAAGGCCATCGTCCGCGTCCGGGTCGTCCGACGTCTGTACGCACAGACCGTGTCTGACACACAAATCACGATGACAAATACACAAACCACACTCGCGATCGATCGATGCATTTCAATTACGACATATTTTCGAGCAGCATGTTGTTCACCCTCACATCGTCTCTCGTCTACGTCCTCTTCGTTTCGAACGTCGTACGCATCGCCGCGTTCAAAGTGTTCGCGACGATGTACACGGACAACTCGGTCGCGGCGGGCGGGGCGAAGCTTTCCGAATACCCCGCACGCATCGAACTCAACGCGCGCTCCGTTAACGTGTACCCGATCGCCATGTACTCGGATCGCATCGCCACCTTCAAATACAAAATCGTCAAGCTCCACAACAGGAAAAACGGACGCACCGCCTACGCGCACGTCATCGACGAATGCGCGAGCGGGGATTGCCACGAGAACCGGGCCTTGGCACGCAAGAAGGGCAGTGTACTCATCGACGTGCACAAGAGCATGTGGAACGCACTCGGTCTCAACGAGTACGGCATCCATCAACTCGAAGGCGTCGTCGCCACAAGCAAACGGTACACGTTCAAGAACAGCCCTGGCATTCGACGTGTCACGTCGAACAAAGCGAAACATAACTACTTACCGGCGAAATGGAAGCTGTGACGCACGAAGACACTCGATCACGTGATGACGAACGCGAACTACGCGTGCCGAGCCTACCGCGGCGTCTAACACGCCCAAATCGCCGCGATGTGTCATGTACTCCCACACGGCCTCGTCATCGTCGTCGTTACCTAGTAAGTCGCGGACCGTCTCGAGACGGTCCGCGAACGATCGCGTCCAGTCGCGCGAGACCGCGGCAGCATGCTCCGCGATACTACTACTATGACGACGACACATCCTTCTGTCGTCCACCGACCCAATAAATTCAAGCAGTTCATTGCGATGTTACAGTTCAAACGACTTCCGGTTCGTCGACTTCGTGCTTGGCGTCTTGCACCAATCCTTCGATCCGTCCGACGGCATCCTCGAACGACGCGTATGCGCGCAGCGCCGCCTCGGTCTCCGTCTTCGCGTCGGCGATCAGCTGCTCGATGGCATCACGAAACTCGTCGTCCGACGTGCACTCGGTGGCCTGGAGAGAACGCAACTCAGCCTCGGCGCGGCTCAAATCGGCGATCCGTTCGGCGGCCGGGGCCACGATCTCCTGGTAGTGCACGATCATTTCGCACAAAGCGGCTTCCACGGCCGTGACGTACCGATCGAACATGACGAGACCGATCACAGATTTCGAAGTATCACGTCCACGGCCTGTTGCAAGTCGTCGTGCAAACACTCGCGTTGGACGTCCAGAGCACCTTGGAACGCGGGCGGACCCTTCCGCTGGGTTGTGAACTTCGAACGGGCCGCCGAACGGACGACCGCTGAATCGGAGATGGCAGCGTGCTGAATTCCACCACACAACTCGCGGAACGTGGGATTCGAGACCACATCCTCAAGCGTGTCAGCATGGACTGACGCGATCAACTGGATACCGCGACGCGAAGCGGTCAACGCGCTCGCCGCGTCGCACGGACTCATTAACTCGTCGATCACGATAGTCTCCGGACTATGGTTTCGGACCACGTCCAGCACCGTATCTGCATGCGTCGTTCCCTCGTGGACACACGCGCGACGCGCGTTCCCCAGAGCGACCGAAGGGGACGCGGGCGTCCCGAACCCGCCCAATTCACCCACTTCGTCGACAACCACCACCCGACGACGTTCGGCGAGAAACTTGGCGATCGTACGGAGCGTCGTGGTTTTCCCGGACGCCGGCGGACCGAACAACAGCACGCTGTGACCGTCGAGGAGGAACGACTGTGTATCGGCCGCTAACGTCTCATCGGGCTGCGTGACCCGGCTCACGCGCATCGTGATCCCGCAAATCGAGCCGCGGAAGTCGCGAATCGCCGAGAATCGATTGAACGACGATGGGTGACCGCCGCGGTTTCCGCGCGTCTCCAGGGACGCCCACATCGTCTCCAGATCTTCCTGAAGAATGACCTTTGACGGAAACTCGACGGGCTTGCCGTCGCGAACGTGCACGATCGCTTTTTTACCCACGTCGAACGAGACGTCGATGACGTCCTCGTTATCACTGAACGACAGGAACTGCTGAAACGACTCCGGATCGGCAAACATGTGCGAGACGTGCAAAGGCTTCGCGACTCGACCGAATAACGTCGCGATCCCTTCGCGTGTGTCGTCACGTGGAACCGTCGACGCCAAGCATCGAAAACGTGCGACGCGAAGACGTACGGGCGAAGAGATGGACGGGACGATGGCGCGTGAAATCATGACGCTCGTTTTTGTGTGTGACGACCATGACGCTCGTCGTGGCCTTTGATCCCGGGATCAAACATCTCGGTACGTGCGTGCTGGACGACGACGACGGCACCGTCGTCGAATGGAAAAGCGTCGACGTGAGCGGAGGGGTCCGGGGATTCTACGCGTCGATACACGTTCTCGACTCGATTGTCCGACGGGCACGGACGGTCGTCATCGAGCGACAACCACCGCACAACCCCGGCGCCGTGCAAATCCAGCACTGGCTCGAATTGTACGTCCACTCCACGAACCCCACGTGTCATATCGAACTCCTGAACGCACAATCACGCGTCGCGTTCGTGCGTCGTCAACGACCCGATCTGCTCTTCGGGACGTACGCGCAGCGCAAAAAAAGCAGCGTCCAATACGTCAAAGCGCTAATCAGCGGCACGTCCGTGGAAACCGTCCTCGACGACGCGCGAAAAAAAGATGACCTCGCCGAAGCGTTCATCATGGCAACGATGGTCCGACGAACGACAGATTCGACGACAATATCTGACCGTATGGAAGAGTACAGGACGACCGCATCGACGACCGCTTCGACGACCACATGAACGCCACGAGACTCATCCTGTCCAACCGCTTCCTGGAACGGCTGATGCAGTACCACCTCATCCTGTTCGTCGTGTTCTGTGCCATTTACAGGTTCGGCATCGATTTCAAGAAGCATTTTACGGCCAAAGAAAACACCATCTCGCTCGTGTCGTACTACGTCCTGCTGACACAGACGTCCGTCATGGCGGGAGAAATCGCACCACGCACCAAGCTCGGTCGGTCGCTCCTGGCCACGCACGTCTTCCTCTCGTGGTTCGTCGTCATCCTATCGATCACGCCCGTCGGCGATACCATCCCGAACGCCGTACGACCCAACGTGCCGAACATCGAGTACTAGAGAGAAAAACGATGAGCGCGCGAATTCTCCACTTTCATTTTCTCGTTTCCCGTCAGCGTCGTCGTCACCATGGATATCACCATTCAACGCGAACGAGATGAACGCCAAGTCGACGTCTTCGGAACGAACAGAACGGCACCGACGATCGCCATTCAACGTCCACACGCGAACGCATCGCCACCTCTGGCCATCCCTCCGCCGCGGTCGTCCGTTCCCACCCAGCCAGGGGGGGTCGCACCACCACCTCCGCCTCCGCCTCCGCCTCCCGTGACACGCGCCCCACCGGAGGCATTCGATTTCGGCGACTTTGCTAACGCGGGACGCGTGCGACACGAGTCGCCCTCGGCCACCGACGACGACTCCGAACCGGGGGAGTACGAAGACGGTGACGTGGACTACCACCAAAACAACGAACCACACGGCAACGAGGAGTACCCCGACTCCGTGAGCGAGTACGTCGAACGACCGTCACCCGGCTTTTCCAGCATCGAGGAGGAACGCAATGCGCTGCTCTTCAAGATCCATCGAGCCATCCGGGGCGGTATGCCCGTCGAAAAGCCAGAGACGAGCACGGATATACGCGACCTCCGTACCATCGTCGGCCGAATCGAGAACGAAGTCGCCCTCGATCGGTCCATCAAGTTCCAACGCAAGATGGTCTGCATGCTCACCAGCTCGATCGAATGGGTGAACGGACGGTACAACTGGGCCGATTTGGACGGGTGGTCGGACTCGGTCGCCACGTCTATCCAAGAGTACGATGACATCTTCGAGGAGCTCCACGTGAAGTATCGTGGGTCCATGGCGATCGCACCCGAGCTGCGGTTGGTATTCGCGCTCGCGGCCTCGGCGTTCTGGTTCAATCTGACGAAGAGTATGAGCAAACAGATCACCAATTCCCTCGCCAACGGCGGGACGGGAGGATCCGGAGGAGGACTCGATCTGTCGGCGTTACTGGGGTCGATGATGGGCGGCGTCGGTGCCAAACCGGGAGGTCCGACGGCCAATCCATCACCACCGGGAGTCAACGCGACGACGACCAAACCGTCGGCACCGTTCCCGACGACGACGGCCACGACGACGGCCACGACGACGGCCACGACGACGCAAGGAGGTCCCACCGTCCTCCGCAAACCGATGCGCGGTCCCGAAGCGGGGATCGGAGCCATGTTCGGCGGCGTTCCGCCACCCGTGTTCGAACCGAACTCGCTCCCCAGGATGACCGACTCGAGAAAACGCGACAGAGATGACGATGGCCTCGACGGCGGTGATCGTCGCGACGATAAGAGCGAACGATTGAGTGACGTCGTCTCCAGCGACGGATCGTCCGATATCAGCGACTCGTCGTCGTCACGCGGTTCGTACACCAGCGGCAGCAGCGAAGACGAACAAAGCATCAAAATCACCACCGTCCCAGTCGGAGGAGGACGCGGACGTGGTCGAGGACGAGGGACGGGACGTGGAGGAGGACGCGGAGGAGGACGCGGTACCAAGAACGTACTCACCCTGTGAGCGTACTCACCCTGTGAGCGTACTCACCTTGTGAGCGTACTAGCCATATTATTATGAATCTCTAAGACATGCTTCCATACACGAGCTTCGACGATGCTTGGGGTGCACCGATCGCACCGCAGATCACCAATCCGTACAAGGACGTCAACCAGGAACAACAGCACCGTCCTCACCGCTCGGACGTCGACGTGTGTCGCGAGGTGATGGCCAAGACCATGGCGACGCAAGGATGTCTCGGCGTCCGTCGGCTCATGGGTCCTTCCATCTGTGCCGCAATGGACCAACACCGTCACAAACACGCGCCTCGACACACTCGGTTCGCGTCGGTGAGCCACGACGACTTGATTCTGCTGCTACTTCTCGGCATTCTCCTTCTTCTTTTCCTCCGCGACTAACGAACGACGTCCACTCGTACGGCGTTGTCACTCCGCCGAATCGAAATCAAACGATTCATTTTGTGATGAGCAATCAACACGAAATGACCACGTGCCTTGGAAAGTCGACCATCGGCATCACACAAAAGCCACAAGAACGGGACGGACTCGTCTCCTCCTACGACAAACGACTCGACGACTGTGTTCTCTCGTGCAACGATCGCGTCCGAATCCCAGCCAACACGTTTGCGATGGTCACGACGTGTTCGGTCCTCGCCATGTTCTTCGACGAGATGCCCGATCGCGGCGAACGTACTTTTTACGTCGACGCTCCATCGGCACTCGTACAAACGCTCGTCGACATCATCCACGCGAAACGACACGTCAACGAACTCGAGGACGTCACGCACATCGCCGATCTCCTCCATCTCATGGATTACCTGGGGTGCACGTACAAATGGCGTAAAATAGTACAGAGACTGTGGGCCGTCCTACGCACCCAACCACTCGACGCGGCAGGACCGGTCCTCATGGAACACGCCCAATTGCTTCTGCCCGAGTTCAGAAGCGGGTACCTCCATAAACTCCGACTCATGTACCCCCACTGGTCCGACTTCTCCAAAGTGTTCGACCATATGGTCATCACAGGTCGATTAGCCGTCGTCCTCATCGAGACGCTGACGCGGTTCTTCCCCGTTTGCGTCCTCGTCGACGCCATCCGTCAGCACGCACCGGAATCACATCGAAACGACATCGTCCACGTCGTTCTGTCCATACGTCGTCTCGGAGCCATGTTCCATCCCGACGAACTCGCGTGGACCATGCGTCGACTCCCGTGTATGCCGATCGTCGACTGCGTCCGAGACGCGTTCACGGTGGTCAATCGACCGTGCGGCTCGAAAATCCCGTCCTCGATGCTCACGTACCCGACCAGGAACATGGCGTCGTTCTTTTTCGTACTCGACGACGTGTCCTCCCGCAAACGGACCACCGTCTCGTTCCCAGAAAAAGTCGCCAACTTCGTCATCGATCCGTCCAACGGGTCCGTCGCCATCGGGGTCAATATGGACAAACTCGGCAGCGAGACCGCCAGCGTCGCACTCACAGCGTACGTCCGCGCGACCGTCTTCGACGACGTCGTTTGTCCAGCCGGACGCGCCATCGATCAGTGGAAAGATGTCGAAATCGACGAAAACGGGATGTGGTCAGTGCGCTTCGACGACGTCATCCTCAACGGACCGGACTGGCTGAAAATCGACGTGTTCTGGCTGCACGATCCTCGCATATGCTAGCTTTCTCCATTATCTCGACCTACTGAAACGATGCCGCTCATCGTACGAGGCAATCTCCTCCAGTCGCGAGGTCGCGTCGATTGGTTACCGGACGGCAACGCATTGCAACCAAGTCTCACGTTCGCAACCGACCCGGATACGGGCGTGTACCGCGGCGGCGATAACGAACTCGTCGTCGCGACGGACGGCGAAGATCGGTTCAGAGTCAACGCGTCCGGTACCGTCTTGTACGGAGATACGCCGGTCGTAGACGTTGTCGCCAACAGCACCGAACAATACGCGGGATCGTCCCTCCGTCTGGTCAACAACGCACACCCGTCCACGCGAAAATCCGTCGAAATCGGCACGTTCGTACGAGACGCCGACGCCAACAACTCGTACTTCTCCATTAACGTGTTAAACGAACAGAACGCGTACGATTCGACCGCGGCACACTTGGATTTGTCCGCGAACGTGTGGACGTTCACGACCGATACCACGATCCGATCTACCAGACCGTCACTGACACTCGACGCGTCCGGAAATGCACAGTACGATGGGTCGAAAATCACGTTCCTCAACAATGCCAGCGATGATACTCGACGAGGCGCGACCATCGGGACCTTCGTCAAGAACACGGACGGTTCCGAAAGCTACTTCGCAATCGATGCGTTGTCGAATCTCGACAGCTACCTGGCGACGCTAGCGACGTACGATCTGACCGATCACCGGTGGTCCTTACGCACACAGAACGACGAACGACTCGGAATCGAAAACGATGGGAACGTCCTCATTACGGGAAATTTGCTCGTCGCCGCGGATATCGTCGCGTTCGCGTCCGACGAACGGTTGAAACGGGATCTCGTCCCGATCCAAAATGCGCTCGCCACCGTGAAAGAATTGACGGGATACACGTACAGGTGGCGTGACGATATCGACGGTTTGCCCTTACGAGGTGACGATATGGGACTGCTCGCACAGGACGTTGCGCGTGCAGGTTTGACCACGTGCGTGACCACGGCACCATTCGACAGGAACGCGGACGGTTCGTCCAAGTCGGGTCATGACTACCTCTCGATCCAATACAACAAACTTCACGCTCTGCTCGTCGAATCGATCAAACAACTCGATGAACGACTCGAAGCGATCGAAAACACGCTGAACCGATTATAACTTCTTGCAGTGGAGTAAGATTCCCAACGGCGTGATGCCACC
>Ga0181589_10000684_pt1 | contig 24912 bp, 12 predicted proteins | sample 071ome_25_FD_132444 | JGI IMG/M metagenome (GOLD analysis project Ga0181589, IMG submission 132444) | Coastal salt marsh microbial communities from the Groves Creek Marsh, Skidaway Island, Georgia - 071410BT metaG (megahit assembly) | ecosystem: Environmental > Aquatic > Marine > Intertidal...
AGGACAAACTAGGTGAAGGGGCATAGGGCGTCAAAGCAATTAAGGGTTCTCCTGTAAGAGCCACCCGCAGGCCTCACCTGAGGTCCAAAGAGCATGGAAAGCAGCACCAAGATATGCCCGGGAATAGGCTAGGTTTTCAGCGCTGCTGAGCTTCCATCCGCTCCTCGACTTCTGCAATACGATGATCCATACCTTCCAGGTGTTCCTGGATCCCTCCCATATGTTCCTCGATGCCACCGATATGTTCATGGATGGAGCCTGTCTCACGAGCATGCTGCTCCAGCTGATGAACTTTTTCATGGAGTGCTTCCACATGGTGAAAATGCTGCTGCTGTTCCTCCATCCGGCGATGAGCATGCTCCAGAGCCTCACCCAATTCGCGCATGCGATGATGGGTTTGCTCCAGCTCTTGCTCCAACCTCTCAAATCTCTCCCATCGTTGCGCAAGATCTTCCACTCGATGTTCCAGATGCTGGATCAGACCCCCGAACTCACTGGAAGATTCCCGAGAGTCTGCATGACGCGTCCATTCCCGTATTTCCTGCACTGCCTGGTGAATGGACTCGATCATGGGAGGCGGGCCTGAGCGATGGGCCTGAGCTTGATTAAAAAAGTCTTCGCCACGAGGCCGGTCTTGGGACTGCGAAGCGCGATCTCCACTACGCTCCATCCGCTCAGCAAGCTGATGGCGCAATCTTCTGGCCCGATTCATAGTTTCTTCAGCAGATTCATGCTTTCCCGAAGCCCTGAGTTCCTCGGCTTCCTGGACCATGCTTTTGATTTGTTCCCGCAATTCCGGGAAAGCCTGAGAACGAGCCGAAGGTGGGCGCTGCGCCTGAATGGTGAACGTTACACAAGTCAAGCAAATGAAATGAACGAAGAAGGCGTTCATCAGAAAGTCAGTGGTGGAAGTTTTCATCGTCTGTATGTTTTGTTTTGTTTAAAGTAATGTCAATGCTCTGGGGGCCCGTGGAGTCAAAGGCACTTTCGCAAGATAACCCAGGATGCTTGAGCCCTTCAATGCCATATTAGCGCATGATCCAGAATCACCAAGGACAAGAGTCAGACGCTGCTTGCAAAGAAAAGTTGAGAGAAGCTCAGCGCCTCCGAAACCAATCCTTCAGCTCGGAGGAACGGGCCGACCAGTCTCGATCATTACGGGATGCCCTTTCCTCACACTCCGCATGGCAAACGGCTCATTGTATTTTCGCCTTCGTTCCCAGAAGCGATGAGCCGGACATTCTTCCCCTGCTTCGATCGGCATTGGCTGAGGGCAAAACTCTAGCCCTCCCACAATTTCAAAAAAATTCTGGAACCTACCGGGGAGCTATCATCCGAGATTTCAACAACGACCTTAGTCCCGGCCACTACGGGATCCCGGAGCCCTTGGCACATTGCACCGGGCTTGAGGACCAAAGCGTTGACTTGACCTTGGTCCCGGGAATGGCCTTTGATAGTCAAGGCTGGCGATTAGGCAGAGGAAAGGGTTTCTACGACCGTCTTTTGCCTTCCATCTCTGGCCAAAAATGTGGCGTTGCGTTCGATCATCAATGGGTCGAATCGGTACCGCACGAACCCTTAGATCAGAAAATGGATTGGATCATCACACCTCATCGCTGGGTCAAGGCCCGGAAGGACGTGTGAGCATGAAATGTCAATAGCTGTTGTGATTTGGGGCCCGGCGGTTTGGCTCACCGCAGGGGCCCTTGCTGGCTTCGCCACTTGCTACGCATGGACCCGCATCCGGCAGCAGAAGTGGCAGCAGGACAAAACCTCCTTGTTGCGTCAGGCTGCAGATGAGGCCAGGGAATTATTGTCCTCAACCACTCTCAAGGCGGAAGCTGAAGCAACCGAAATCAAGCAAAAGGCCCAAGCCTCCCTGGACGCCCAACTCGAAACCCACGCCAGGCAGGTAACCCGAGTGGAGCAACGAGAGCAGCTCATCAACGAGCAGCTTGCTGGTTTTGTTCGACAGGAAAAGATGCTCCAGTCCCAGCAAGAGCAGCTTGAGGGGAGGTCGCAGAAACTCAAGAAACAGGAGCAAGTGCTTTCATCGCTTTCGGCCCAGCGACAGGTGGAACTCGAATCGATCGGCCAAATGACTCAGGCAGAGGCCCGTCAAATCATTCTTCACGAGGCCGAGCAACATTCTCTCAAGGATGCTCAGGAGGCCGACCGACGCATCCTCGAGAGAGCCAAGCAGGAAGCGGAAGTCCGCGCCAAGAAGATCATCAGCCTGGCCATCCAGCGCTTTGCCGGCGAACACACGTTTGATTCGACCACTTCCACGGTCGCACTGACCGGCGATGACATCAAGGGCCGCATCATCGGTCGCGAGGGCCGCAACATACGATCCTTCGAGGCTGCTACGGGCGTGACAGTCCTAATCGATGACACCCCGGGAGCCGTGGTACTCTCTGCTTTTGATCCTGTCCGAAGGGAAATTGCTCGGGAAGCCATGAGTCGGCTCATTGAGGACGGCCGCATTCACCCCTCACGCATCGAGGAAGTCGTTCACAAGGTGGAGGAGGAAATTGATGAAACCGTCATTCGGCTGGGTGAAGAGGCGGTTTACCGCTCTGGCCTGCCTCCGGCACACCCAGAAATTGTCAAGACACTCGGAAAGTTACACTTCCGGAATAGTTTCTCGCAGAACGTCCTCAACCACTCCGTGGAGGTTGCTCATCTCACCGGTTTGATGGCAACCGAGCTTGGCCTCAATATTCTGGATGCCAAGAAAGCTGGTCTATTTCACGACGTCGGCAAGGCGATCAAACACGACATGGAAGGTTCCCATGCCATCATCGGAGCAGATTTCATTAAGGCTCACGGCGAACAAGATCTCGTTGTCAACGCAGTAGCTGCCCACCACGATGAGGTCGAGCATCATTCGGTCCTGGGCATCCTGGTCAGCGCGGCCGATGCCATCAGTGCTTCAAGGCCAGGGGCTCGATCTGAAACCATGACCACCTACATCCAGCGGCTCCAGAATCTGGAAGATATTGGAACCTCTTTTGAAGGCGTCGAAAAATGCTTTGCCTTCCAGGCTGGGCGCGAAGTCCGGGTCGTGGTCTCTCCCAAAATCATTTCAGACGAACAAGCTTATGAACTCTGTCGAAAGATTGTTCGGAAAATCGAAGATGATTTGCAATATCCTGGACAGATTCGAGTGACCGTCATCCGCGAAACGCGCTGCGTCGAATTCGCCAAGTAAGTGGGCGCCCTTCATTTCACAAGGAGCCCATAAGATTTCAAAAAAGCATTGCCCTGCCTGCATCCAGCAGATGAAATGCGTCCATGTTTTCACACGTGGTTATTTTTTGGACGGATCCTGAACAACCCAACGCCGCTCAGGAGTTGATCGACGGAGCTCACCGATACCTCAAGAACATTCCAGGCGCGGATTTTTTTCATGTAGGGCGGATGGCAACCAGTGATCGCCCGGTGGTGGATCAAAGTTATCAGGTGGCACTGAATATTGCCTTCAAGGACAAGGCCACTCAAGATGCTTACCAGGTTCACGAAGATCATGTAAAATTTGTCGAGGAAATTTTCAAAAGGGTATGCAAGAAGGTCGTGGTTTACGACTTCGAAGGATGAGTCCAAAAAAGCTTTCTCCACAAATTAACTGAACCCAGAACCCAACAGCCCTGCCGTTGGGTTTTTTTGGACACCGCACTCACGCAAGTCGACAAATGAAAAGCAAACACTTCCATTGGAGGCCAGGCGGCTATTGCAGATCCATAATGGCCTTTCTTGGGTGGAGCCTGATTCTGACAGGCACCTTACAAGGCCAGCTGATCATCAATGAATTCCTGGCATCCAATCGACGAGGTCTTATCGATGAAGACAGGCAGCGTGTGGATTGGATTGAGATTGCCAATACGAGCACCCAGCCTGTCTCTACCGAGGGCTGGTCTCTGACCGACGATCCTGAAAGGCCAAAAAAATGGATCTTGCCTTCCAGTGTCTTGAGGCCTGGAGAGCATCTTGTCATTTTTGCTTCTGGAAAGAATCGACAGCCCCAAGGAGGCCCCTGGCACACCAATTTCAAATTGGCCGCCCAGGGTGAGTATCTGGGGCTCTATGCGCCCCATACCGAAGAAGCCATTTCAGATTTTTCACCCAGCTACCCCCCCCAATTTTCTGACATCTCCTATGGTTTTGTATGGCGCGAGAAGTCCTTCTCCCTCATCGATCCCAACACAGAAGGTCGGTTGAAGGTTCCCGACAACGCAGATATGGATTGGGTCCAGTTGGATTTCAACGACGGAGCCTGGACGACATCCCTACCCAGCATGGGGTATGACACCGGAACCAAGGATGAACAAGTTGCAGGTCACGGTCTGCAATTAAAGGCTTCACAACCTGAGCTTTACTGGGCGTTCGAGGAAACTCAGGGAACCCTGGCAGCCAATCAGGGGTCGCTGGGATCAGCCGCTCAGGGCCTCTATCAAGGTCAGCCTAGACTCACCCAAGAAGGGCCACGCCCCCCAGCCTTCCCCATCCTTCATGACGACAACCTGGCGACCGGCTTCGATGGGCGAAACGATGCTGTTGAAGGTCCAGAGCGACTGCTCAGTGGAAGTCGGGCTTTTACCATGGCCGGATGGATTCGTCCCGAGGGCACTCAGTCCAGCCGCACAGGACTGTGGGGACAAAATGATGCAATTGAGTTTGGCTTCATTCAGCAAGGAACCCTGCAGCTTTGGTCACCTGCCGGCAGCCTGAATTGGGCTTACCCTCATCCCTCGGGGCAATGGCATCACATCGCTGCAGTCGGCAATGATCGTGAACTCATTCTCTATGCTGATGGCCAGCGGGTAGCATCCAGCGGTCACAATGGGGACCACTTTGGCAGGTCCAACTTTCCCTTTCGCGTGGGTGGAAATGGAATCTTTGATGCAACGGGCAATCATTTCAAGGGATCCATCGACGAGGTCGCACTTTGGAATCGAGCACTAAGTGATGAGGAAATCCAAAAGCTCTTGAAGGAAAGCGCGGCAAAGGATTACACCGCGCTGATTCAAACAGATCTTAAAGATTCCATGTATCAGCATCAGTCAACCGTCGACACGCGTTTCACTTTTGAGGTTTCTGATCCGAACGGACTCCACCAACTCGACCTGAAGTTGAGAATCGATGATGGCTTTGTTGCGTGGATCAATGGCACGGAGGTGGCGACATGGAATGCTCCCGAGAACATGGATTGGAAGGGCCATGCCACCGAAGAACATCCCGATCAGGAAGCCATGGAATGGCGATCCTATTCACTGGACGCTTCCCTGCTTCACAAGGGCCGGAATGTCCTGGCTGTGAGAGGATTCAACCTCGATACACACGATCCGGATTTCTTACTCACCCTGCAATTGGATGGGGTCTCCTCCATCGACAGGGGAAGTGAGCCAATGTTCATGCGATCCCCTTCTCCGGGAGAAAAAAACCATCAAACACCCGATCAGAGCCTCCCCCTTTTGACCGATGTCAGCCACCAACCTACCCTGCCCATGGCGGGAGACCCCATCCACATCACTGCTCGGCTGGATGCTTCGTTACCCCAACCAGACTCCCTGCATCTGCGCTATCGATTCATGTTCGAAGGCGAAAAGGAAATCCCCATGCGGGATGATGGCTTGGGAGGAGATGACACGGCGGAGGATGGTGTCTGGACGGCCATCATCCCCTCTTCCATCAACTCGGCAGGATGGATGCTCCGATACGCGGTCCAAGGGGTGGATGCAGATGGCAACACGATGCGCTGGCCGCTCTTTCCAAACCCGCGGGATTCAGCAGCTTACCTGGGTCTGGTAATCCATGACCCGTCCATCCAAACGAAGCTGCCAGTGGTTCACCTGTTCATGGAAAACCCCAGCATGGCCGACACCGATAGTGGCACTCGAGCCTCTCTGTTTCATGACGGAGAACTTTACGATAACATCCACATCAGTGTTCACGGTCAGAGCTCTCGAGGTTTTCCAAAAAAAAGTTACAACCTGGATTTCAATCAGGATCATCGTTTTGCTTACCAGTCGGATGCGAAGCGTGTGAAGGATATCCGCCTGATGACGCAGTGGGGGGACAAATCACGGGTTCGAAACACCCTTGCCTATGAGATGATCCAGAAGGCTGGGAGCCATGGCCATTTTTGTTTTCCCGTAAGAGTTCAACGCAATGGATCCTTTTTCAGCATTGCGGACATGATGGAGGACGCCGATGACCGCTGGTTGGAGCGGCTGGGGCTGGATCCTGAGGGAGCCCTCTACAAGATGTACAACAACCTGGGGGGAGCCGGCGGAAATGAAAAAAAGACCCGGCGATGGGAAAACACAAAGGATCTCCAGGACCTAGTGAACCTTTTGAGTGAAAGTCGTCCCCTGGCCCAGCGTACTCGAGATGCTTGGGATGTCTTGGATCTTCCCCAAACGGTCAGTTACTTTGTCGCTCTAGCCTTATGCAGCAGTCAGGACCATGGGCATAAGAATTACTATCTTTACCGCGACAGTGAAGGCTCCGGTGAATGGGCCCCTCTCCCTTGGGATGTTGATCTTTCCTGGGGCCGAAACTGGGTCGATGCCAGAGGCTATTTCCACGACACCCTTTACCAGGACAACGAACTGGATTTCTACAATTCGAGCCAGCAGAACAAACCGACAAACCGCCTTTACGAACTCGTCAAACAGGCCAGCCCTTTTCAAAGCATGGTGCTGCGTCGTCTGCGTACCGTGATGGATCACTGGCTGCAGACACCGGGTGTCAGCAGCAACCAGGGCATCATCGAAGCACGCATCCTGACCTTGATGGACCGTATGGATCCCCCGGAAATCCGCACCAGCGATGCTGACCTAGACACTCAACGCTGGGGTAGCTGGGGAAATCGATTGTCCATGCGTCGCGAGGCACAGCGCATCATCGATCTTCATTTACCGGGGCGGCGTCGGTTTTTGTTTGAACAATCTCCCCGCCTTGGCAGAGGCACCATTCCCGCATCTCAGCCCGCTTTGGCAGCTCCTTCCTTTGGCCCTCTTGAGTTCAACCCGGCTTCAGGCGACCAGACTGAGGAATACCTGACCCTGAAAAATAATCATCCCTTTGCGCTCGATCTTTCGGGCTGGCGACTCAGTGGAGGGGTTCGGCATGCTTTTCGTCCAGGAACGGTCATCCCTGCAGAAAGCACCCTCTATTTGACGCCTCGCGTCTCTGCTTTTCGGTCTCGCCGCCAATCCCCTCGCGGAGGCGAAAGTCTTTTTGTTCAAGGCAACTATCAGGGACAACTAGATGCTCGTGGTGAAACGCTCCACCTGACATCTCCCGATGACAGGGTCCACCTGGAGCATACCTTCGAAGGGCAACCCACACCTGCCCAGCTTGGATTGAGGATTACCGAAATATTCTATCACCCAAATCCTCAACCTCCGTTCTCTGATCAGGGCGAAGCGTTTGAATACCTCGAACTCACCCATGCAGGCACATCCCCCCTGGAATTAAGGGGGATTCGATTCACACGAGGCATTGACTTTGCGTTTGCAGATGATTCGCCCATGTTGCTGCGAACCGGTCAATCGTTGGTGATCGTTCGAAATGAGGACGCCTTCAGATCGCGCTTCGGTGATTCGGCCATCATCGCAGGCGTCTTTGATGGGGCATTGGACAATGGTGGAGAAAGCCTGCGACTGGAAGATGCCGGCGGTGAGCGCATCCTGGACTTTTCGTTCAGTGATCAATGGTATCCAACCACCGATGGAGAGGGTTTTTCCCTGACTGCTCGTACTTTAACGGCCCCTTGGAACGCCTGGGATGAAGCCCGGGCATGGGTGGCAAGTCGGGAGCCCGGAGGCGATCCCGGGCATTTTTCTGAAAGCGATGCGGGAGGAGACTGGGCTCTGGAAATAGCACTGCTCCCCTCCGACAATCAGCGTGCCACCCTTACCTTCGATCATCAGGCAAACCGGGTCTATACCCTCGAGACCATCGCCAAACTGACCGATGAGGCATGGATACCATTGGAAGTGTGGATTTCTCCCCAACAGACTGGAAGGCATGCATTTACTGTTGACGTCGGTGGCCCTCCGAGCGGCTTTTTCCGCATTCGAAGTGAACCAAGACCTTAGTGAGAGAGATGCCTGACACAACTTTCCATTCGCTATTGGAGGCATTTTGAGTTAAATATTCGATTGTGTTGAAACAGGCATTCCAAACGCTGCTATGGCTAACCGTGGTGATTTCCCATATCGGGATGCAACTCCCGGTCCATGCAGAGGTCTTGGGTGAGGGCTCGCAGACCAGCTGCGAGCGCTGCGACTGTGGAGGAGGAAGCTGTTGTGTGGAGGCTGACGATCGTCAGGAACCCGAACCGTTTAGCCTACCAACCGCTTCAACACATATCCTCAAGTGTTCCGCAACCGCAGTGGGCGGTAACCTTCAGACTTGGTTGAACCGGTGCGACACCATCCGCGTCGTCATTCTGAGTCCATCGCTGCTATCCCATGGTACGGCCAGACCTGCCTACCAACGTTTCTGCTCATACCTGATCTGAGTCTCCCTATCGAAGGGTCGTATTGTGTACGGCTCTGATGCGTCTTGAACTGTGGAGGCAGGCCCTCCAGGTTTGCCAACTCTGATTCTAAGTCGTGGTGCTTTGCCGCACCACTCCCAATGAATGAAACGTTCAACATACCATTTTAAAAGGTGCTTTTATTATCTTGAACCACTCCACAAGCAATATTGGAGTCGTGTCGCCTGTACCGGAATACTTTTACTGGCAACGGGATGTTCTACCCATCGACAAGCCCACGTGAGGACATCAGAATTCGCCCCCCCGCGAAATTCTGTGTCGAAGGAGAGACCAGCCAACAGCGCTTCTCCTGAACAAGCTCTTTCAAGCCCCTCCAGTCGCGAAATACCTGAGGACCTGGAGGGCTTGATTCAATGGGCTCTTGAGGAGAATCGAGGCCTCCGATCCACATGGGAACAATGGCAGGCATCCCGTCAAGCCATCCCTCAAGCCTCTGCCCTACCGGATCCGACGATCCGTTACGGTTACTTCATCCAGGAAGTGGAAACCCGGGTCGGTCCCCAGCAACAGCGCGTTGGAGTTGCTCAGACCTTTCCCTGGTTTGGTCAGAGGAAGTTTGCCACTTCGATGGCCGACGAAAAATCCATCGAGGCTTGGGCCACCTATCAAACCCAAAGGCGAGCGTTGGTGCACAAAATTCGAAGTTTGTGGGCTGATTGGGACTACTTCGATAGAGCAACGGCCCTTACCCTGGACAATATCCAACTTGTACGGCGACTGGAACAAGTGGCACAGGCAAGGCTTCGATCAGGTGAAGATGCGCTTGGCGTTGTGCACGCTCAGCTCACACTTGCCAGATTGGAAGAACAGGTCACTGAATGGACGGATCGCAAAGAGCCGATTGTGGCGCAGCTCAATGGATTGCTCAATCGTCCTTCCGACGCCCCACTCCCTTCACTCAAACCTTCCAAGTCATGGTCTCCGGAAACTTGGAAGAGCATTGAGTCGACCACCGCATGGCAGGAGCATCCTGCCATTTTAAGGAAACAGGCAGCCCTCCGGCGTCAGGAGGCTGCGGTGCAACTTGCCCGCAAAAAGCGCCGGCCACAATTCACCCTTGGCCTGGATCTTATCCAGACCGATTCCACCGGCAACATGGATGGCTCCGATCTTGGAAAGGATCCCCTGATGGTGAGCGCCATGTTTAATCTACCCATCTGGGAAAAGAAAAATCGAGCTGCTGTGGCTCAAGCCCAAGCTGAGGAAGCCGCCGCAAGACATGCATTGGATGAGGAAAGCAATCAGCTCCATGCTGCGAGGAGTGAAGCACACTTTGCTCTTTCCGATGCCCTTCGCCGAGAGGCCCTCCATGAGGATACACTCAAACCGCTGGCCGAAAGTGCTCTAAAGGTGGCCGAGCAGGCTTATCGCACCGATCAAAGCACCTTTCAGGAGTGGGTCGATGCACTCCAATTGCTGTTGGATCTCGAACTCTCCCTATTGCGTGCGCAGACCGATCAAGCACTGGCACATGCCACCTTGGAACAACTCCTTGGAACGCCGGAATCAAAACCTGCACCTACAAACACTCATCAAACACACTGATCGCATTTCTCATGAAAACAAAATGGTTTCTTTTACCTTGTTGCATGCTCCTGGCTTTTGGGGCGGGTTACGGACTCAGAGGCCCGAGTACCGCCCACCAGCATGACGAAACGAACGCAGGTAGCCCTGAATCAGACATTCGCTTTTACACATGCTCCATGCACCCCAACATTCAACAGCCCTCACCCGCCACTTGCCCACAGTGCGGCATGGACTTGATTCCGGTTCGAGAGGGACAGGGACCGGCAGTTGGGGAACGTCAAATTCACCTCTCCGAACGGGCTCGACAGTTGGCTGAAGTGGCCACTTCGCGGGTGGAAAGAAAGCATGTGGAAACTGAATTACGCATGGTCGGCAGGGTGACCTATGATGAGACACGCCTCTCCCATGTCACTGCCCGGGTTTCCGGGCGCCTTGAACGCCTTTTTGTGGACTATACGGGAGTCAAGGTCAACGAAGGAGATCACTTGGTAAACCTCTACAGTCCGGCCCTGCTTGAGGCACAGGAAGAATTGCTGACAACCCAATCCACAGTGCATCAATTGGGCCCCAGTGCCAGTGAATATCTGCGAAAGAGCGCGATGGAGAGTTTTCAGGCCGCGCGCGACAAACTGCTGCTCTGGGGCTTGAATGAGGACCAGCTCTCATCCATCCTCGAACGCGGATCGGCCGAAGACCACATCACCCTCTATTCTCCGGTTCAAGGGGTCGTTGTACACAAGGATGCCATCGAAGGCATGTATGTCCAAACCGGTTCGAAAATCTACACGATTGCCGATCTCTCCCACCTTTGGGTCGAGCTCGAAGCCTATGAATCGGATCTTCCTTGGCTGCATTACGGCCAGTCCGTCCGATTCACCAGTGAGGCCTTTCCTGGAGAGACCTTCACGGGACAAATTGCCTTTATCGATCCCGTGCTCGATGCACGCACCCGCACGGTCAGAATGCGTGTCAACTTGGCCAACACCCAGTCCAAGCTCAAACCGGACATGTTCGTGCGCGCTATTGTTCGTTCAAGGATCGCCAAAGGAGGCCAGGTCATGGATCCCGGACTTGCAGGAAAATGGATCAGCCCCATGCATCCGGAGATCATCAAGGATGAACCCGGCACCTGTGACATCTGCGGCATGGATTTGGTCAGCGCCCAATCCCTGGGTTATGCCGAGGCCATTCAAGACACCGCGCCGCTGGTCATTCCAGCCAGCGCGCCGCTGATCACGGGGAAACGAGCCGTTGTCTATCTGGACATGGGAAATGGCATCTACGAAGGACGCGACATCACCTTGGGACCCAGAGCAGGAGACCACTACCTTGTCGAACGAGGTCTCAAGGAAGGCGATCGTGTGGTCACCCGAGGTAATTTCAAGATTGACAGTGCCATTCAAATCCTTGCCAAACCCAGCATGATGAATCCTCCGGAGGGCACCCTCTCGGCACTTCCCCTCTGGAAGTCCTCCGATGCCTTCCTGAAACACTTGGAGGCAGTGACACAAGCCTATCTGCCGCTGCAACACGCCTTGAGTCATGATGCCTTCGATGGACTGGAAGCCCTCGCAGAGGCATTGCACTCGGCGATCGATGCCATGCCGTCCCCTTCCATCGACGAAGAACAAGTCAGCGCCTGGGAGTCACTGCAGGCCAGCATGCACCAGGCAGCTCGAACCCTTTCAGAGTCCTCATCCGATCCGGGAAAATTTAGGGAGGCGTTTTCCCCGCTCTCCTTAGCATTGAGTGAGACCCTCGTGCGATGGGGTTCTTCTTCTTCCAATCTCTACCTCCTTCACTGCCCCATGGCCTTTAAGGGGCAAGGTGCGGATTGGATCCAGGCACATGAAGCCATAGAAAATCCTTATTACGGTGGGCGCATGTTTGCCTGTGGGGAGGTCAAGGAGACCCTCCACGAATCCAATTCAACCCCTCAGGAAAGTGTCACCCATGAACCATGACCATCCGGTAGAAGGACGACTCAATCGTTGTATCGAATATTGCCTGAAGAACAAACTGCTCGTCACTCTGGCAGTTGTTTCCCTGGTTTTATGGGGTATCAGCGTCGCTCCCTTTGCCTGGCAAACATCCTGGCTTCCACGCAACCCCATTCCGGTAGACGCCATTCCAGATATCGGGGAAAATCAGCAGATTGTCTTTACACAATGGGCGGGACGTTCTCCCCAGGACGTTCAAGATCAAATTACCTATCCCTTGACCGTCTCGCTGATGGGCGTCCCCGGAGTGAGGACCGTGCGCAGCTACTCGGTTTTTGGCTTTTCCTCGATTTACATCCTCTTCAAGGAGGAGGTTGATTTTCATTGGTCACGCTCACGGATCCTGGAAAAACTGGCTAGCCTCTCACCCGGCACGCTCCCTCAAGACGTGCAGCCCAAGCTGGGCCCCGATGCCACCGCTCTTGGACAAGTTTTCTGGTACACACTGGAGGGGCGGGATGAAAATGGACGCCCTACCGGAGGCTGGGATCTCGACGAACTGAGAAGCGTGCAGGACTACTATGTCCGCTACGGCTTGCTCTCAGCCGATGGCGTTAGTGAGGTGGCCTCGGTCGGTGGCTTTGTCCGAGAGTATCAGATCGATGTGGATCCGGATGCGATGCGCGCCTTTGGAGTTTCCCTTCAGGAGGTGTTCGGCGCTGTCGCACAGGCCAATGTGGATGTGGGAGCCCGCAGCGTCGAAGTCAATCAAGTTGAATACTTCATACGTGGCATTGGCTTCATCCAATCCTTGGAGGACATCGAGCGAAGCGTCATCACCGTCCGAGACAACGTCCCCGTTTATGTCAGTCATGTGGCAAAAGTGAGTTTTGGCCCTGCCCTGAGAAGAGGGGCCCTGGACAAGGAGGGCGCCGAAGCGGTCGGTGGGGTTGTCGTCGTTCGCCACGGCGAAAACCCCCTGCAAACCATTGAAAACCTCAAGGCGAAAATCCGGGAAATCTCACCGGGACTCCCCAGCCGCACCCTAGAGGACGGTCGAAAGAGCCAACTTCAAATCATCCCCTTTTATGACCGCACAGGACTCATTCATGAAACCCTCGATACCCTCAACCATGCCCTGGTAGGTGAAATCCTCATCACCATTCTGGTCGTCATGGTGATGGTGCGTCATCTTCGCAGCTCGATCCTGATTTCCGGACTCCTCCCCTTGGCCGTTTTAATGTGCTTTGGCGCCATGAAATGGCTCGACATTGGAGCCAATGTTGTCGCTCTATCCGGTATCGCCATTGCCATCGGTACCATGGTGGACATGGGTATCGTGGTCTGTGAAAACATTCTAAAACATCGGCAGGAAGCCTCTCCAAACACTTCTCTGACTCAGATCATTCTCAAGGCGACCAGCGAAGTAAGCCATGCGGTCCTCACAGCCCTCTCCACCACCGTCATCAGCTTTCTACCGGTGTTCACCATGGAGGCGGCCGAGGGAAAACTTTTCAAGCCACTAGCATGGACCAAGACCCTTGCCCTGATCTCTGCATTGCTGGTGTCTCTGTTTGTGATTCCCGTCGCTGCCCGCCTGCTGATGGCAAAGCCCGGGCAGCGATCGCAAGCAAAGACCTCCGGGAAAAACCGACTCTCATTCGCAAGCCACTGGATCGTCGTAGCGCTGGTCTGCCTGCTCCTGGCAAGATTCTGGTCCCCCATGGGTCCGGCGTCGGGTCTGGGGTGGAACCTGCTTTTCATTGCATGCCTGGTGGGGGGGATCCTGGGCATCGCTCAGCTGATCGTGCATCGATACAACCGTCTACTCACACTCTGTCTGCAGTATCGCAAAACCTTCCTGAGTTTACCTATGAGTTTGGTTTTGATGGGTTTGTTGAGTTGGCTCGGCTTTGAACGCTGCCTGGGATGGTTGCCTTCGTCCATACGCTTGAGCGCCCCTGGTGTCGCGCTGGCTCATACCTTTCCAGGCCTAGGACGTGAATTCAAGCCCCCACTGGATGAAGGCTCCTTTCTTCACATCCCCACGACCATGCCCCATGCCTCCATCGGTGAATCCATGGATGCGATGCGTAAACAAGACATGGCCATCAGCGGCATTCCCGAGATTGAAACAGTCGTCGGAAAGTTAGGCCGCGCTGAAACCGCACTGGATCCAGCTCCCGTTTCCATGGTGGAAACTATCATCCAATATCATTCGATGTTTCTGCTAGACGAAGATGGCAAGAGGCGTCATTTCGCATGGGATGGATCTCAAAGCGATTTGTTTCGCAATCCAAATGGAAACCCCGTATCCGCACCCGATGGTAAGCCCTATCAAGTGCAAGGCCGATTCCAGCGGGATGCGAGTGGTGCATTGATTCCCGATGCGAAGGGCATCCCTTTTCGTTTATGGCGGCCAGCCTTGCGCACCGATCTCAATCCAGACCGCCTGCCGTGGAGAGGCATTCACTCACCTGAGGATATCTGGGATGAAATCGTCGCTGCAGCGGAAGTTCCGGGAAGCACTTCAGCACCCAAGTTGCAACCCATCGCCGCCAGACTGGTCATGCTGCAAACAGGCATGCGAGCTCCCATGGGCATCAAGATCAAGGGGCCCGACCTGGAAACCATAGAATCAGTGGGGGTTGAAATGGAAAAGTGGCTCAAGCAGGTACCGCAGGTCCAGTCTTCAGCCGTCCTTGCTGACCGCATCATCGGCAAGCCCTACATGGAGGTCGAAATCGACCGTGAAGCCATCGCCCGTTACGGCATTCGCCTGGCAAAGGTGCAGGAGATCATCGAACTGGGAATTGGCGGAAAGCGGATCACCACGACGGTGGAAGGCCGTGAGCGGTATCCGGTGCGGGTGCGCTACATGCGCGAATTGCGCGACCAGTTCGAGATGCTAGGTCGCATCCTCGTCCCGGCCCCTGACGGGACTCAAATTCCATTGTCACAGCTGGCCCGCATGGACTATCGACGCGGTCCGCAAAACATCAAGAGCGAGGACACCTTTCTGGTGGGCTACGTCATGTTCGATCGAAAGCCGGGCTTTGCCGAGGGAGAGACGGTCGAGGCCGCTGCATCCTTTCTGGAAAATCAAATCGAGGCAGGTCTTCTGACTCTGCCTCCGGGAGTGAGCTATCGCTTTGCCGGTAACTACGAGCATCAGATACGATCCGAGAAACGGCTCATGGTGGTCGTCCCCCTCAGCCTTGGGATCATCTTCCTCATTCTCTTCCTGCAGTTTCGATCCACTCCGACCACACTCATGGTATTCATGGGTATACTCGTTGCCTGGGCCGGTGGTTTCATCATGCTCTGGCTTTATCAACAACCCTGGTTTCTCAACGTGGAAATCGGGGGACAAAACCTGCGCACGCTCTTTCAGGTAGGGCCCACCCATCTCAGTGTCGCCGTCTGGGTAGGCTTTCTGGCGCTCTTTGGGATCGCCACCGATGACGGGGTCCTGATGGCCACCTATCTGGATCAATCCTTCAAACGCCTGCATCCCAAAAACAAAGAAGAGATCCTTCGGGCCACCGTCGAGGCGGGTCAACGGCGAGTGAGGCCCTGCCTCATGACCACCGCCACGACCGTCCTGGCGCTGATGCCCATCCTTACTTCTAAGGGCCGAGGCTCGGACATCATGCTTCCCATGGCCATTCCGGCCTTTGGTGGCATGATGATTGCCATCGTGACGATGTTTGTCGTGCCAGTTCTCTATGCAACGGTGCGAGATTTCGAGCAGCATGCAAGTGAATGACCCAAGCACTGAGCTTCCTTGTCGGCGAAAACCTTAAGAAGGCATTTGATCCATGGCCTTCAAGTCAGGTTAGCCGGACTCTTCTTGCGAGGGAGCTCCTGATCGGTTTGGTAATCCTTTTATTAGCCTAAAATAACTTTATTAGGTATTGCTAACTTTTTGATTGTAGCTTTGGTTGGACTCCTTGAATCTAAAGTCATGAAACAAGTTTCAAACTATCTTTTCATGATTGCCCTGGCAGCAGGAATTCCCCCTCTTCAGGCTGCACAGCCTGAGGAAATATCCAAGGAGACATGGCATCATCTTTTCAATCCGAAGCCCAAGGAGGCGTTGCGCGATCTTTCTACGGATCGCCCCGACCTGACGGAGTCTCCTTACACAGTCGATGCCGGGCACGTCCAATGGGAAATCGATCTATTCAATGCCACCTATGATCGTACTCTGGAACAAGGACAAAGCGTCACGAACGAAAGTCGCATCTGGGGAGGGTTGAATTTCAAAGTGGGACTACTCGATCAAGTGGATCTGCAAACCATCGTTCCGATGTATGTGGACCAGCGCACCCAAAGCTCATCCGCAGCCCAAAATCAACGCAAGAGGGGCACGGGGGACTTGACCACTCGTCTCAAGATCAATCTCTGGGGCAATGATGGGGGCCGCACGGCCATGGCCATCATGCCTTTTGTCACATTTCCTACAGGTTCTGAGAGCATTGGACAGGAGCATACCACCGGAGGGGTCATTCTACCCTTTGCCATGGAACTGGAAAAAGGGTGGAGTCTGGGGGCCCAAACTGAAGTAGATTGGGTCGAGGATGAAGGGAACGGCCTGGACACTCAATGGTTCAACACACTCACTCTCGGCCACGCGATTGTAGGTAATCTCGCAGGATACACCGAATGGGCGGCCAGGATGCATCTCGATAGCGATCAGCCATGGGAGGGTCAATGGAATGTCGGCCTGACTTACGCCATCAGTTCGGAGATCCAACTCGATGGCGGGTGCAACTTCGGCATCACCTCCAGCGCTCCTGATGCCAACCCCTTCCTGGGTCTTTCAATGCGGTTTTGAGGCAACCCGAGCTCTCATGCAGAAGGCACTTTAGATGAGGCTGCCTGGAGAGCGCTTCTGGTTGCCGAAGGACGCAACCACTGGGCCAGCCGCTCCACGACCCACCGACGGAGATCGTCGAAGAACGTGTAGAAGATGGGCACGACCAGCAAGGTCAGGACCGTCGCGGTGGTCATCCCTCCAATCAAGGTTAAGCCAAAGCTTTTGTAGCTGAGACCCATCTCTGTGGGTGGACTGATCGTCAAAGGTATCATGCCGATGATGGTTGTCAGGGCAGTCATCAGAATAGGGCGGAAGCGGCGATCGGCTGCCTTGAGCAGCGCATCGGTTCGGGAGAACCCCTGCTGCCGTAATTGATTGATGTAATCCACCAGAACAATCCCATTGTTGACGACCACTCCGATCAAAAGAATGCTCCCAACAAAACCCAGCACATCCAGATCTTTGCCGGTCAACCAATGAATCCAGACCACTCCGACCCCAGCTAGTGGAATCGTCAAGATGATGGAAAGCGGAAGCACGAAACTCTCGAACAAAAAGCCCATCAGAAGGTAGATGAACAACACGGAGAGGATGGCGGCAAACTGAAGGTTCACAATCGTTTCATTGGTGGACACATCGTTGAGACTGGTGCCGAATTGAACCCCTTCAGGAAGACGCATCTGACGCGTCAGCCCGATGATGGACGCCTTGGCTTCGGTGGCTTGCTTGGGATCCAAATCCACCGTCAAGCTGCGACTGATCCGCTTGTTGCGCCGATTGATGCCCTTGGGTGACTTGAGCATTTTCACGTCGGTTACTGAGGATACGGGCACCAGGCGACCATCTCGAGTCGGGACTTGGAAATTGGAAAGTTCACTCAAACGCTCGCGATCGGCTTCCTCAAAACGAATACGAACGGGTATTTCTCGCCCTTCATAGTGGAAGCGCGGAAGAGTCTGACCTCGCAGTGCATTGCCCACCACACCAGCCACAAACTGAGGATTCACGTTGATGGATTCGCTGCGGTCACGATCCACTACCAAGGCCAGTTCGTTGGCACCCCGCTCTCGTCCACTTCGAATCCCAATCACCCCAGGAAGTGCCTCGACCATGGGTTCTAGATCCTCGGCTACCTGATCGAGTATGGCAGCATCATCTCCCTCCAGGTGGATGACATGGACCGTCTTGCCGGTCGCTTCTTCGGTTTCGCTTTCTCGCCCAGTTCTCAATTTCACACCCGCCCGTTGGGGCAGATCTTTCATGACTTTTTCGGCCATTTCCGTGGCGGTCAACGCGTGATCCACTTCCTTGTTCAACCATCCCTCGATATTGCCCCCTCGACTGAAGTGCATGGCCATGTAGCCACTCAAGTCCAGCTCGACTTTCTTTTGTTCCATCACCTTTTCGACTTCCACAAAATAGGAGGCCGTATCTTCAAAAACCGCCTCGCGAGGCATTTCCACGCCTATCTTGAAGGAAGTGCGATCCTCTTCCTGGTTAGGAGCAAATTCAATCTGCCGCATCAAGTAACCATAGGTGATTCCCATCACCGCCATCAACAAGACCACCAGATCCATGCGTCGATGGAGGAAAAAGGCCAAAGAGCGATTGTAAAAAGCGTGCCATCTCTCCAAGGTCATTCGGTACAGGATCGCCAGCAGGCGATGCCAACGACTTTGCGAAGCATCAGAGGAAGACTTTATCCCTCCACCCTGAGAGTGCGACGCCCCGGATCCGGCTGTCAAATACACACTCAATGGGATGAACACCAGGGCCACAAACAGCGAAGCGCACAATGCGACGGAAATGGGCAGTGCCAGGCGCATGAGGAAAAACTGCCCCTCGCCTTCGACCAGGGATACCGGAAGGAACACGATCACTGTGGTCAAAGTGGCCATGGTGATGGCGAGGGCGATTTCCCTCGCACCCTGGATGCAAGCGTGGCGGATGCTCATACCATCCTGAATGAACCGATAAATATTTTCAGCAACCACAACCGAATTATCCACCAGGAGACCGACACAGATCACCAGCCCCAGGATGCTCAGCATGTTAAGGGTCTCTCCAGAGAAATACATCACCGAGAGGGCAATGAGCAGACTCACGGGTATCGACAGACTGACAATCAAGGTAAGACGGAGACGCCGAAGAAAGAAATAAAGCACCAGGGCAGCCAACACGCCACCTATCTGACCACCTTGCACCAGATTGAAAATGGACGATCGCACCATCCGCCCCTGATTGAAAAACAGCTCCATGTCCATGCTGGCAAACAGGGGTCGTTCCCGCATCTCCTCAATCATGGCATCGAGCTTTTGACCTAATTCAACGGCATTGGCTTCACCTTCCTTGAAGATCACAATGGCTGCGGCTGGCTTGCCATTAACACGCACACTAAAACGACGGTCGGGCTCCTCATACTTGATGGTGGCGATGTCCTTGAGTTTGACACGATCATTGATCGGTCGGTTTTGAAAATCCTCCAGAGTGGTATAAGTAGCCACCGATCGCACCATGAACTTCTTGTCGGAATAGCGCACGTCACCCCCGGTCATTGTGAAATTGTCCTGCCCCAGGTCTTGGGCGAGCTGAAAGATATTCAGCCCGAAGGCATCGGCCTTTTGTTTGTCGATTTCGATGATCACCTCTTTTTCCAGAAGACCATTGAGATCCACTTTGGCCACACCATCTATACGGGAAATAGGCAGGATGATTTTTTTCTCTACCAGGTTGTAGTAGTCAGCCATCGAAGGATCGATGGCGACTCCAAGCACCGCTACGGGGATCCCTGATGGATCGTGCTTCCTGATGAAGTAGCGCTCGACGTCATCCGGAAAGCGCAATCGGGCTCGCTCCATGCGATCGCGCACTTCCCGGTAAGCGACCGCGATATCGGTCTTGGATTTAAAACTCAGGAAGGCGTTGGCACCATTCTGGCTCGACCAAGAGTTGATGCTATCCAGATGCTTGACCGTGGAGAGCTCCTCTTCCATGGGCTTGGTAATTTTCTCCAACGTTTCCTCCGCAGGGGCATTGCTCCAGGGTACGTAGACACTGAGAAACTTGGTCTCATAGCCACGTGGGAACAACTCCATGGGCAGACCCATGGCAGCGATCACCCCCATGACAACGATGGTCAGGACCAACACAAACACCGTGACCCGCCTGTCCAGTGAAAACCGCGCCAGACGACTGGAAAAACTCGAGCATTGATCGGGGTCTGGATGCATGATGTTGCCTTTTTCGGGTTATGAAGATTGTGAGGAGACTCTTCCACCCAACCACTGTTCCAGCAAGTGATAAACCGAGGGCACCACAATCAGTGTCAATAGAGTGGAGGAGAGCAAACCAAAGACCACCGCCAGTGCCATGGGCGTACGAATCTCTGCCCCGTCTCCCAGCCCTATGGCCATGGGAAGCAAACCCAGAACGGTTGTGGCAGTCGTCATTAAAATCGGCCGCAATCTCACTGCACAGGCCTGGGTGATGGCCTCTCGAGCCGTGAGCCCACGCTGACGCATTAAGTTGGCGTAATCGACCAGGACAATCGCATTGTTGACGACAATGCCCACCAACATAATCAACCCAAGAAAGACCACCACGGACAAACTGGTTTGTGTGACCCAAAGACCCAGCGCCGAACCGACAAAGGCCAGAGGCACACTGAACATGATGATGAAGGGCTGAAGGAGCGATTCAAACTGGGATGCCATGATGACGTAGACCAGGAAGACACTCAGAGCCATGGCCATCAGCAGACTGTTCTGGCTGCGTTGCCATTCTTCGCTCTGACCCGTAATGAAGTAGGTCATGTCCGAAGGCCATTGGATCAGGGAATCCAGTGCGGATTCGATTGCCTCCACGGCTCCCCCCAGTGAGGCATTACCTAAATTAGCCTGAACCAACGCCACCCGCTTTCCATCCATCCTTCGAATTTCACTGGGGCCTTCTCCGATTTCATACTGAGCGACGGCACTGAGGGGGATAGGCTGTGGCTCACCAGGATTGACCGTCAGCTGTCCGATATCTTCCACCCGCTGACGGTCCTGAACTTGCAGGCGGGCGATGATGGGAATGCGCCGATCCTTCATATTGAACTGGGTGGCCTCATTGCCCAACACCAAATCGCGCACCAACTCAGCCACTCTTCCAATATTCAATCCGTAGCGCACCAACCGTGCACGATCGTAGGTGATTTGGATTTCAGGGGCACCGGATCGTAGGGTGGTCTCAACGTCGGCCAGGGCGTCCAGCTCGCCAAGCAACTGCTCGGCCTCACGCGCCATGACCTTGAGGGTGTCCAATTCATCCCCATGAATCTCCACACTGATGGGCTTACGTGTACTAAAAAGAACAGGTCGAGTAACTCGGAAACGCAGGTCCGGCACATCCACTAAAAGGGCTCTGACGCGCTCAAGGACTCGATTTTCCGTTTCGACGGGATGCCCTTCGTGTCGCAGCAGAAGCTTGAAGCGAGCCGAATGCTCTCCCTCATCCGAGCGCTTCATGTTGGTGATATCGTAACCAAAGGTCGTCAAAACAGTCTCGATATCGCTCACATCCTCCAAAATTTTTGCCTCCACCTGACCCAGCACCCGCACCGTTTCCTCAAGGGGTGTCCCGACAGGAAGCTGCAGCTCAAAAGTCACCTCGCTCTGATGTACCTCAGGCAGCAGCTCGCTATCCAATTGTGAAATCGCCCATCCGGTGAGCAAAAGCGACAAACAGATGGTGGTGAAAACCGTGATGGGTCGATCCAGTGATGCATCGAGCAACCGTTGATACCTCTGCTGAAGCCCCACAATGAGGGCTTGAGTCCAAACCACCGGGCGGGACATCAGAGCACCACCCAGCGTCTTCATCAAAGGCCACAAACCGCGAACCCATGCCGCGAAGATCAAGCTCAAGAGTCCTGCAGCCCCTTTTGCCAGGCATTCCAACACGCATCCTAAAAGGAGGCGCAAGCCACCGTAGGGCATCCACACCCAACGCCAGGAAGGAGAACCCTTATGGTAGTCCTGCAAAAAAGCGTGCCAGGCGACCCATCGATGGGGCGCCTTCTCGACTGGCTCGACACGGGTCTGGCCTTCAAGGGCCTGGCGACTGGCCAACATGGGAATGAAGTATACGGCCACCAGCAGGGATGCGAGCAAGGAAACGACGACGGTGATCCCCAGATCCCCAAAGACTTGCCCTGCGATACCTTCCACAAAAACCATGGGTAGAAAGACCGCGATGGAGGTCAGAGTACTGGCCGTTACGGCACCGCGCACCTCACGTGCTCCACGCACCGCAGCCAACTTGATCGAATCCCCCTCCTGGCGGCAGCGGTAGATGGATTCCAGAACCACAATGGAGGAGTCCACCAACATGCCAACCCCCAGAGCCAGTCCACCCAGTGACATGATGTTGAGTGTCACCTCAGAAAGATTGAGAGGCGCAAAGGTCATGATGACACTCATGGGAATACTTACTGCAACAATCAACGTGCTTTTAAAATCATTGAGGAAAAGAAAGAGAACCAGAACGGCGAGCAGGCCACCGATCACCGCTGTTTTTTGAACTTCACGGAGGCTGTTTTCAATGAACACTGAACGATCGGCGACCACTTCGAGCCGTGCCCCCTCCTGTTTGAAAAGACGGGCTGCCAGCCGGTCGGAGTTACGCCTTCCACCAGGAGGCCCCCACCGCGATATCCATTTTTGGATCCCCTTGGGAGAAACCGTTTCAATGGGGCCCAGGGCCGAACGTACGGCTTCGGAGACGGCCACCATGTTGGCATCCGCCTCCTTGTAGATATCAATCTGCACGCTCTCGCGCCCGCCGGTGCGCGTCAGGATTTCCCGCTCCCGATGAGATCGGCTTACCGTGGCCAGATCACGCACCCTCAATTCACCCGAAGCGTCTCGCCGCACGATGGTGTCTTCAATCTGCTCCTGGTTGAGGTATTCGTTGAGGGTGCGTACCATGTATTCGGAGCGCCCCTCCTTAACCAGGCCACCCGCAACGTTGATGTTCTCCTGTTGCAGACGACCGATGACATTCTGAATAGAAAGACCGGTGCGCCTGAGGGCATCCTGATCCAGCATCACGTGAATTTCTTCCTCAAGACCGCCTCGAATCCTGACCGCAGCCACACCCGTAATGGGTTCGAGCGCACGACGGATCTGGATCTCTGCCAAACGACGCAAACGCCTCAATCCAATTTCTCCATCAAAAAGAACTCCCTCACCCGAGAGGCTCAGTTCCATAATCGGGTCAAGGGAAGGGTCAAAATGGAGAATCAAAGGCTTGTCGACTTCACGGGGAAGAAACACCTGGTCCAGTTTTTCCAAGGTATCCTGAGCCGCCTGACTCATGTCTGTTCCCCAGACAAATTCCAGCGACACATCACTCACACCCGCCCGACTGACACTGCTGATGCGGCTCAGCCCATTGACCACCCCCAGGGCTTCCTCAATGGGACGACTGACTTCATTTTCCACCTCTTCCGGCGCCGCCCCTTCAAATTCAGTGCGCACGGTCAGAGTCGGGTAATTTAATTCTGGCATCAAGGTCAGCGGTAGCCGCTTGAAGGAAAAAGCCCCGAAGACCACCGCAGCAACAAACACCATCAGCACCGCAACTGGTCGCTCCGTGGTGAAATGTGAGGATGGTGATTGAGGAGAAGAAAGACTCATGAAGGCATGGGCTTCAAAGGCCGCGTCCTTTAGGACTGGTTGGGGTTTTGAGGGGAAGCTACTTCATCGGCGGGCACCTTGGCTTCATCAGCCAATCCGACATCCAGTGCCTTCACCTGACTGCCATCCTTCAGACCCGTCTGACCTGCCACCACGATGCGATCCCCTACCTCAAGCACGGCCACCGGTTGCACATGGTCGGCATCCTCCAGCCCTGAGGCCAACAAAATGCGCTCGACAGTGTCATCCGGCTTGAGCCGAAAGACAAAGCGTTGTTCCCCATCGTAAACGATGGCTTTTTTGGGCAGAAGAAGAGCCTGCTCATGGGAAGCTGTCACGATATCAGCATCCACATACATGCCAGGGAGCAAGGGACCCACATCCTTGAAGCCCACCGTGACCTTAATCATGCCCGAAGCGGACTCCACCACCGGAGCCACCCGAAGCACATAGCCTTCAAAGACCTGATCTGGGAACGCGGTCGAGCGTACCCGCACGGGCTGATCAACGGCGATGCGTTTGAGCTCCTTTTCCGGAATAAAAAGCCGCGCCACAATCGAATCAAAATCAATGATCGTGAAAAGATGCTGGCCTGCGGTAATTTGATCACCCACCCGCACCAATCGTTGGGTCACCTTGCCTCCAATGGGTGCTTTGATAAGGGTGTATCCCAATTCGCGTTGAGCGTCTTCCAGGTTCAATTGCAGCTGTTGCAATTGATACTTGGTCTGGCTGAAAGCCTGATCACTGACCAGGTTTTGCTCATGCAGGGAGGTCTGTCGCTCAAACTCCTCCCGAGCCTCCTCCACCTGATTACTCGCCTTGGACACCTGCAGAATCTGAACATCGTTCTGCAGCTGAACCAGCAGGTCATCCAGCACCACCGAGTCCCCCTCCTCTACCTGCAGAGTTTCGACGCGGTTGGCCGTACGCGCCACCACTTTCACCTCACGCTCCGCCTCGAGACTACTGGAAGCCTCCAGCACACTTTCAATCGCACCCCTTTCAAGAGTCGTGAGCTCAACAGGAATGGAAGTCTCCTTTTCCGCTTCTTCTTTGTCTTTGGGCTTGCCAAACTTCCCACAGCCAATGCCGAGGGCCAACAGCAACACAAGACAGGTCCAAAGACCTAGAGGGTATCCGGAGAGCCTCCTAAGCATGGAAGTTTCGGTTGGGTGATGCGCTGCCGAAAAGGGGTCGCATGGCTGAACCTGTCGATGCATGATATAAAAAAACCTTACTTAGCGCGGATCCTGACATGTTAAGATCCCGTCCGTTAGCCGGTGTTGGACTGTTCGAAGTAGAGGGAAGTTGCTTTAAGTTGCTTGTGGTTGCAAGTCTCGGGCTTGTACAAAAGTGCTACAGCGAGGA
>Ga0181589_10000687_pt1 | contig 24887 bp, 18 predicted proteins | sample 071ome_25_FD_132444 | JGI IMG/M metagenome (GOLD analysis project Ga0181589, IMG submission 132444) | Coastal salt marsh microbial communities from the Groves Creek Marsh, Skidaway Island, Georgia - 071410BT metaG (megahit assembly) | ecosystem: Environmental > Aquatic > Marine > Intertidal...
CCTGGCTGGCCGCGGGAATGCGGTCGGGCAAGGCCTGCTCCAGTGCGCCAAGCACGACGTCGACGATGCGGGTGGAGGTTTCCACGTTGCCCGCCGCCACCGCGGCCGGCGGGTTGGCGTTGACCAGCGTGCCCTCGGGTGCGCTGATGCGGATGGGCCGGAACAATCCTGCGCAGGCGGGCGCGTAATCAGGCATCAGGCAGCGGAAGGCGTAGTACACGGCAGCGGCCACCACCGGCAACGGACAGTTGATGTTGCCGCTGACCTGGAAGTCCGTGCCCGCGAAGTCGACGCTGATTTCGTTTTCGCCCACATCGAGTTTCACATGGATAGCGATGTTGGTGCTGCCCATGCCGTCGTCGTCCATGACGTCGGAGAAAACATAGGAGCCTTGCGGGATCTCCGCCAGGCAGGACAGGGCCACGCGTTCACCGTATGCATTAAGCTCATTGAGGCCGTCCTGGAATTTTGCCGTGCCCAGCTGGGCCACCAGGGCCTGCATGCGCCGCACGCCGTTCTTCACGGAACTGACCTGGGCGGCCATGTCGCCGCTGAGGTGGAAGTTTTCCGTCTGCCCGTGGATGGGTTTCAGCGTTTGCCACAGGTCGGTGTTGAGCTTGCCGCCGCGCAGCAGGTACTGCGGGGAGATGATGATGCCCTCCTCCTCCAGCCGGTGCGTGATGGGCATGGAGCCCGGGGAATCCGAGCCGATGTTGGCGTGGTGGGCGCGGTTGACGGCAAAGGCCTGCAGTTCGCCATCGACGAAAACCGGGGCGACCACGGTCACGTCGGGCAAATGGGTGCCGCCGAGGAAGGGGTCGTTGAGCACCACGGCATCGCCATCGGCCCAGCCGAAGCGCGCAACGATGTCCGCCATGGCGTAGGCCATGCTGCCGAGGTGCACGGGTATATGGGCGGCCTGGGCGCAGAGCTGGCCCTGGCGATCGAACAGCGCGCAGGAAAAATCCAGGCGGTCCTTGATGTTGGGCGAAAAGGCGGTGCGCCGGAGCACCACGCCCATCTCGTCGCAGACGGCCTCCATGCGATTGACAAACAAGCTGAGCTCGATGGGGTTCATGTCTTGATTCCGTAGCAACAACTTCGAAACGAATTGATAAATAAGGTACAAGATACAAGGTACAAGAAAAAGCTGAAAAACCACCTAATTTCAGGGCAAACCCTCTTGTACCTTGTACCTTGTATCTTGTATCTCCTTTCATTAGAATTCCGGCCTTCCCTGGCAGCAACCGCTGCCATTTTTATTTTATAGGCTCCAGAAAAGCCCAATAAAAGGAGGCCGAAAATGGCCGACTCACAGGTACTGATGACTACCTACAACCGCATTCCCGTGGATTTCGTCCGCGGGGAAGGTTCCTGGGTGATCGATGCCGAGGGCAACAGATACCTCGACGCCATCAGCGGCATCGCCGTGTGCGCGCTGGGCCACAGTCATCCGGGTTTCATCAAGGCAGTTCAGGACCAGGTGGCGACCCTGGTGCATACCTCGAACCTGTATGGCGTTCCCCTGCAGACACGATTGGCCGAGAAACTCTGCCAGGTGTCCGGCATGGATCGCGTGTTTTTCTGCAACTCAGGCGCCGAGGCCAACGAAGCCCAGATCAAGCTGGCGCGCATGTTCGGCCACAGCAAGGGTATCGATGTACCCGGCATCATCGTCATGGAAGGCGCCTTCCACGGGCGCACCATGGGCGCCCTGACCGCCACGCACAGCAACCGCCACCAGGACGGCTTCGCGCCCTTCCTCGACGGTTTCTACCGTGTTCCTTTCAATGACATCGCTGCGGTGGCAAAGACCATCAACAGCCATGACAACATCGTGGCGCTGCTGGTCGAGCCCATCCAGGGCGAAGGCGGCGTGGTCGTGCCGTCCGCAGATTACCTGACGGATCTCCGGCACCTGTGCGACGAACACGACATGCTGCTGATGCTGGACGAAGTGCAGACCGGCAACGGCAGGACAGGCAAGTACTTTGCCTACCAGCACAACAATATCCTGCCGGATGTGATTTCCACGGCCAAGGGCCTGGGCAACGGCTTCCCCATCGGTGCCTGCCTGGCGCATGGCCGTGCGGCCGAGATCTTCCAGCCCGGCCACCATGCCACCACCTTCGGCGGCAGCCCGCTGGCCTGCGCCGCGGCCCTGGCGGTGATCGATGCCATCGCGGCTGAAAACCTGCTGGAAAACGCCACCGTCATGGGCGATCGGATCAAGTTCGGCATCAGCCTGCGCCTGAAGGATGCTACCCACGTGAAGGCAGTGCGGGGCAAGGGCCTGATGATCGGCATCGAACTCGACACCCCCTGCGGCGACCTGGTTGGCCAGGCCCGCGCCAGGGGCATCCTGATCAACGTGGCCTCCGGCAACGTCATCAGGCTGGTGCCGCCACTGAACATCAACGAGGCAGACAGCGACCTCATCATCGAAGTGATCAGTGAACTGGTCAGTGCCTTTAAATAATACGGAGAGGGTCAATGAGCACGAGACACTTTCTCACCCTGCTGGACATCACCCCCGACGAATTCCGGGACATCATCAACCGCGCCTGCGAACTGAAGAACATGCTGGCCAACCGCGTCCCCCACCCCCTCCTGAAAGACCGGGTGCTGGCGATGGTCTTCGAGAAGTCCTCCACGCGCACGCGCGTGTCCTTTGAAGCCGGCATGGCCCAGATGGGCGGCTCCGCCCTGTTCCTGTCACCGCAGGACACGCAGCTTGGCCGCGGCGAGCCGGTGGAAGACACCGGCAGGGTCCTTTCGCGCATGGTGGATGCGATCATGGTGCGCACCTTCGAACACGAGAAGATAGAACGCTTCGCCGATTTTTCCTCCGTGCCGGTGATAAACGCGCTGACCGACGACTACCACCCGTGCCAGTTGCTTGCCGACATGCAGACCTACTTCGAGCATCGCGGCGATATCCAGGGCAGCACCGTGGTCTGGGTAGGCGATGGCAACAACATGTGCAACTCGTATATCAATGCCGCCCGCCAGCTGGATTTCGAACTGGTGATCGCCTGCCCGGAAGGTTACGAACCGATGGCTTCCCTCATGGCGGCAAACAAAAACCGGGTGAAACTGGTGCGCACCCCTGAGGAAGCCCTGCCCGGCGCATCGCTGGTCGTGACCGACGTGTGGGCCTCCATGGGCCAGGAAGACGAGCGGGTGCGCCGGATGAAGGATTTCGAGGGCTTCGAAGTGACCCTGGAACTGATGGCGCTGGCCAATGACGACGCCCTGTTCATGCACTGCCTGCCCGCCCATCGCGGCGAGGAAGTCAGCGCCGATGTGCTGGATGCGCCCGATTCGGTGGTCTGGGAAGAGGCCGAGAACCGCCTGCACGCCCAGAAGGCCCTGCTCGAATTTCTTTTATGCTAGATTGAGACTGCGGTGAGGGGCCGGATAAGCAATGCGCCATCCGGCATGGCGAACAGCGTTCACCTGGATTGGAAAGCCTCGCGAGACCGGTTCATTTATGCAGACACTGCTGGAAATCAATAACATCAACTGCCGCTACGACGACCAGGTCATCATCGACGACCTGAGTTTTACCGTGGCACCGCAGCAGATCGTGAGCCTGCTCGGCCCCAGCGGCTGCGGCAAGACCACTGCCCTGCGCGCCATCGCGGGCCTGGAGGACATCCATGCCGGCCAGATCCGCCTCGACGGTGTTGTCATCAGCGCGCCCGGCAATACCGTGCCGCCGGAGCAGCGCCAGGTCGGTATGGTGTTCCAGGACTACGCCCTGTTCCCCCACCTGACCGTGAGCCGCAATATCGCCTTTGGCCTGCATGGCCGCGACAAGGCGGAAATCGACGACAGCGTGGCGCAGCTGCTGAAACTGGTCCGCCTGGAAGACCATGCCGCGAAATTCCCCCACCAGCTCTCGGGCGGCCAGCAGCAGCGCGTGGCGCTGGCCCGTGCTCTGGCACCGAATCCGCGCATTCTGCTGATGGACGAGCCATTCTCTAACCTGGACACGGAGATGCGCCGCAGCCTCAGCCGGGAGGTCCGGGACATCCTCAGGGCGCGCCAGACCAGCGCCATCCTGGTGACCCATGACCAGGACGAGGCCTTCACCATGGCCGATGTCATCGGCATCATGCTGGACGGCGACCTTCAGCAGTGGGGCAGCGCCGATGCCCTGCAGAATCAGCCCGCCAATGACTTCGTTGCCCGGTTCATCGGAAACACCCCCTGAGCCTCCTGCTCCGGGATTTTTTGACCCGATTTCGCCAGCCCGACAAACACAAGATATAGTGTTTCGTGATTTCCCTTTTTTTGCCCTGATTTGGTGCGCATGAAACCGCCCTCGCGGTTTTCACCCGGAAAATTCAGGCCTTAGGCTCCCAGGCCGGCTGTGGATAATTTGCTCACTGTTGGTGCGCTGTCACAAGCAGGCTTCCCATGACCCCGGAAACCCTGCCGTAACCCCCATGCTATGTACATTTTATCCACATCAAATTCACACATTATTGGCTTGCAACGGGAAAAATATACCTGATATAGTGCGTCTACAGTTTTTTTACACAATATGTTGTGCTTTCACATTCCTTTGGTTAGACTGGCCTGAAATCGCCAAACGGCAAAAAATCAATAACAGCCGCCGGTTAGCCAACGTAGTTAAAGCAGTCTGAAACCAGGGAAAATGTGAATTTCGGGGAATACGGACTCCAGCAAAACACGGTCAAAAACACCTTTTTTGCCGCTGAAAACAGCCTGAAAATGTGTTGCTGATGTCCTGCCCCCCGCCGTCGAGGGTTTATCCACAGGCCCCACGACGGCAAAAACAGGGATTTCGCCCAACCACTACATCTTGTGTTTGGGAAATCCGGGCCAAACCGGCCCAATCTACCGGCAACCCACGCCGGCCAGAACAGACAAACGCTGACAGAAAGCCAGGTAATGGCTGAAAAAGCTGGATTTGAAGGCAGTTGCCTGTGCCGCATCCAGCAGGCAAAGAACGCACCGTAGCCGGCATGACCAGCCACGGACAGAACAAGAACCAGTACACCGCGTTGCATCCAGCAAGGTGTACCAAGAAGAAGAAAAGTACGCACCCGGAGTCACCAAATGCATACAGAAGTTGAATCAACCACCTCAGCCTCCAAGGCTGCACCGCGTCAGCAGGACACCACCGACAGTTCCATCGCCGCCATGGCCCCGGGCACATTGCGCGTGATAAAGCGCAACGGTGCAGTCGTCGGCTTCGATGCTTCCAAGATTTCCGTGGCGATCACCAAGGCGTTCATCGCCGAGGAAGGCGGCAACGCCGCCGGCTCCAGCCGCATCCACGAAACCGTGCAGAAGATGACTGACGAGATCATGTCCACCTTCAAACGTCGCATGCCTTCCGGCGGCAGCATCCACATCGAGGAAATCCAGGACCAGGTGGAATTGATGCTGATGCGCTCCGGCGCACACAAGGTGGCCAGAAGCTACGTGATCTACCGCGCCGAGCGCGCCCGCGAACGTGAACGCGAGCGTGCCCAGAACCCGCAGGCTGCCGCCCCCAAATCCGACATCATGGTGACCATGGAGGACGGCTCTTCCAAGCCCCTGGATACCGCACGCCTGCAGACGATCATTGCCGAGGCCTGTGAAGGCCTGGAAGACGTCAACGGTGACGCCATCTATGAAGAGACCCTGAAAAACCTTTATTCGGGCGTCAAGCATGGCGATGTGCAGATCTCCCTGGTGATGACTGCCCGCACCCTGGTGGAAAAGGAGCCGAATTACAGCTTCGTGGCCGCCCGCCTCCTGCTCGACACCCTGCGCAGCGAAGCCCTGGGCTTTCTGGGTGTGGCCGACAGTGCCACCCAGGCTGAAATGCATTACAAGTACGCTGCCGCCCTGCGCCCCTACATCGAGCGCGGTGTGGAACTGGAACTGCTGTCCCCGCACCTGCTCGAGTACGACCTGGAGCGCCTGGGCGAGGCCCTGAAGGCTGACCGCGACGCCCAGTTCACCTATCTCGGCCTGCAGACCCTGTACGACCGCTATTTCATCCACAGCGAAGGCACCCGTTTCGAGCTGCCACAGATCTTCTTCATGCGTGTCGCCATGGGCCTGGCCTCCAACGAGGAAAACCGTGAAGACCGCGCCATCGAGTTCTACAACCTGCTGTCGAGCTTTGACTACATGGTATCCACGCCGCAGCTGTTCAACTCAGGCACCATGCGGCCGCAGTTGTCCTCCTGCTTCCTCACTACCGTGCCCGACGATCTCAGCGGCATTTACAACGCCATCCACGACAACGCCATGCTGTCAAAATGGGCCGGCGGTCTCGGCAACGACTGGACCCCCGTGCGTGCGCTGGGCGCCTATATCAAGGGCACCAACGGCAAGTCCCAGGGCGTGGTCCCGTTCCTGAAAGTGGTCAACGACACCGCCGTTGCCGTCAACCAGGGCGGCAAGCGCAAGGGCGCCGTCTGTTCCTACCTGGAAACCTGGCACCTGGACATTGAAGAATTCCTGGAACTGCGCAAGAACACCGGTGACGACCGTCGCCGTGCACACGACATGAACACCGCCAACTGGATTCCGGACCTGTTCATGAAACGTGTGTTTGAAGACCAGGAATGGACGCTTTTTTCGCCAAATGAGGTCCCTGACCTGCACGAACTTCATGGCAAGGCCTTCGAAGAACGCTATGCGCACTACGAAAAAATGGCCAAGGAGGGCTCGCTCTACGTGCACAAGACCGTGCGGGCCAAGGACCTCTGGCGAAAAATGCTGTCCATGCTGTTTGAAACCGGTCATCCCTGGATCACGTTCAAGGATGCCTGCAACATCCGCTCGCCGCAGCAGCACGTCGGCACTGTGCATTCCTCCAACCTGTGTACAGAGATCACCCTGAACACACGCTATGACAGGGAGAATCCCGCTAATAGCGAGATCGCCGTGTGCAACCTCGGTTCCATCAACATGGTCAACCATGTCACTGCTGATGGCCTGGACAAGGAAAAACTGCGCAAGACCGTGCACACCGCGGTGCGCATGCTCGACAACGTCATCGATATCAACTACTACTCGGTGCAGGCGGCGCGCAACTCCAACATGAAGCACCGTCCCGTCGGCCTCGGCATGATGGGCTTCCAGGACTCGCTGTACGTCCAGCAGATCCCCTATTCGTCCGAAGCCGCCGTCGGTTTCGCCGATCAATCCATGGAAGCGATCAGCTACTTCGCCATTGAGGCCTCCACCATGCTGGCCGAGGAACGCGGCACCTACGAGAGCTTCCAGGGTTCACTCTGGAGCCAGGGCATCCTGCCGATCGACTCGCTGAAGAAGCTGCAGGTCGAGCGCGGCGAGGGTTACCTGGAAGTCGATTTCAGCGCCACCATGGACTGGGATGCCATGCGCGAACGCGTGAAGAGCGTCGGCATGCGCAACTCCAACGTCATGGCCATTGCACCGACTGCAACCATCGCCAACATCACCGGCGTGTCGCAGTCCATCGAGCCCACTTACCAGAACCTGTACGTGAAATCGAACCTGTCCGGCGAGTTCACCGTGGTCAACCCGTACCTCATCCGCGACCTGAAGGCGGAAGGCCTTTGGGACAGCGTCATGATCAATGACCTGAAGTACTACGATGGCAGCGTGCAGAAGATCGACCGCATTCCGCAGCGCCTGAAGACGCTGTATGCGACCGCCTTCGAGATCAACCCGCGCTGGCTCGTCGATGCCGCCAGCCGCCGGCAGAAGTGGATCGACCAGGCGCAGTCGCTGAACCTGTACATCGCCGAAGCCAACGGCAAGAAACTGGACGTGACCTATCGCATGGCCTGGTACCGCGGTCTGAAGACCACCTACTACCTGCGCGCCATGGCTGCCACCAGCACCGAGAAATCCACGGTGTCTTCCGGCACGCTGAACAAGGTCTCCGCCAACATCGACGAGACGTTGATGACACAAGGGATGGCCCAGGAAGAAGCCGGCCCCGCCGAAGTGCCCAAGGCCTGCTCGCTGGATGATCCTGACTGCGAAGCGTGTCAATGAACAAGGTGTAGGCCAGATATACCCTCTGGGGCATAAAAGGGCGAAGCCCGCCATCCGGCGAAATAAACGTGATTTATACGAACTTTAATTGAAAGAGAAATTGGAAAGGTAACAAACAGGGGAATCACTATGCTGTCATGGGACGAATTCAACAACGAGGACGCCGCACCCGCCAAGGCGCCGATGCGCACCAGCGAACCTGCGGCCAACGAAGCGGAAGAAGCGCAAGAAGCGCAGGCTCCCGAAGCACCAAAGACCTTCCAGGATGAAGCCGTGTTCGCCGCGGCAGAGCCCGCCCCTGCCGCGTCCGCCACTGTTGACGACATTGCACCGGCGCAGGAACCCGGCCACCCCAGCGTGGGCGAAGTGCCCCCCGCCGCAGCCGTGGAGCCCGACAGCGACCTGAGCGCCGTCGAACAGGCCATGAAGACCGTGGCCGAGATGGACTACACCGACGGGCAGGAAGAACTGGCCGGCACCGCCGAGCGCGTCACCGTCGACCAGAAGCGCATGATCAACTGCCGCGCCGACCTCAACCAGCTGGTGCCGTTCAAATACGAGTGGGCCTGGCAGAAATACCTCGACGGCTGCGCCAACCACTGGATGCCGCAGGAAATCAACATGAACGCGGATATCGCGCTCTGGAAACGACCCGACGGCCTGACCGATGACGAGCGCATCATCGTCAAACGCAACCTGGGCTTTTTCTCGACCGCCGATTCCCTGGTCGCCAACAACTTGGTGCTGGCCATTTACCGCCTGATCACCAACCCGGAATGCCGTCAGTACATCCTGCGTCAGGCCTTCGAGGAAGCCATTCACACCCACGCCTACCAGTACTGCATCGAGTCGCTGGGTATGGATGAAGGCGAAATCTTCAACATGTACCACGAGATACCCTCGGTGGCGAAGAAAGCGTCCTGGGGCCTGAAGTACACCAAGGAGATTTCCGATCCGACCTTCCATACCGGCACACCGGACACCGACAAGCAGCTGCTGAAGAATCTCATCGCATTCTATTGCTGCCTGGAAGGCATCTTCTTCTACTGCGGCTTCACCCAGATCCTGTCCATGGGCCGCCGCAACAAGATGACCGGTACTTCCGAGCAGTTCCAGTACATCCTGCGCGACGAGTCCATGCACCTGAACTTCGGCATCGACATGATCAACCAGATCAAGCTGGAAAATCCGAAGCTGTGGGACGCCGACATGAAGCAGCAGGCCACCCAGATGATCCTGGAAGCCACGCAGCTGGAAATCGAGTATGCCCGCGACACCATGCCGCGCGGTGTGCTCGGCATGAATGCCGCCATGATGGAGGATTACCTGAAATTTATCGCCAACCGTCGTCTCGCCCAGATCGGCCTGCCGGAGCAGTTCCCCGGCGCGCAGAACCCCTTCCCGTGGATGAGCGAGATCATGGACCTGCGCAAGGAAAAGAACTTCTTTGAGACCCGTGTGATCGAGTATCAAACAGGTGGAGCACTCACCTGGGATTAACTGGGACCAAAAATTGGAGACGACGTGCAATAAAGAATCAGGGAAGCACGACAACAACGGGGCTAGCTGTACTAACCCACTGGCAATAGAAGGAATCATTCCTATGGCCGACAAAAAAGACGTGGAGCAGAACGCGGAACAGACACTCATCACACTGGATCAGTTGAGCCAGACGTTGGAAGTGATGACCTGTGTCGTGGACCGACTCAAGCAACATCTGACCCGCCAGATGTCACTGAACGCCGAAATGTTCGATGACGAGAAGAAAGTGCAACAGGCTGAAGCCGAGGAACGGGCGCAAGCCACTCGCCAGCTGCAGCAGGAAAGCTTCGTGGTGGAAATCAGTCAGAAGGAACTGGAGGAAGGCAGCGACCCCAAGAAAATCGTGCACTGAACCATCCATATACCGTCCTTCAGCGGACGGCGCAGCGATTGAGACCTGAAACCGGAAACGCTTTTTGCAGTACGTTTCCGGTTTTTTTCTGCCCGGTAATTACCCGCCCCTGGGTTATACTTGCCCCTTGCGATACGCCGTTACGCGCGACAACAAGGTGAATCCCGTCATACATGTCCGATTACGATGATTTGAAAGTACTGGTGGAGTCGAGGACGCCGATAATCGTTATCGAGTCCCGGGAAGAACGGGCCATCATCAAGGCTTTTCACAAGCTGGTCGGCAGCGTGCACAAGGCGTTGTACAGCTGGTCCATCACCTCGGGCCTGAAACGCCTGGACATCGATCTCGAACCGCAGAAATTCAATGACGACCCCTACGTGGTGCTCGACCACATCAAATCAACCAACCATCCCGGCATCTACATACTGCCCGATTTCCACCCCTACCTGAGCAATCCCAAGGTCACGCGCATGCTCAAGGAAGTCGCGCAGATGGGCGAACATGTCAGCCACCACACCATCGTGCTGATCAGCCACAAGATCGCCCTGCCCGACGAGATCGCGCATTTCGCCCGCCGCATCGAATGGTCGATGCCGGATGACGACGAGATCCTCGACATCGTCAACGCCATTGCGATGGACTGGCGCCGCAAGAACGGCAAGCGTGTCAACTCCAGCCAAAAGCTCGTCGACAACCTGGTCAAGAACCTCAAGGGCCTGCCCCGGCACCACATCGGCAAGCTGGCACACAATGCCATCTTTGACGACGGCGCCATCGACGAGAGCGACCTGCCTGGTGTCATGAAGGCCAAGTACGAACTGCTCGACCAGGACAGCGTCCTGCATTTCGAATACGATACCGCGCAATCCGCCGACCTGGGCGGCCAGGAAAAACTCAAGCACTGGCTGAAACTGCGCCGGGACGTGTTCCTGGGCAACCGGGAAGTGCCCGGTCTCGACGCGCCGAAAGGCATGATGCTGCTCGGGGTGCAGGGTTGCGGCAAGAGCCTGGCGGCAAAGACAGTGGCCGGCATCTTCGGCGTGCCGCTCCTGCGCCTGGATTTCGGCAGCATGTACAACAAATATCACGGGGAAACGGAAAGGAACCTGCGCGGCGCATTGAAGACCGCCGGGCTGATGCAGCCCTGTGTCCTGTGGCTGGACGAGATCGAGAAGGGCCTGTCCACGTCTGAATCCGACGAGGGTACATCGAAACGCATCCTCGGCACCCTGCTCACCTGGATGGCGGAGCGCAAGGAAAAGGTCTTTCTGGTGGCAACGTCCAATGACATCGAATCCCTGCCGCCGGAACTGGTGCGCAAGGGCCGCCTGGATGAAATCTTTTTTGTCGATCTGCCCGACCCGGTGGTCCGGGAAAAAATCTTCGCTATCCACCTCGCCAGTCGCAGCCTGGACCCTGCTTCGTTCGATATGCCTGCCCTGGTTGCCGCCACGCAGGGATTTTCCGGTGCCGAAATCGAACAGGCGGTCGTTTCCGGCCTGTATGCCGCCCTCAGCGAAGATCGCACCCTGAACCAGGATCTCCTGATGCAGGAAATCGCCAACACCTATCCCCTCTCCGTCACGATGGCAGAGAAACTCAAGTATTTACGGGATTGGGCTGATGGTCGGGCCGTGAAGGTCGACTAGGAACAAGGAGCATCGCAAAGACAGTAAGTTTAGTCCTTTGCCCCTTGCTCCTTGTATCGGTCATCTATGCTAGACTCGCCCACATGGCCGCGATCAAGAAAATCAGGAACGAGAAGGAGTTACTGGGTGAAGCCATCCGCATCGGCTCTGCCTATTTCGAGAAACGCGGCGCCGGAAAATTCGATCCGGACGACCATGCCGATATGAAAGTACGTGCCATCTATGCCCTGCTGGTACGGGACAACCTGATCCAGCCACTGGCGAAGGGCCAGGAGGACGTCATCCACATGAAGCACAAGCTGGCCCTCTGGATGGAGCGCACACTGCCTGCCAATCATCCCCTGAAAACCGGCTGACCCGCAGCATGTCCCGATTGATCCCCTGCCTGCTGATCCTTTTGTACAGCCCCCTGGTTTTCTCCCAGTCGCTTCCGGCCGGAGAATTCCTGCCGCCTCTTGCCGCAGAGGCCACTCCCGGTATCAGCGTTACTCTCGATACGCCCGTTCAGCCCATGCCCACCGCAACAGTCTTCTTCAGCCGCGAGGATTTCAACAACCCCGTGGTGGAAATACGCACAACCATGGGCTCGATGATCTTGGAATTGTTTCCCAAAGAAGCCCCGCTCACCGTCGAGAATTTTCTCGGCCTTGCCGAGGGCACCAGGCCCTGGATCGATCCCGATACCGGCCTGGAATTCCTTGTGCCATTTTACGATGGTCTCGTCTTCCATCGAGTCATCGACGGCTTCATGATCCAGGGCGGCAGCCCCAATGGTCGGAGCGAAGGCACGCCGGGATTCAGCTTCGGTGACGAGATAAATGCCCGCAGCCTTGGGCTGGACAAGATGCAGGTGCTCGATGATGCCGGCATTCCCCACCCACTGCTCGGTATCGGCAACCAGCAGGATTTCCAGAAAAAAGTCCTCATGCCACTTTACGAAAAACTCGGCATCACCAGCCAGGCGCAACTGGAAGCGCGCATCGACGAAGTGAACCGGATGCTGCGCAGCATGACCGTGAAGGAAAACTACGAGAACCTGGGCTACCAATACTCCGAGCGCCTTATCTCACGCATGCCTGTACGCGGTGTCATCGCCATGGCCAACAGCGGTCCGAACAGCAACGGCTCACAGTTTTTCATCAACCTGGCCGACACCGACTGGCTCGCCGGCAAGCACACCGTGTTCGGCAAGGTCAGGGTCGGCCTGGAAGTACTCGATGCCATCGGTCGCGTGCCGGTGGACAACCAGAACCGGCCGTTGCAGGATGTCGTCATCCTCAGCATTCGCCGTATCCAGATCTGATCATAACAACAAGAAGCAGCCCGTATGACCAACAAGAAAAGCTCCAACGTCGTCTGGCATGAAGGTCGTGTCGACCGCGCCAGGCGTGAAGAAGTCTTTCGCCAGAAAGGCGCCACCCTGTGGTTCACCGGCCTCAGCGGCTCCGGCAAAAGCACCCTGGCTTTCACCCTCGAGCACCTGCTCACCGACAATGGCTACAAGTGCTACGTGCTCGACGGTGACAACGTGCGCCACGGCCTGAACAGCAACCTGGGTTTTTCCGATGCCGACCGTGAGGAGAACATTCGCCGTGTTGGCGAGGTCTCCAAACTTTTCGCCGACGCCGGCATGATCGTCCTGTCCAGTTTCATTTCGCCTTTTCGCCGTGACCGGCGGCTCGTGCGCGAACTGCATGCCGCGGGCGACCTGCCCTTTATCGAGGTGTTCATGGATACGCCGTTGGATATCTGCGAAGACCGCGACCCGAAGAAGCTGTATGAGAAAGCCAGGCGCGGTGAAATCAAGAACTTCACCGGCATCGATTCACCTTATGAAGTGCCGGAGCAGTCGGAACTGGTTATCACGCCCAACACTTCACCGGAACACAGCGCCCGCCTGATCTTCAACTACCTGTTGGACCAGCACCTGCTGGCAGGCAACGACTAGAATCGTCACCAGTCCGTACTGTCTCTGCCAGTTGAACTGGCCAGGCTCAGCTGCGCTTGCCGCCCCGTGCTTCGACCTTGTCCTGGGTATTGTTGATGAAATCATCGGCATGGTGACGCTCCCTTAGCTGGCCTTCCAGCGGCCCGAGTCCCCGGTTGACCATACGGCCCCGTTTCACGGCATCGCGCGCCGCGATCTGGTCGGTCCAGCGCCGTACATGGGTGTACTCCTCCACGGACAGAAACTCACCCCCATCATAAGCATTGTTCATTATCGAACCATACCAGGGCCAATTGGCGATATCCGCGATGGTGTAGTCATCCCCAGCAAGGTATTCATGGTCGGCCAGGTGCAGGTCGAGTACGTGCAGCAGGCGCTTGGTTTCCATGGTGTAACGATCTATTGGGTATTGCATCTTGTAGGGCGCGTAGGCATAGAAATGGCCGAAGCCGCCGCCGAGGAACGGCGCCGAGCCCATCTGCCACATCAGCCAGTTCATGGTCTCGGCTCGTGCAGGCTGGGATGCGGGCAGGAACTCGCCGAACTTCTCGCCCAGGTAGAACAGCATGGAGCCACTTTCAAACAAGCGGGTGGGCGGGCTGGTGGAATGGTCCATCATGGCCGGGATCTTGGCGTTGGGATTGATGGCGGTGAATCCGGTGCTGAACTGCTCCCCCTGGACAATATTGATATACCAGGCATCGTACTCGGCGCCAGCATGACCCAGCGCCAGCAGCTCCTCCAGCATGATGGTCACTTTCTGGCCGTTGGGCGTACCCAGGGAATACAGCTGGAAAGGATGCTCCCCCACCGGCAGCTCCTTCTCATGGATAGGCGTGGCGATGGGCCGGTTAATACTGGTCCACTCACCGCCATCCTGGCCGGCCCATTTCCAGACCTTTGGTGGTTCGTAACCGGGCGGCTGGTTCTTTGCGACATCATTCATGGTCATCATTTCTCACGGCAATCTGCAACAGGTCAAAGCATAACATGGGGACTTGTACTTCCTGCACGGGATGGCAGGCGGCATGGATGCGTGTGCCGGTATGTATTCCGGCAATGCAGTGTTCAGGTCAGGACTTCGGTTGCGGACGCAGCGGGTTGCGAACCGCTCTGTAAAATCTCCTGCCGGTAAGGCGGGAGTGAACCGATGATGCCCTTGCCGTAATGCTTCTTCAGCAGGCGCTCGTCGAGGATGGTGATGCGGCCGGCATCGCTTTCAGTACGCAGCAACCGGCCGCTGGCCTGGATCAGGCGCATGGAGGCTTCCGGCACCGATATTTCCATGAAAGGGTTTCTGCCCTGCGCCTTGACCCAGTCCCCCAGCGTCGCCTCCACCGGGTCGTTCGGTACCGAGAACGGGATCTTGGCGATGATGACGTGCGTGCAGTACCCCCCCGGCAGGTCGATGCCTTCGGTGAGGCTGGCCAGGCCGAAGATGATACTGGTCTGTCCTTTGTCGACGCGCTCCTTGTGCAGGCGGATCAGCTCCTGCTTGGCGTGGTCATCCTGCGAAAGAATCCTGAGCTGCAGTTCCTCCGGCAGCCCCTGCAGCACATCCTGCATCTGCCGGCGCGAGGAAAACAGCACCAGGTTGCCCTGGTTTTCATCCACCAGTGAAGGCAGTGCAGCGATGATCGCACGGGTATGCTCCTCGGTACGCGACGGATCGAACCCGGATTTCGGCAGGTGCAGGCTGGCGCGGTTGGTAAAATCGAAGGGACTGCTGATCTGCCGGTAGAAGGTATCCTCGTGCAGGCCGGCGCGCATGCTGAGAAAATCGAAGCTGCCCATGGCCGTCAGGGTGGCCGATGTCAGCACGGCGGCGAAACAGTCCTGCCACAGGTATTCGATGAGCGCATCGGCGGCAAGGACCGGGCTTGAGGATACGGTAATCTCGTCTTCATTCCCCTGGGGCCTGTACGTCAGCCATCTTGCATGTGGAGCGAACCCGGCGTGGTCCTCGATGGCAAAGCTGCGCCACAGCTGGATACCGCCTTCCGCGCGTGCCTGCATGATGCCGAACACCGGATACCAGTTTTCCGCGGTCTGGCGGTCGATATCCCCCAGATCGTTTTCCATGCAGTCCTTCAGCCGCTCGGCAATGAGCTTGAGGCGGTCATCGAGTTCGCGAAACTCGCCCATGATGTTGCTGCTCACCTCGCGCAATTCATCAGGCACCACGCCCTGGTCAAAGGTGAACTGGGTGACGTCCCCTTTCGCGTTGGCGGATTCAGCCCGGTCGCTGAACGTCTGGAACATCGGCAGGTGCTGCTGGAGTACTGCCCGGGTCTGCTCGGCAGCCTTGCGCGCCTTGTCCAGCTGGGTGGCAAGTTCGGCATCGTTGCCGAGCTCCACGGTGACGCCCTTGAATATGGCGGTGATGCGGTCCAGCCAGGTCATCGTGGCGCGCAGGCGGATAAAATGTGAAAAATGGGAAACGCCCTTCAGCGGCAGGTGGTGCGCCTCGTCGAAAATATAGATGCAGTCTTCCGGGGGCGGCAGGATGACACCGCCGCCCAGCGCCAGGTCCGCCAGCACCAGGTCATGATTGGCGACGATACAGTCTGCCTTTTGCATGTTGTTGCGGCTGCGGAAAAAACAGCAGTTGCTGAAATTGGAGCAGCGATTGCCGGAGCATTGACCCTTCTCCACGGCCACGTTGCGCCACTGGTTATCGGTGAGTACGGTTTTCCAGTCATCGCGATCACCCTTCCACTTGCCGTCGATGAGCGCATCCAGCATCGCCTGGTACAGTTCCTTGTCCGCCGTCGTCGGATCTTCCAGTTCCAGGCCGTACAGGTCGAGCATGGCCTCCTGGCTGCTGCCGGTTCTGAGGGCATTGTCGAGCTTGGACAGGCACAGGTAGCGTCCTCGTCCCTTGGCCAGTGAATAGGAGAATTGCATCTCGCTGTGCTTGAGCAGGTCGGGAATATCCTTGTTCATGACCTGTTCCTGCAGGGCCACCGTGGCCGTGGCGAGGACGACCTTCTTGTTCATGGCCTTCGCCACGGGTATGACTGACAGGAGGTAAGCGATGGTCTTGCCGATACCGGTGCCGGCTTCGATGACACAGATGGCCGGCTGGGGGGAAATTCGCATGCCGTCAGCGTCCATCTCCACGCCTGACAGGCAGTTGGCGATGTCCGCGATCATCAGTTTCTGGCCGGGACGATTCTGCAGGTTCCTGTTTTTGACCAGCGTGGAATAGTGGTGCTGGATGGTTTGCTTGAGTTCGTCAGAAAGCATCGGGGAGACAGCCTGCCGCTGAAATGCAACGTGCTTTCACTATAGTGTATGGAGCCCGCTTTGCCAAAGTGAGGTCACGAACCCCCGATTTCGGCTTTGCGGATGACCGGGTTGGCATACATGCTCAGGACATAGGGTTGCAGGTTCCTGGGCATACTGCCGAGACGCTTACTGAACTCGCGGCGCTTGCCAGCGATCTCTCCCGGGCTGACACCCAGGATCGCCGGCAGCTTGTGGAAATCCATAAAGTCAGATTGCACCATCTCCATCGCGATGTAATTCACGGCGTGCAACCGGTAGTTGCGGATGATTTGCGCATCCATCTGCCTGGCCACCCCTTCGGCGGTGACCGCTTCAGGGAATACGATGGGTCTGCCGAAGGTGACATGAACGTCACCCTTAACCCCGACCATGCCGTTAAGGATGCTGCGCACGTCGGAGTTTTCGTCTTTTTCGAATTTGCCGGTGGTGTCGATGGTGTATAGCTCCTCGGCCTTGAAACGGTCGCAAGGATCATACTCGTAGGAAATGGACACCGGTACGATGTTCAGCGAGTTCATGGACTCCTGCAGGCTGAGCTTGAGCGTGGATTCGCGATCGGCCATGTGCAGCATCTTGATGATCGCGGTCTCGGTCTTGTCGATGCCGTCCTTCGCACGGCCTTCACGCTGGGCGATCCACACGTTTTCACCGGTCTTGATGCAGTGATGGATGTAAGCCGACAGCTGTTTGCTGGCCTTGAGCAGGTCCCTGCCCTGCACCGAGCGTTTGACGATGAAACTCTTGTTCAGCTTCATCAGGTCGGTGAGAAAAGGCCGCTTTAGCAGGTTGTCGCCGATGGCGATCTGCAATGTGTTCAGGCCGTGGTGGTAGATCATGTAATTTACCAGGGCCGGGTCCATGGTGATATCCCGGTGGTTGCTCACGAAAAGATAAGGCTGGCTGTCATCGAGAGTATCGAGGCCCTCAGAGGTCAGGCTCGTGGTGGTGTCCTCGATCAGCTTGTCGAGGTATTTCTCGATGACCAGCTGGACATCGCGGATGCTCTGCACATGGGCGGTCTCAGCGGCAAGCGCGGCCTGCGCCTTGCCGGTCACCCAGCCGGGCAGGAAGCGGTACAGCAGAGGGTGTTTGAATCTGGCGAGGGCCCTGGACAGGGACTCATCCTCGAGCAGCCTGTCCACGACAGGCCGGACCTCCTCATCGCGATAAGGCCTTATGTCCTTAAAATCATGCATAGGGGAATTTATTGTTCTAATGAAACGCCAATTTTAAAGGGTTCGCGGGGAAATTGGAAAAATATACTTTCAGACTCGTGTAGCCGGGTATTTAGGATACACGCCGGATGTCGGCCCCGGGGGCCTCAACCGGCCTATGATCCTTCCGGTTCTGGGCCATTTTCAGGCCTGGAATTGGTCGAGGATTTCAATAGAGAGCAGGTAGCCGAAGACCAGCAGGCTGATGCTGAGCAATATCTTGCTCGGCCAGCCGTTGGCGTGCTCACCGAGCCAGGACCGGGACGAGTTCATGTACAGCAACAGGGCTGCCAGCAGCGGCATGAAAATGGCGCCGGTCACCGCGTAGGTGATGACGATCCATACCGGACGCTCCAGCAGCAACAGTGACATGGGCAGAATGGCCAGGTAGGCCAGGTAGCCGCGGTAGGCCGGCGTCTTCGAGATGCTGGCATGGGATTCCAGCAGGTGCGTGTGCTGGCGGAAATGATAAAGGAAATTGGCGAACAGGAACGGCACCCCGTGCCAGACCCCGATCATCGAGCTGAATACCGCACCCCAGAAACCGAACAGGAAGATCCATTTGCCAGTCTCCCCCATCACCGGCACCAGCTGGTCGGCCACCGCCAGCGCCATGTTGTTGCCGGATACGACCTCGGGATGCACCCCGGCTGACACGATGATGATGGCGACGCCGAAGGCCGCGGTCAGTCCGTAAGCCACGGCCAGGTCGACGCGCATCACCGGCATCATCTCCTTGCCCTGCCAGCCGGCTTCGCGCATCCAGTAGCCGTAGCTCATGATGGTGATGCTGCCGCCTACCCCGCCGATCACGCCGAGCACGAGCGCCATACCGGCCTCAGGGACCCGCGGAACCAGCATGCCGGACAGGATGCCGCCCATGTCGGGCAGCACGCGTATGGCGCAATACAGCACAGTAATAAACATCAGGCCGATGAAGAACTTCATGGCCGCTTCCAGCATCTGGTAGCGTCCGATCCAGACGATCACCAGGGCCGCCAGGGCGTGGATGGCACCCCACGCAGCCACCGACAGGCCGGGAAAGAAGGCATAGGCCGCCAGGCCGCAGGCGGCCATCATCGCGGCCGCCACCATGAAGGTCCAAAGGAACAGGTAGCCGACGAAATACCAGCTGAAAAGCCGGGGCAGCCTGTCGATCCATCCCTCCAGCAGCGTGGTGTCGGTGGCCAGCTGCCAGCGGCCGATGCCCTCGGTGATAACGTACTTGAGGATGCCGCCGAAGATCACTGCCCACAGCAGTACCGTGCCGAACCGGGCGCCCGCTGCAGAGGCCGCCACGATATCGCCGGCGCCAAGGCCCGTCGCTGCCACGATGATGCCGGGGCCCGTCCGCCTGAGCAGGTTCATGACACTCATGGCGCGATGCCCATGCGGGTACAAACCGCCTGGCCGTAGGCGCGCAGTTCAGCGAGAAATTCCGCCGTCTCGGGCTTTTCCTGCGCGAGTTCGTCCAGGCGCGAGAAAAAGGTCTTTGCATCGAGGCCGATGCCGTTGGGATTGGTCGTCAGCTGCTCTGCGCACCAGGCCTGCCACCGCGCCTGCTCACTGGTGTCCAGTGTGTCGGGATAGTTGCGGGCCCGGTAGCGAAACAGCATTTCAGACAGGCGCGGGTCCTGGAACGGCAACGACAGTGCGTGCAGCGAATCTGGCGGCGAGTGGCGAATGTCGTCCATCAGGCGCCTGTCCTGGTCGGAAAAGAAGCCGCCGCTGTAGAGCATGTGATCAGGGTCCGTCGACTCCGTATGCTCCGGTTCGGTGAATACTCTGCGCAATTTATCCGGCAACGTTGCATCTGCCAGGATTTTGTCGCGATGCCGCTCACAGGCCGCCAGGTCGATGCGCCATTGTTTGACGGCATGCGCATCCAGCGTAGCCAGCGGGGCCAGCGCAGGACACTTGTTGATGTGCACCGTTTTCAGGGCAACCCGTTCCTCGCCCTCGGCCAGGTCGTCGGTGCGGGTAAACAGCAGGTGGCGGATGGCATCCGGCTCGAGGTCGAGCCAGGTCTCGGGATCCTGGTTCAGGTCGAATACGATGATGCCGTTCTGATTGGTGGGGTGCAGCATCAGCGGCATGACCACGGCCAGGCAGCCGCGACTGGCGGGGAACATGCCCGATACGTGCAGCACCATATCTTTTTTCTTCAGGTCCAGCAGCGGCTTGACCCGGTTCTTGCCGCGCAGCTGGTAAAGCCAGTCATAAAGCTTGGGCTGCGCGGTTTTCACCAGTTTTGCCATGTCAATGGTGGCGCGCACGTCCGACAGTGCATCGTGGGCGCCCACGTGCGCGATGGCGTTGGCGGCGGTGAGTTTCTCCAGGCGGAAACTGGCGGTGCCGTCTTCCTTCTGCGGCCAGTCGATGCCGTTGGGCCTCAATGCATGGGTCATGCGCAGCAGGTCGATGATGTCCCAGCGGGAATTGCCGTTCTTCCATTCCCGCTCATAGGGATCATAGAAGCAGCGATACAGCATGTGGCGCGTGACTTCGTCGTCGAAACGTATGCTGTTGTAGCCGGCAACACAGGTATTGGGCTGGATGAACTGCTCGGCAATGCGATAACAGAATTCGGCTTCATCGAGCCCCTTGTCCAGCGCCACCGCAGGGCTGATGCCGGTCACGAGACAGGCTTCGGGATGCGGCAGGTAGTCAGGCGTGGGCTTGCAGAAGATGACCACGGGATCGTCGATGATATTGAGATCCTCGTCGGTCCTGATGCCCGCGAACTGGCAGGGACGATCCCTGCGCGGTTCCGCGCCCCAGGTCTCGTAATCGTGCCAGAAAATACTGCGTGGGTTTGTCAATCCAAGCTCGCTTGTCTGCGTTTCGCCAGGCCGAAGCATCCCATATTCAGCGCGTGATGGTAAGGGGTGAATTTGGCCTCATGGCCGTCACCAATGACAGGCCTGGAAAGCGCAGACCTACCTGCAAGCAGGTCCGGTCAGTTACTGCGAAAGTGCGAACTTTCATCCCGTTCTGGCATGGGCTATATTTGGGTACACACCACACCAGGAGAATAATGATGAAAAAACTGGTCACGCATGGCTGCTCCTTCCTGAAATTCCTCGCCGCCCCACTGCTGTTGTTCTGCACCGGCACTGTACTGGCGCAGCAAATAGGCCCCAGCGTGCTCAACCTGGATGACGTGACCACGGAGTATCCGCGCCCATGGGATCGCGAAGCCCTGGTGGTGCTCGATTTCACCGTGAAAAGCGACGGCAGCATCGACGACCTCAAAGTGGTCGATGGTTTCTACGAGGACCGTTTTGTCGATGCCGCCATCGCCGCGGCCCGCCAGCTGCGGTTCGAACCCGCCAGCGAACGCGGTGAGGCCGTGGACTGGCCGGGCTTTCGCCTCAGCACACGGTTCATCATCCGCAACATGTTCCATACCATGGGCCCCAACCCCAACTCCGAGCTGACTCGGGCGGAAGACCTGATGCGCGAAAACAAGGCCAACGAAGCCGAGGCCTTGCTGGAAAAGGCGCTCACAGAAAACACGCATCTGTACTTCGAGGATGCCGTGTTCCACTTGAGGCTCGGTGAAATCTACCTCGCGACGAACCGGCCGGCACAGGCCGTGCATTCCCTGGACAGGGCGGCGCAAACCTACCTCCCGGACGAACACAACGATTTCAACCTGGAGACGGCCATCACCCATAACCGCATCTTCGTGGTCAACATCCCGGAAATTTTCACCGATGATTTCATGAGTACGCGCTTGCAGGTGCATCACATGGACAACGCCCCGCGCAAGGCGACACCCGCGCCCCTGCGCGGAGGGGCCCAGCGCGGCCAGGGCAATCGTTCCGCCGGCGGTGTCCAGCGCCCGAAAGCGACACTGGAAGTGCTGAACAATACCCTGCTCGAATCCGCCTACCAGCGTGCGTGGGTAGCCAACATTTCATCTGGCAACGTGGCCGCCGTGATGAATGTGTACGACAACCTGCTCAGTCTCAACGAGGACGCCGTCAGTGAGCAGATGGAAACCCAGGCCGGCCAGGTCAGGCAGCTGATGAATGCCGGCCAGCGCATGACTTCCGCCCAGGTCATCGAGCGCGGCGAAACAATCCACTACCCCGTGCACCGAATCCTTGCGGCGGTCAATGTGAACGGCACCATCGCCACGCTGGATTTCCAGTGCGCCGACCGCGTGATACGCCTGCCCTTCCAGGCGGAAGTGGAGTGGAACATGCCGGAAAGCTGGGGTGAATGCGCCATGCGCTTCCGGGGTGAGGACGGGGCGACGTTCAATATCGTCGAATTCCCCGAATAAAGGGCAAGTAGCAAGAACAGGACGATTTTTTTAAAAAAATCCTGCCAAGTCACTATTCCACTAGCAAGGTAAAAATAACGGCTTGAAAATACCTATTTTCGCTGAATCCCCTTGCACCTTGCTCCTTGTTCCTTGTCCCTATAAATTACGGAACATGAAATCCCTGCCTGCTCTTCTCCTGATAGGCCTGCTGATCACCGCACCGGTCATGGCCCAGTTCGGCCGCGGCTACCGCATCTACCAGAACGACCCGCCCGTGCGCGAGTTCACGGCCGCGCGCTGGCACTTTGGCACTAACGGCGACATCGGCCATATGGGCTGGTCACACAACTACCCCGATTCCGACATCAACCTCAATGAATTCCTCGAGCGCGCCACGCTGATCAGCATGGAGATCGACTCCTACCGCATCATCGAACTGGGTGAACCCGACGTCTTCGAGTATCCCTTCGCCTACGTCTCGGAACCCGGGGAGATGGAACTCACAGAACAGGAGGTCACCAACCTGCGCGAATTCGTCCTGCGTGGCGGCTTCATACTCATGGATGATTTCGACGGTCCCTGGCAGTGGGCGCAGATGCGTTCGCAGGTAAAACGCGCATTTCCGGAAAACGACTTCGTCCCGGTGCCGCTCGACCACGAGGTGTTCCGAGTGCATACGCCGCTGGATGACCTGGCCGCCATGGCGGATTCCGTGCCCGGCGGCGACATCACCTACTACGGCCTGTTCGACAAGAACGGGCGCCTGGGCATTCTCGCCGGCCATAACAACGACCTGGCCAATTTCTGGGACTGGTACTCTGACGGCAGGATGCCGCTCAAACCCTCAACGGATGCCTTCAGGCTGGGCACCAACGCGGTGATCTATTCCTTCACGCATTGACGGCTAAACGTCAGTCGTCGAGAGCGAACACCCACAGCACGCCGCCTTGCGGCACGATAGTCTTGCGACCCTGCAGGGTATCGAGACGGCGCTGCATGCCCGCAGCGTCAATGCCCCAGCCGGACTGCACGGCCACGTACTGCCTGCCGTCCACCTCGAAGGTGGTCGGGACGCCGGTGATGCCGGAATTCAGGCGCTGCTCCCAGAGCAGTTCACCGGTTGTGGCGTTGTGGGCGCGGAAAAACCGGTCCGCGGTACCGCCGGAAAAAATCAGGTTGCCGCCGGTCGCCAGGATCGGCCCCCAGTTGGCCAGTTCGAATTCCCGGGTCCACACTTCCTCGCCGGTATTCACGTTCCAGGCCTGGATCTCGCCGATGTGGTCGGCCCCGGGGACGATGCTGGCGCTCATGTTGGCGGTGCCGGTGAAACCCTGTCCCGGACGGTATTCCACCTCCACACCTTCCCAGGAGGAGCAGTAGTTGTCATTGGCAGGAATGTACAACAGGCCGGTCTGCGGGCTGTAGGCCGCCGGCACCCAGTTCTTGCCGCCGGACAGTGACGGGCAGTAGGACGCGTTCTTGCCCACGCCGGGCTTGTTGTCCATGTTGTAGGTCGGCCTGCCGGTCTCGGCATCGATGCTGGTGAAAACGTCCTGGTAGACATAGGGCTCGGCATCGATGAAGTTGATGCCTTCCGCGGTACGTTCCAGCAGCCAGAGGTAGCCGTTGCGGCCCGGATGCACCAGCGCCTTGATCGTGCGGCCGTCGCGCTGCACGTCCATCAGGATTGGTGTGGACACCTCGTCCCAGTCCCAGGAGCCGTTCCAGTGGTACTGGTGGTGGCCGCGGATCGCGCCGGTGTCGACGTCAAGCGCCAGCACGGAATTGGCATAGAGGTTGTCGCCAGGGCGGGCGTCACCGGCCCAGGGACCCGCATTGCCGATACCCCAGAACGAGATATTCAGCTCCGGATCGTAATTGCCGGTCACCCAGACGGAACCGCCGCCGGTCTGCCAGGCGTCCGCCGGCCAGGTGTCGTTGCCCGGCTCGCCGGTACCCGGAATGGTGTAGGTCTTCCAGAGTTCATCACCGGTGTTGGCATCCAGCGCGGTGATGAAGCCGCGGATGCCGCGTTCACCGCCGGACACTCCCACCATGATCTTGCCCTGGGTCGCCAGCGGCGCCAGGGTCATGTAGTAACCGGCCCGGTAATCGGCAACCGGTTTTTCCCATACCACTTCCCCGGTTTTGGCATCAAGGGCGACGACGTTGGCGTCGGACGTAGCCATGTAAATGCGGTCGCCGTACAAAGCGACACCACGATTGGTCGGGTGGATGAGGCTGATATCGAAGGGCATCTGCCTTGCGTACTCCCAGAGACCGTCGCCGGTGGCGGCATCAAGGGCAATGACATGGTTCAACGGCGTGGTGATGAACATGATGCCGTCATTGACGATGGGCGGAGACTGGTGACCTTCGGTCAGGCCGGTGGAAATGGACCATACCGGCTCCAGGTCGCCGACATTGCCGGCGTTGATCTGGTTGAGCGGGGAAAAGCCCTGGCCGTCATAGGTGCGGCGGAACATGAGCCAGTTCTCCGCCTCCGGATTCAACAAACGCGCATCGGTGACCGGACTGTAGTCAGCTATCTGGGCCAGGGCCACGAAAGGAGCAAGGAGCAAGGAACAAG
>Ga0181589_10000712_pt1 | contig 24497 bp, 22 predicted proteins | sample 071ome_25_FD_132444 | JGI IMG/M metagenome (GOLD analysis project Ga0181589, IMG submission 132444) | Coastal salt marsh microbial communities from the Groves Creek Marsh, Skidaway Island, Georgia - 071410BT metaG (megahit assembly) | ecosystem: Environmental > Aquatic > Marine > Intertidal...
AAGTATACTGCAATCCCGGATAGATTCCACCCGGGCATTATCCGAGGCGGTGGAAGCGTGCAGCGACAAGCCAAAGGTATGGCTGAACGCAAGCTCTATGGCAACTTATGGGCAGCATGGAGGGCCTGAACCCCCCTTGGATGAACATTCTCCCACTACCGGAAAAGGATTTTTGGAAGAGGTTACTCAGGCATGGGAGAATGAATTTTTTAAGAACTCTTGGGCAGATGTTCGCAAGGTTGCCCTGAGGATAAGTTTTGTGCTCGGGCGGGAGAGTGGGGCGTTCCCACTGCTCGCTCAATTTGCCCGCCTTGGATTAGGCGGTGCCCAGGGCTCAGGTAAGCAATGGATGAGTTGGCTGCACGAGGATGATTTTGTGGGAATTGTTCGTTTTTTGATTGAGCACAACACCCTTGCTGGTTCCTACAACCTGGCTGCCCCTCATCCATTGACCAATGCCGAATTTATGAAATGTTTACGAACGAAACTGGCTCCTTTGGGGATTGGTCTGCCTGCACCTGCAATTGGCGTCAGGCTAGGATGTTTTCTAATTGGCTCAGCACCTGAACTTGCTTTGCAAAGCCGTAAGGTGGTATCTGCCAGGCTTAAGGAGGCAGGGTATCAATTCAAGTATCCTCTGCTTGATAATGCAGTGGATAATTTGATTGCTTAAGCGAGCTTAAAACCCCCAGCGACCGCCAAATTCGAAGGAATTCGCAATGTGGGTATCGAAGTTTCCAGTGCCAGTAACTAAGGCTAAACGATATCCAAATAGTAGTCCGCCGCTATCCCATAATGCCCACTGCAAGGTGGTGTGGAAATCCCACAGAAAGCAGAGTTTTTCTTCATGGAAGATAGGATTATCTAACATTGGATAATCAGTTGGATCAGCAAATTGATTTCTTGATTTCAGGTCATTAAGAAAATCATTAATATCATCAACTTGTGCAACTGACTCAAAGTGATTATGCCTGGAGGAAAATCCAAAACTTGTACCAACTCGAAAATCAATGTCATCAGATAATTCGAAAGTCATATTTGGCCTCAGAGCCAAATAATAATTCGAAATTTCACCAGAAACATTTTTAAACTCTTGGTTGGTAAAACCAGCCAAAATCCCTAGCTCTAGCATTTCAAAAGAAAATCCGAATTCTAGAGACATTCCATTACCGGCTTTGGTTTCTATCTCGCCAGAAATACCCCCGAGAGAACTGGTTGAAAAATCAATATTGCTTCCCATTAAAATACCATAATTAAAAATCACATAATAATCATCACTGGAAAACCGGTAGTCATTTGAGGTTCCGTCAATGGGATCAGTCTCCGAGTCAGAACTTTCAACCTCGTCAAACTTTTCAATGACAAATTGAAAATCTTCATCCTCCCTGAAAATTTCCTCTTCCTGTTCCATCTCTTTTACATCATCGGCTTGGGCATCCCATTCAATGGTTTCGGTTCCGGGTGCAACAGATGTTTTCTCAGATTTTGGGAGCCAACTATCTTCCGGGTCATCAGGAAGGGGAACGGAGTCTGCATCCTCCCAGATCACCTCCTCATCGAGGGAGTCATCAAAAGTGGGGGAAGGGATGGATTCAGTGTCACTTGAGCGTATCCCTTGAAGTTTGGCTTCTAGGCCGTTAAGGGATGCTAAAATTCTTTCTGATCTTTGCTTAAGTTCTTCTAGTTTTTCTCCCTTGTCTATTCCCACGCAAGCAAGCGTAGAAACTAAAAAGGCCAAAAGTGACAAGATTCGGGAAAAATTTGGGGCAATATTCAAGAAATTTTTCATAATTAATGAGTTAAGAATTTCTGAACGAATACTCGAGTTTTTGCAAAGATTTCTTTTAAGCAGGTTTTCGGTTCAGAACATTCTTTCCTTTTAAAGTTTTTATAAAATAAATACGGCCGGGGCATATACCTTAAATGAGTTGACTCCGAATATGGTGAAATTAATGGTCAGGGTTTGGGATGATTTTTTTGATTCGGATAATATTACTATGCTCGTCTGTAAATGTATGGTTATTTGCCGAATCGATTAGCCGTGATATTGTAATTTATGGGGGCAACTCGGCGGCAATATCCGCGGCAGTACAAGCCAAAAGAATGGGCAAAACAGTGGTGGTGGTATCGCCTGATCAAAGACTTGGTGGATTAACGAGTAACGGGCTGGGTTGGACTGATTCTGGTAAAAAAGAGGTAGTGGGTGGAATTGCCCGTGAATTTTATCATCGGATATGGAGGCATTACCAGAGCCCGGAGGCTTGGCAGTGGCAAAAAATGAATGAATATGGCAACCGGGGGCAGGGATCCCCCGCGGTTGATGGGGTCCGCAGAACCATGTGGATTTTTGAGCCTCGGGTGGCGGAGCAGATCTTTGAAGCATGGGTAAAAGAGAATGGCCTCGAAGTTGTTAGGAATGAGTTGTTGGACCGCGAAAAAGGAGTGGAAAAAGAAAATGGTCGAATCGTTGCGATTACCTGCCTTTCAGGAAATCGTTACGAAGGTAAAGTCTTTTTGGATTGTACATATGAAGGTGATTTGATGGCAGCGGTCGGAGTTAGCTATTTTGTAGGCAGGGAGGGTAACGCCAAGTATGGAGAGACTTTAAACGGTGTACAAACTGCCCGGGCGATAAAAAATCAGTTCGTGAACCGGATTGATCCGTATGTGCTTTTTGGCAAACCAGAGAGTGGACTGCTTGCCAGGATTAGCCCAAGCCAGCAAGGCATTGAAGGCTCAAGAGATTCTAAAATGCAGGCTTACAATTTCCGCCTTTGCCTAACGCAGATTGAAGAGAATCGTATACCTTTTCCCCAGCCAGATAAGTACAACCCCAGAGATTATGATTTGTTAAAGCGTACTTTGGACGCTGGATCTCGTCACATTTTTGAACATTTTGATCCTATTCCAAATGCCAAAACAGACACCAATAATCATGGATCATTTAGCACAGACAATATTGGAATGAATTACGGCTACCCGGATGGCAGTTATGAGGAACGAAGAAAAATAATCGCAGAACACGAAAATTACCAAAAAGGCTACTTTTACTTTCTGTGCAATGATCCGGGGGTTCCTGAGGATATACGCTTAGCTATGAGCAAATGGGGCTTAGCCCGGGATGAATTTACAGATAATGAAAATTGGCCCTCTCTTATATATGTGAGGGAAGCAAGGAGAATGGTCAGTGATTTTGTAATGACTGAGCACGAGGTCACAGGTTTGAGAAAAAGTGGTAAGCCAATCGGCATGGGCAGTTACGCTATCGACTCGCACAATGTACAGCGATATGTGGCAAAGGATGAACAGGGAAGGGCTTATGTCCTAAACGAGGGTGACTTCCAGGTTCCTTTGCAGGACCCCTATCCGATCTCATACGATGCGATTGTTCCCCGTTTGAATGAATGCTCAAATCTCCTTGTTCCTGTCTGCTTGTCTGCCTCTCATGTTGCATTTGGGTCAATTAGAATGGAACCTGTGTTTATGATCCTTGGCCAATCTGCAGCAACCGCAGCAGCTCTAGCGGTGGAAGCGGAAATTCCAGTGCAGGGAGTTAACTACAACGACTTAAGAATGAGACTACTGGAGGATAAACAGGTGCTTGAAGTGTCCAAGGATAACCGGATAACTGAAGGGGTTGGTATACCTGTTTCTTCATTGGGAGGGGTGGTGGTGGATGGAGAGCAACTTATTCTTGAGGGTGAGTGGGTTAAAAGCAGTTCATTGCGACCATTTGTTGGTTCTTCCTATTTTCACGATGGAAATGGAGGAAAGGGTATGAGGCAGATCAAATTTCCATTTTCTGCACCTTCCAATGGACTTCATGAAATAAAGGTTTCTTATCCAGCATCCGGGAATCGGGCAGGTAATATACGTTATGAAGTCATGCATGAAGACGGACTGGCTAAGGTGCTGCTTGACCAGCGCAAGCCGCATCTCGGCAATGATACCTGGAGTTCTCTGGGTACTTTCACCTTTAAGAAAGGTAAGAGTTATGAGGTTATTCTTTCCAACGAAAATACCGAGGGCTATGTGGTTGCAGATGCTATTCAGGTGGTGGGACTGACTCCCTGAGTTCTTCATTCATTCCTGCAAAAAATGTCCTATTGCTTGAGGGATAGAACGAAGAGATTTACCTGATGAACCGCAGAAAATTTGTCCATACAGCAATAGCCTCTTCGGCTTTTGCAATAATTCCCAAAGTCCGTGGAGAGATAAGTAATGTATTAAGTATTGGTGCGATAGGAGTAGGTGGTAAAGGCCGAAGTGATTTGGATCAACTAGCCAAACATGGGAAGGTGGTCGCACTCTGTGATATCAATAGCCGGAAACTTGATTTTGCCCAAAGATCGTATTCGGGGGCAGCAGGGTATAACGACTATCGAAAGCTGATTGCACATTGGACGGGAAAGATTGATGCCATCACGATTAGTTCTCCAGATCATACTCATGCCCATGCCGCTCAATTGGCGTTAAAGGCAGGAATGCAAGTATTTGTACAGTCGCCGATGGCTCATACAGTTTGGGAGGCCAGGCAGTTAAGAATATTGGCCAATGAGTTGGGTGCATGTGTGCAGGTCGGTATGCAAGGATGTACGCACGACGGCTTCCGCCAAGGGGTTGAATATTTGCAGGCAGGAGGAATTGGTCAGGTATCAGAAATTCATGTATGGACGAATCAGCCGACCTGGCCGCAGGGACCAATTATTACCGCCCGCCCCAATGAACAACATGCTGTACCTAATGAGATAAACTGGGATGGGTTCATTGGGCCATCCCAGCCTAGGGACTATCATCCTTGCTACCAGCCATACAGATGGAGAGGTTGGAGGGACTTTGGTACGGGTGCGATTGGAGACAGCGGAATGCACCTTTTGAATCTTCCGGCAATGGGCTGCTCGTTAACTTCTCCAGAAAAAGTAACTTGTTTACTTCGTGCACCTTATCACCAAGAAACATTTCCAGGTTGGGGAACTGTCCGTTTTGACTTCCCCTCCACGAGGGGGGGTATTTCTTTATTTTGGTATGAGGGGAAAGTGGGGCATCTAAGTTCCGAGACCAAAGGAAGCCCCAATATTCCAAAGAGGGATTTATTCCTTGGCAAACAACCAACCCCTGAGGGTTGTATTATCGTAGGAAGTAAGGGAACCCTATTTTCATCCTCTCATTTTGGAACTTCCTGGGAGGTAAACTTGGGTAAAAAATGGTTGTTGCCGCATCAATTGTCGCTGCCGCCTCAATCCCTTAAGCGTAATGGTCGTGGAGATTCTGGCATGAAAGAGGAACTTGTTATGGCAATCAGAGAGAAAAACCCACAACTCCCAATCGCAAATTTTGATTATGCTGCCCGGCTAAACGAATGGATTTTGCTCGGTAATGTGGCGATGGCAAAGGGAGGCAAATTTACATGGGATGAGAAAAAGTTTTCAACTGACCGCATCGATACTAATGCAATGTTAACCAAACCCTACAGGAAAGGATGGACAGTTAAACCTGCCTGAAAAATTGTCGAAAGGGCTGAGCGGAGAAATTATAAATACATACTGTCGTAGGTATCGGCAATTTTACGGATAGCCAAAGCATAGGCAGCGGTACGGCGATCAGTGATTTTTTTGTTGGAGTCATCCATTTCCTTAATTTCCTGGTAGGATTCGCGCATGGTGTCTTCCAAGCCTGATCGTACCAAGGCAATTTCGCTCGGCCCCTGCAATAAGTCTTCCGCTAATTTTTTATCCAATGGCTTACCGATGCCAGTCTCAATAAGGCGTAAAATCTTTGCATTTTGAGCCTCAGCAAATCTTTTATCCATGCGTCCAAAGCGTACATGGGAAAGATTTTTTAACCATTCAAAGTAAGAAACGGTTACCCCTCCGGCATTGAGGTATGCATCCGGTATAATGAAGATTCCTTTTTGCTGTAAGACTTCATCGGCATCATAAGAGATTGGCCCATTGGCAGCTTCGGCGATTACCTTGGACTGAATTCTTGGGGCATTCTTGCTGGTGATCACACCTTCAAGGGCAGCCGGTATGAGAATGTCGCATGGGTACTCCAATGCTTTACTGCCATCAGTATGAAATTTTCCATGTGGAAACCCTTCGAGTTTTCCATGATTAAGCTTGTATTGATATACTTCTTCAACTGAAACGCCGGATTCACAGATTAATGCACCATCGCGTTCAATTACCCCAATTATTTTTGCACCGTCTTCTTCTTGGAGAAATTTGGCAGCATGGTAACCAACATTTCCCAGTCCCTGAACAATAATTGTTTTGCCTTCCAATCCGCCTTCCAATTGAGCTCGTGCGACATCATCAGGATGCCGGAAAAATTCCTGAATGCCGTATTGAACACCACGGCCAGTAGCTTCGATCCGGCCCTCAACTCCACCAAAATGGACAGGTTTGCCGGTTACGCATCCACGGGCATTGATTTCGCTTGGATGCAACTTCTGGTATTCATCCGCAATCCATGACATCATACGTTGACCCGTCCCCATGTCTGGAGCAGGCACATTAAGTCCAGGGCCAAGAAACCCTCTCTTATCCAATTCCTGTGCAAACCTACGGGTTATGTGCTCCAATTCATCCAGTGTATACTTTTTAGGGTCAATGCAAAGAGCACCTTTGGATCCGGCAAAGGGAACATTCACGATGGAGCATTTATATGTCATGAGTGCTGCAAGTGCTTCCACTTCCTGTTGATCAGAAAATGGGGCATAACGAATGCCACCCTTGGCTGGCAAAACATGCTCGCTGTGGGTTGCTCGCCACCCAGTGAAAATTTCGTAAGTACCACGAAGTTCTACCCCGAACTTCATTTCGCAAATTGCATTGCAAGTGCGGATTTGCCGAGCAAGGCCTTTCGGCAACTCAATAGCCTCAGCCGCACGATCAAACGAGCGATTTACACTGTCTAAAAAAGAGACGGGTTTGTGATTAGGCATAGTGCCTGACTGCCCGAAAACTGATCGGGAATCAAATCGATAATGGACTGAAGCCGGAAAAAGCCGGCATGGAATGATTTACCAGTCGGATTTACGGGGAGGTCGATCCTCCTTAGGGCGGGCTTCGTTTACTTTTAGCGGTCTGCCTTGCATCTCTTTGCCATTCATTGCTTCAATGGCACGATTGCCTTCCTCAGCATCGTTCATGGTTACAAAGCCAAAGCCTTTGGATCGTCCGGATGGACGTTCGACGATTATGCTGGCACGTTCGACATTTCCAAATTCACTAAATGCATCGGCAAGGTCTTGGTCACTTACAGACCAAGGGAGATTTCCCACATAGATTTCCATTATTTATTCTTTTTTATGATTTCTAATTATTCGCACGAGACTCTTTTTGGTTAGGCGAGTCTGTTGATATGAAAAATCAGATCTTTCTTCGTTAACCTCGAATTGCCGGAGCGTATTTAACGAACAAATCATGTCTCTATTTCTCCGAATGATCAACACCAAATGAATTGGTAACGCGAAAGCAGTTTTTATCGTCGTAAATCCAATGGCATCAATACAATCTTCGCTATGGTCAAAATTTTTGAAGTCACTCAGCCAAATGATTCTTTTCTGGAGGCTCTTAATCATTTGCTCCCGCAATTGTCTGCCTCTGCTCAACCGATGAGTATGAATTCGCTTGTTGAATTGGTTCAAAGCAATGCCGTTCACCTTTATCTTGCCAAAGTTGATGGTAAAGTTGTCGGCTGCCTAACGCTGGTTGTTTTTTCTATACCAACTGGGGTTCGTGCATGGGTTGAGGATGTTGTCGTTGATGTTAAAGGCAGAGGTAAGGGAGTGGGTAGGGCTCTAACTCACCATGCTTTAGAGGAAGCAAAAAAATATGGTGCATTGACGATTGATTTAACCTCCCGACCCAGTCGTGAAGCAGCCAATAAACTCTATCAGTCTGTTGGATTTAAAAAAAGAGAAACCAATGTATACCGTTTTAAAAGCAGCTAATTTAAAAGCAAATTTTACTCACATGTCAGGAGGCATATCTGGATGGGCACTCATTTTGCTAATTTTATATCTTCAAACTTTTGCCAATGGCGAAAAGGATCAGCCTGACCTTTTTTTTGGTGTGGATGCCTTAGCGATTGAAGAGAGCGGAATTTCAAAATGGTTAGAAAAGAAGTATCCAGATTTTCGTGAATGGGCAAAAGAGTGGGGGGAGGAAATCAATCAGAGTAATGAGTTTTACGAAGCAATGGACTTATTGGAAGAGGATATTTCAAAGATTCAGTTTGTTGTGTCCGGTTTGGATAACTTTATCTCCACGGGAGCTAACTTAAAAGCCATTGGGAAAAAAGTTGGTTTTTCCATTGGGTTGACTGCGGTAAAACCCATGAATCTTACAAAATTTTATGGATGGGTTAAGCAGAAGGTGAAAAAGGAATTTGGACCTCATCATTCACGAAAAATTCTTTCGACCCCAATCCTGTCTAGCGACCATCTGGAGTTCTCTTTCAATCTAAGTGATGCCAATCATTCGAGCTTGGATAATCAATCAATTCTTTTTGATGCCAACCTAAGTGTAAGTGCTGATATAGTGGATGATTCATCCATTTTAATCGCCGCCGTTCCTGCCTCGATGAAGGAATTCTGTTTTTCTGTGCAACCTGATTTTAATTTTTCAACTTCCAGCGAATTACCCGTTGATAGGCAAATTTCGTTACTCCTGAAAGTTCCTGTTGATGCGCTTGCGGCCGATTACTCTGGGGGGACAAGCCACACTAACCCTTTCTTTGATGCCGTGGAGGGAGTGCGAGAAATTGCCTGCTCAGTCAGTTTTCGTGATGATTGTATCTTGATTAAAAGCATTGTGCTTTGCACTGATTCTCAGAGGGCTTCTGCATTGGTATCTCTTTGGCAGGGCTCAGTTGGAATGGCCCAGTTGGTTATGGCACAAGACCCCACAGCGAGACCGTTCGTTGATTTGTTGGGGAATATGAAAACTGAATCTCAGGACGAGAAATTTGTTGTTTCCTTGGAGATGAATTCCAGCTCGATTCAAGCTATGCTTGATCAAGCACTTAAAGAATTGAAGCCTCCACAACTTAGAATCCCGAAAAAAGAATTTCAGTTCTTGGAAGGAAAGCTTGCACCAACCTTCACTACACCATTGATTGATGGAACCGAGTTCGATCTTTTGTCACAGCGAGGGAAAATAGTGGTGCTTGATTTTTGGGCATCTTGGTGCGGTCCTTGTATACGTGGACTACCCATGCTTTTGGATACAGTGGCAGAGTTCGATGAGTCTGAGGTGGTTCTCATTGCTATAAATCAGGGTGAGGTGGTATCTGAGGTAAAAGAATTTATTGATCATTTTGATTTGGTTGAGTTGACGGTCGCCCTGGATGAAAGCAAGAGGGTTGGCCCATTGTATAATGTGAAAGGAATGCCTCATACAGTGGTCATTGACGCAGCTGGATTTGTTCGCGATGTATCGGTTGGTTTTTCTCCTTTTCAGGGCACCGATTTGAAAAGACTTTTAGGCAAATTACTTCAGGAAAAATTACCTGACTGAACACATAGATAATTACATGCTCAGAATATTTTGGGCTTTTTTTTAGGTTTTTGTCCGAAAATCAGAAAAAAGGCCTATTGAGTATTGTAACTATTCAACCATTAACGCGTAAAGGAGATACCTGACATGATGAAATTCAATGACTTTCAGAAATATGAAGCAACTCTTAGAATTCCGTATGAAAAATATTTCGAACTGATTTATGAAACCAAATATCTTATCGAAGCAAGGTTATCACCGGAGCGTTGTTTTATTGCTACAAAATCCTTCTATGGATGCAACAGGCGTATGGCGGTCGAAAAAGCAGTCGCATGGTACAACAAACATTTAAAGCCAGTTCTTGGACACCCTCACAAAACCCTAATGATTAATGATCCGATGGGAGAGGTTTCCTATGAGGATGGATTTGTCTGTACTGATCTGCAAAATAAGTACCTGGACGATGAGACCATAAAACATTTACTGGATGAGTCAGGAGGTGATCTCGGCAGAGATGATTCCGATGGCACGGAAAAACACTCACCGGGGAGTGTCAAGAGGTTACGCAGAAGAAGGAAGCGGGATGTCTATCTTAGCGATCAATTAATACAATCCTCTGGGGGTACGATTTATTTCAAAATGAATCACTTGCTTTGCAGGGAATCTGGCAAGGTAAAGACCGGTAAGATTAAACTAGCCTCGAAATCCCTCCAGAAAGCAGAAAAAGAAGTAGTTCGCAGAGGATTGAATAAATTTGAAAATTGTTCTGCCTGATTATTAAGTTATCGATCGTCTTCTTGTAACTTGGGGTAATGAAAATGCAGGATAACTCTGCCGAATTGGTTCAACTAATGATGAAAAATCAGCGCAAGATTTTTGCCTACATTATGACCCTTGTTCCGTCTCGGTCAGATGCTGAAGATATATTACAAGAGGCAAGCCTTACGATCTGTGAGAAATTTTCTGATTTTAAGATTGGAACTAATTTTTATTCATGGGCCTGCCAAATTGCTTATTGGAAAGTACGGGCTGCACGGAAAAAATTTGCCACATCCAAGGTGGTTTTTAACGAAGAGGTCCTAGAGGTAATTTCTCAGACTCGGGTCGAGCTTGAGGAGGAATTGGATTATCGACACGGAGCTTTATCCCGTTGTTTACAAAAATTAAACGAACGGGACCGCCGGATGGTATTAGTACGCTATGAGTCTAGCCATAATGTAAAAGCTGCAGCTCAGGCTTGCGGCCGAACCATTCAAGGTGCCTACAAAGCGCTCACCCGTATTCGCAAGAATCTGTATGACTGCGTAAACCTTGAAGTCGCATCGGAGTCTCCGTGAGTTATGAATTTATCAGACGAACAAATTCTGGAGATTTATGAACTTCTTGACCGCTTGGTTGAAAATAACCTGTCATCCGACCAAAAGAAAAAGTTGGAAAGGATACTCGCGGAGTCCGATGATGCCACGAAAATTTATGTATCCTTTATGGATATGCATGCCAGCCTTTGTCACTACGCTCAGGAAAGCTTATCTGACATTGATACGGAAGAAGGAAATAAACGGGAAAGTAAAATTATAGAACTATTTCTCCCTTGGATACCCTTAGCCGCAGTTCTGCTCTTCGGCGTCTACATTTTCTTTAGTTACAAGCCATTTTCGCTCATGACTGAGCAACCAGATTTGTTGGCAACTCATCTTTCTGTGGATGAAGATCAACCTGTATATGTTTCCGAGGAAGAAAACGAAGCTCTTGCAGTTTTAACCAACGCGGTCGGTCTTAGATGGAATGAAGATGCTTCTAGAAAATTTGATGTAGGTGCTCCTATATTTACCGGAAGTTGGAAAATGAAAAAGGGGGTCGCCCAAGTTGAATTTATGCAAGGAGCAACGGTAATTTTTGAGGGCTCGGTACATGCGGAATTTGTGAACTCAAACGCTGCGATCCTGCATAAAGGAAAGATACGTGCTCATGTTCCAAAGGTGGCAGTTGGTTTCAGCGTTGATTTGCCGAGGGGGAAAGTAATTGATTTGGGTACAGACTTTGGGATTCATGTCCATGAGGACGGATCGGCTGAGGTTTATGTTTATCGAGGGAAGGTGAAGTATCAGGGAAATGATCTTACTGGCCGGGAAGTTACCTGTGAATTAAGCGGAGGGGCGGCACTTTACTTGGACAAAGAAGGAACGGCTTCATTACTTGATATGCCCACTGGAAATTATCTTGGATCCTCCGACTTAGCCATCAGGTCGATTGAGCAGGCACAAAGAAGAATGACCGATTGGCTCCAATTTAGCCAAAAGCTTTCCGCCGATCCTCAAACCATACTCCACTATGTTTTTGATAATCATGATTCCTGGGCACGTATTTTACGGGATGAGACTCAAAAGCGAGGTGGTAGCGGGAATGGAGCTGTGATTGGCTGTAAATGGACTGAAGGAAGATGGCCCGGTAAAGGTGCCCTGCAGTTTTCGAAAAATAATGATCGTGTCTGTTTGAATGTACCAAACCCTTTAACCTCGGTAACTATGTGTGCTTGGGTAAAGGTCGACAGAATGTCAAATCCGGTCGCACCAATCATGTTCACTCGTCCCCACATGCCCGGAGCCGTTGGTTGGTCGCTGAACCGGAACGGTCAGCTTGTTTTGGCAGTTAATGCTCCATCGGGTTTGGAAAAATATTCATCACCCGTAGCCATAACCCAAGAGCGAATGGGGAAATGGGTTCATTTGGCTACTAGTTTTGATGCCAATAAAAAATGGGTGAGTCATTTTGTTAATGGACGATCTTTCAGCCGTGAGAAAATTGGGTTTGCTGATCAAATATCCTTGAAAAAAGGACTGCTCGGACACACTCAGGCTTTCCGCGGATATAATCCGAATGTTGCCTTGGAAGGCTCAATCGATGAATTTGTTATCTTTAATAGTGCGTGGACAGAGGAGCAGATCAGAGAACTGTATGAGGTTGGTGCTCCAGTTGATATTGATTTTGAACTCGATGCCCGTCTGCCATAATGCAAATAGGCTCAGACTATAATTAATATTTACCTTTTTCCCCACAGGGCGTACATAGCGTGCCCTAGATGTGCAGGGTGCAAAAGTTCTTTCATTGTTTGCATTTGAGACGGATGGGATTTTGATTCTTTCTCAAATTCATACTTTATTCTTTTGGTTGCATGGGAGAGGAAGAAACCTTCCTGAGTTTTAAGACCGATATCAAAAAAACTGTTTGTTTTCATGCATTCCTGTAAATCATCCCAGCAAAGATGGCAGGTGAGATCTTGTTCACATGGTCTTGCAAGTAAGTCATTATTCATTTTGTGGCGGTAATATGCTCTTGCTGTTCCCTGTGGTCTATGATGAAGGAGGACTTCCAAAGGTAATCCATAATCAAAGGTCAGGAACAGACCACTCCAAGATCGATCAGATAAAAGACTATCGAGGGCACAACGTGCTCCACAGGGCCAATCAAATAAGTCTTCCGGTTGTCCATAGGGAGGCAGATTTCGGTTGTGATTTTCGGGCAGGTCAATTTCTACTTCTACCAATTCATTTCCAATAAGGCTGACGCCTATTTCAACCCAATCTTTTTTTTGGTGGGAAAAGCGAAAGCGCTTAAAAGGTTGGGCGTCTAACCATTCATTACTGTAAACAACTACCTGACCGGATAATTTGATTGGGTCTCCCAGTCGGATAACTTGTTGACCGCCAAAAGGATGTTCAATTCCCTCGATCAGGGAATATCCGGGTTCCGCTGCAATTTCAACGAAAGTGAAATCCGATGGATTTTGATTTCCCAGTAAATCCACACAAGATTCGACCACGAGTTCCGCCCACAAGGACCCCAAAACGGAGGAGGTGTAAAAATCAGACTGCTTCTGTTTCCCAACGCGTTGACGGCTAGAGGCATAATACCCAAATGGAACATTGTATAATGCCCAATCTACAAAAGCATCGAAAGTTAAAAAACTGCTATTTCCCAGTGCATTTTTAAATGCTTCGATCGTATTTGTGGGAGCCTTTGGCGTTGGCAAGGACATGCATTTTCTGTAGATTAATATTGGTATTATTCAAGTGCTTACTTTTCAAACTCACTACTTCACAACCCCAAAAGAAACTGATTAAAAAACAGCTTTGTGTGGCTAAGATGGCACATTTGAGTGTTAAGAATTACAGGAATAATTTTTTAAATTTAAACGATTAAGCAGCATGATATCAGTAGTAAGTTCTTCAGGGTCCGGCTTTAATAAAGAGACGGATAAGGGGGGTAGATAAGTGAAGTGAATTCTGTTTTCTTATCCAGCAATAGAGGAAAGTGATGATACTCGGAATCGAGAGTTCCTGTGATGAGTCAGCCCTTGCGTTATACGACCGGGAAAAAGGGTTGGAGGGGGAATGGGTGCATTCGCAAATTGCCAAGCATGCAGAGTATGGCGGTGTTGTTCCTGACCTTGCCGTACGTCAGCATTTACAAAACTTTTATCCATTGCTTGATCTGGCTTCTGAGGGAAAAGATTTATCCAAATTAGTAACTGAGGTCGCGGTGACTTGTGGTCCAGGTTTAATAGGATGCTTGGGAGTGGGACTAAGCCTTGCGAAAACGCTTGGAAGTTTGTGGGGGGTTGAGGTGGTTGGTGTTAATCATCTGCGAGCACATGCCTTTTCCACATTTATGAATATTGAGGAAAAAGGATTAAAATTTAAGGAACTTCTTCCCCACCTTGGGTTATTAGTCTCTGGAGGAAACACTCTATTGTTTGAAATCACTGAAAATGGGTCTATTCAGGTGATTGGTAGAACCAGAGATGATGCTGCCGGAGAGGCATTGGATAAAGGGGCAAAGCTCTTGGGTATCCCGTATCCTGGAGGGGCTGAACTGGAGCGGCGTGCAGAGCATGGGAACCCCAATGCGTTTTCTTTCCCAAGGGCTTTTCAATCTAAAAGTGCCAACGATTTTAGTTTTTCCGGGCTAAAGACAAGTTTGCTATACACATTGCAAAAAATGACCCCTACAGAAGTCGGACAAAGGCATGCAGATCTTTGTGCATCATATCAGGAAGCAGCTATCGATCAGCTTGTTAAGAAAAGTGGCATTTATTTAAAGAATAAAAAATACCGGAGTTTTGGCCTTTCTGGCGGTGTGGCAAATAACCAAATTTTACGCAACCGTATGAACGAAGTTTGCCTGCAGTGTAAAATCAGTTTTTTGGCTGCAGAAAAAAAACATAGTGGGGACAACGCAGCAATGATTGCACATGCTGCATATCTCGATCCTGGTGGGCTTTGGTCAAACAATGATGGAGACCTGAACTTTAAACCCGGATTGATGATAGAAACCACGGCTTCATAAAGATTGTTTTTTTCAAAATGCCTTTCTTGCAACTATTTCTAAATTATTTAACAATTAACTATTGATCATGATTTCAGACCCAAATAATCCTAAAAAATTGGCCGCAAACGAAGGCCTCAAGGAGCGTAGCAACTTTCTTAGAGGTACCATTCTGGAAGGGCTTGCAGATAATTCTACTGGAGCAATCTCCGCAGATGATGCTCAGTTAACCAAGTTTCACGGAACTTACATGCAAGATGACCGCGACAAGCGGGCGGCACTGATTAAAGAAAAAAAAGAGAAAGCATTCTCTTTCATGATACGGGTGCGGGTACCAGGCGGAGTTTGTACACCGGAACAGTGGATTGGGATCGATAAGTTGGCAGATAAATTTGGTGAAGGTTCGCTCAAATTAACCACCAGGCAGGCTTTTCAGTTATATGGTATTTTGAAGTGTAACCTTAAGCAAACGATGAAGGAGATCAACGATACTTTGCTTGATACCCTTGCCGCCTGTGGGGATGTTAACCGTAATGTAATGAGTCCTGCTAATCCTTTCGAATCTGAGCTTCACGGCCAGGCTTTGGAAGTTGCCCAGCAAATTCACGATCACCTCACTCCAAGAACATCTGCATATGCGGAAATCTGGCTTGATGGAGAAAAAGCTGGTACGATAGGAGAGGAAGAGGTAGAGCCGATTTATGGGAAAACCTACCTTCCCCGAAAATTTAAAATCGCTGTTGCTTTACCTCCACGGAACGATGTGGATGTATTTTCCAACTGTCTTGGGTTTGTGGGAATTCCTGAGGGAAACAAAGTGGTCGGATACAATGTCCTTGTGGGCGGTGGCCTTGGCATGACCCATGGAAAAACAGCTACCTTCCCGAGGCTTGCAGATGTGATTGGATTTTGCACCCCTGAGCAAGTTGTCCAGATAGCCGAGGAAGTGGTCAAAATTCAGAGAGATTATGGTGATCGAAGCGACCGTAGACATGCCCGTTTAAAATATACTGTCGACGATCGCGGAGCCGATTGGTTCTTGGAAGAACTTAATGCCCGACTTGGTTGGAAACTTGAACCTTCACGGGAGGTTCATTTTGATTCCACAACCGACCGTTACGGATGGACTGAGGATGCGGATGGCAAGTGGGCATACGGATTATTTGTGGAAGGGGGGCGTCTCCGTAAAAAAGAGGACAGTGATCCGCGTGCTGCGATTCAGGAGATTGCCCGCTCAATATCCTGTCAGTTCCGACTTACTGCCAACCAAAATCTAGTCATTGCCCGGGTAGATGCCGAAGATAAGAATAAAATTGAATCGATCCTCAAAGCACACGGCGTCAAGCTGTCGAGTGAGATATCCGCTCTTCGTCTTAATTCTATTGCCTGTACGGCACTTCCTACCTGTAGCTTGGCATTGGCTGAAAGTGAGCGTTACCTTCCTACACTTGTAGACGAACTGGACAAAATTATTTCTAATCTTGGAATCAGTGATGCATCCATTGCCATTCGCTCCACCGGATGCCCTAATGGTTGTGGGAGGCCTTACTTAGGAGAGATCGGCTTAGTGGGAAAAGCTCCTGGTAAATATAATCTATACCTTGGTGCAGGACTAGACGGGATGCGGTTGAATAAACTTTACCGACAAGCGATCACTCACGATGAAATCGTGGAGGTGCTTGAACCTATTCTTACAGATTTTTCGCAGAGTCGGGAAGCGGGCGAAAGCTTTGGTGATTTCTGCATTCGTAAGGAATATGTGAAAGCCACTCTTAAAGGATCGGACTTCCACGACTGAGCGTAGATTTTCAGCCCTACGGGCTTAAGAAAACTTGATTATCCGATGAAGCGGCGTTTCTCCAAATCCTTAGGAAGGAGGACTCATTCCAATCCTGACGCATCGATTTCCACTATGGATGAAGATGATTCTTTGCAGTTCATCGACCAACTAGACCATGATCCTTTTCTTCTCATTCTGGACCAGGTACAGGATCCCCGCAATCTGGGTGCTTGTTTGCGTACTGCAGATGGAGCGGGAATTGATTTGGTTATTCTGCCCAATGACCGTTCTGCAGGAATTACTGAAGTCGTCCGCCATGTCGCTGCCGGAGCTGCAGAGAACCTCCCTCTAGCCAGAGTACGGAATTTATCCCGTTATTTAGGGAAGCTTTCAGAGCGTGGTGTTCGGCTCTTGGGCACCAGTGATCAGGCCAAGAAATCGATCTACCAATCTTCGATGGTCGGTCCATTCGGTTTGGTTATGGGGGCCGAAGGAACAGGAATCCGAAGGCTGACTGCCGATCACTGTGATGATCTCCTCATGATCCCAATGGAAGGAGGAGTGGACTGTCTTAATGTTTCGGTAGCTACTGGCGTCTGCCTTTTTGAAGCCCGCCGCCAAAGGTTAAGCGAGTCCTAGCTTGCAGTCAGGAAGCAGACCTGGTCTGGCTGTGCGGAATTTGCTCAGGCTTTAGCGAGATAGCCCATCTTAGAGCAAAGGAAAAGAATAGGGTGCTAAGCAAGGAGTTTTTCAGAAACATATAAGCGGGAGCGAATCCGGGTTCACCCAATGTCCATGCCTGTAGCAGACCTTCAACTGACTTGATGTAGGCAGGATTTGCAATCCAGGAAAATGAACAGGTAATTATGTGGAAGAGTAGGGCACTTCCAATGGCTCCACCGGCTAGAAAGGTCAGTTTTCGGGTTGGGCCCATCCACTTGCCTAGTCCAAAAATTACCAGATAACTTAGGCAGGTAATTAACATGTATGGCTCGAGCCAGTTCATTCCGTAGGCTGCATTTAGAAAGAGATCTGAAACAAACACCGCACACAATGGGGCAGTCCATGACCAGATTCCACGAAGATATGAACCGGCAATCAGGAAGATTGCCAAGGTTGGGGAGAAATTGAAAAAGTCCGAATGGTCGAGCGGAAGATATCGGGAAAATCCAATGAATACTAAGAGTCCAAAAAGAAACAGAGGTGATTTTGGACTGATCGAATTGTCAGCGGAAATACTTGAATTTGAATTATTCATAATTTGATAAGAACGATAGACCAAGAATCGAAAAGGTTCAATCTTTGCCTGCTTGGGCATCAGCAATGCGGGGTAATCTTTCGATTAAGCGGTCAATAAGCACGGCTTGCTCAGGTCGAAGTTTTTGCTTGGCCTCATTTGCAGGCAAAAGTAATGCCTTGTCAATTTCAGGAAAAGTCCACATCTTTCCCGAGCTTCTTGGATATTCCATGGTTATCTCATTACATACAGGAATCTTGCCGTTTTCCCAGTCTCCTGCAAAAGCCCAAGCGAATACTTCTTTCCCATTTTTTTGGATAATAGATCCTAAGTCGAGGTAGGGTCCATGTGGTTTTTCCCCAGTTTCTTCCTCAAATTCTCTTACGGCAGCAAGGAAAATATCCTCTTCGGGATCGGGTTCTCCCTTTGGTATGCTCCACCAGCCATCGTCCTTGTTTTTGAAAAATGGTCCGCCGGGGTGAGCGACCAAGCACCTGATTTCGTTAAGGGTTTTATCAAAGTGATAAAGAATTAAACCACCACTTATTTTTTTCATAACATCTGTTTAAGGTATGAGGACATATAAATTAAATCATGCTTTTTCCCATCGACTAATCGGGCCCTTTCCTGAACCATATCTACTTTAAAGCCAAGGGAGCGATAGCAAGCCAAGGCGGGTTTATTCGATCCGAGAACATTTAATTTCATGATCTCACATTTAAATCTTAGGTAAGCAGTATTCATCATCATTTTGCAAAACTGGCGGCCTAATCCATAGCTTCGCATCCTTGGATGAACGATTACCCTGCATAAGTTGCAGTTAGCCGAACCTTGAAGCAGCAAATCTCCATAGGCCATAATATGTCCAACATCATTGACTAAACAAAATGGATGAAGTTTTTCGCGTTGAAGATGTCTTACAAAGATAGAATGGGTGAACTCCTGACGAAAAGTTTCACCGGACCACAAGTATAAATCAGAGTTTGTTTTAATCCACGAGAACAATTCAGGAATCCATTTCTTCTCAAAAGGAACCAACTTTGAAGATTTTAATTCAAGAAGATCTTTCATTTTGTGGATAGAATTGTATTTATCAGTCAGGTTGTAATTTGATTGTTCATTTTGCAAGGGAAAGGAATTATTGAAGAAGTGCTTGAAAAATTCAACGATTCAACCCATCTATGATTATTCTATGAGCAATCGAACAAAACTTTGGCTTGGTGCCTTCCTCCTTTTGACTTCCGGAATATTTATGGGTTCATTTTTGCAAAAGGCAGAAACTAAACTCAATGTAATCAAGGCAGGACTTGATGATAAAGGAAACCTTGTTTGCGTAAATAAATCTCAGGTTTTTCTCTTCAAAAAACTAAATGGAGAAAACAAAATTGTCTTTCATTATCATGACGCTCTGAGCAAGGAGGCAATTGTGACCAAGTCATTTCCTGATGCGAAGACACTTGATACCTACTGGGATCAATTGCTGAGGAATTGGTAGTTTAAGCGTTCTGCTTACCTAAAATTTCAAGACCAAAGATTTCGATACTCAAAGCTAGGGTCGTAGGTAGCTGCCTGCTTTTGCAGGTTAAATTTTCGGTTCGGCATGGGATCGCTTCCGTAACCGGATAAATATAACCAGCTTCCGTAATTAATGCAGGGATCGTAATCGATCAGTATTTCCTCGAACCACTGGGCTCCAAGTCGCCACTCAACACCCAGCTCATTAATCAAATAAGAGGCCGTGTTTTGCCTGCCCCTGTTGCTCATCCATCCTGTTAGTCTAAGTTCGTTCATATTTGCATTAACGAATGCATTGTTTGTTTTACCCTGTTTCCACATGTGAAGCATTTCCAACTGGTTCGGATTGTTTTTCCGTGGAGGTCTTTCTGGATGAATTCCCTTGGCTTGGAAAATCTTGGTTCCGTGAGACCGCGAAAGATAATAAAAAAAATCCCTCCACAGGAGTTCGAAGATCAACCAGTAAGTGCTTTGATTTGCTTCTCTCTCGCTCTCGTATCTCCTAATGTTTTCATAGACCTGCCGAGGCGAAATACACCCCTGCGCAAGCCATGGTGATAAACGGGAAGAAAATTCATCCCCAATTAATCCATTGCGCGTTTGCTTGTACTTCCCCAAATGGGCACCTTCAAACATCCAATGAGAAATCCTTCGCTGAACAGCAATTTCACCCCCCTCGAAGGTAAATGGGGATCGTTGGTCTCTCTCCGGTGCTTGCATGGAAAATAGATCAAGAGGAGGAATGGGGTCTGATTGTTTTATGCTGCAATGAAATTGAATGGGAGGGGGAATGCATGGTCTGGGTAAGAAATTCTTTTCTACCTGTTTACGAAACTTGGTAAAGGTTTCCGGGAAGCACTCATCACTAAATGATAAATCATCTGGATGAACGAGGGTGGAGCCTTCCTCAAGTTCCAGTTCGACCAAATTGGAAAGCTCTTTCTCCTCCCATCTCTCATCAGCGGCACTATGGGCTTCCATGTGACAACGAGTAGCTCCTAAGCTGTGCATAAGACGAGGGAGTGCCTCCAGAGGGTTTTCATGTTTAACCAGTAAGACACCACCCCTTTTTTCGATTTCTTGCCTGAGTGTATGCAAACAATTCAGGATAAAGTTTGCACGATGAGCACCTATGCGTCGTGGGTACTCTGAATTCCAGGTTTTAGGATCAAGGAAGTATACGAGATCCAGCACATCGTTTTGTTGTAACGCCTTGGTCAGTGCAGGTTGATCATGGAGGCGAAGATCATTCCGAAAGCAGAAAACACCGTGCCTCATGTGAAATATTTATTCAGGATTCTGGGACGGGGAAAAATCAAAATTTAACACAAAGAATGATCATAGGAGGGTCTATGCATTACGAGTTGATTTTTCAATTAGAACGAAAGGTACAGCTATTTTTCAATGCTCCAAATATTACGAAATTGTAATGGAATTGCATGCCCCATCATTGCTGGAAATCCCCCAGTTCCTGGCTCCATGGATTAGAATGCCTTGTAAAAGTATCCAGCTAATCATAGGGAAAATTAAATAATGGTATGTTAATGCCTGCAATGTACAAATAATCACACGGAAAATGCTTTAGCACCTGATCATTAACAGAACTTCTTGGATATGGTTGCTTATTTTAAGAATGATTTGAAAATGTAACTGTGCTGTTTCTTGGAATAGATTTAGGGACGGGTGGTGTTCGTTGTATACTCGTTAATGAGCAAGGTGAGATTGTTGCTGAGGTTTCACATGCCTTGGAGCGATTAAATCTTTCCAATAAGCCGGGTGAATCGGAACAAGATGCGGTGGAATGGATAAGCGTGCTTGAGTCTGCCCTGGATGAATTGTTTTCCGTGCCCCAAAACAGAATGATAGCGGCCGTCGCTGTTGACTCGACATCTGGAACGGTTTTGCCGGTGGACAAATTGGGCAGTCCAATTGGCTCCGCGTTTATGCATAATGATGTACGGGCGGTCGAGGAGTCTGAATTATGCCGAAACATTTTTGGTGGTGATTGTTCTCCCACTTTTTCCCTGCCCAAAATTCTTTGGATGAAAAAGCACCTCTCCATTCCTGAGGATACTTTATTTCTTCATGCCACAGACTTTTTGAATTCCTGGCTGGCTGGATCAATCGATGTGCCAACTGATTTTACCAATGCCATGAAAACGGGCGTTGATCTGGAGACTGGGGATTGGTCAGAAAGCTTACCGAACCTCAATCTTCCCAGGGTCGTTTCACCAGGTCAGGTGATTGGAGAACTCTCCCGTGCCCTTCGGTCGCGATGGGGGTTGGCGGGTTCGTGTATGCTTGTAAGCGGAGCGACCGATTCAAATGCTGCCTTCTATGCTTCCGGTGCTGGTAAAAACGGTGATTGGTCGACGACGATAGGAACGACACTGGCTGTTAAGGGTCTTTGCCCAAAGCGATTAAATGATCCATTAGGTAGAATTTACTGCCATAGGCATCCTGACGGTTACTGGTTGCCTGGTGGTGCATCGAATGGAGGCGGGGAAATTCTAAGAAGTCACTTTGGAGAACGACTAAATTGTCTCGATGATGAGTTGAAGTTGTCCCTCCCTTCCATCGTTCCTCCGATTGTTTATCCATCAGTTCGTCGGGGTGAGAGGTTACCCATTTCCGACCCAGCGTTTCTTCCCTTTGGTCAAAAGGATAAGAAAGATGATTTGAAATTCTATCTGGGTTGCTTGGAAGGGCTCTCCTTTTTGGAAAAGATGACCTATGATCTGATTGATGAACTTGGTGGAGAATTTGGTTCATCTATCTTTGCAACCGGTGGAGCTGCTTCAAGTGTTGTAGGCTTACAAATTCGTGCAGATGTTATGCAACGATCCATCAGCGTTCCGGAGCATCCAAACTCTGCGATGGGTTCAGCAATTCTCGCTGCCGCAGGATTTACTTCGCGAAAAGTGGGAGATGTTTCAACGGATTTGGTCAATATCGTCACAACGATTGAGCCCGCACCAAAATCTGACCAATCAAGAATAGATCGATTTTTAAGTTTTCAGCAAAAGTGTAAGGCTCTCCAGACCTGAGCGATTAATCATGACTATCGAATTATTAATTTCGGACTTAGATGGTACCATTTTGGAAACAGAGGACTATCACCGGCTTGCTTATAATGCTCTTTTTCAGGAACTGAGACTAGAAAAGTCTTGGAGTAAGCAAGATTACATTGATCGCCTCCAAACTATGGGCGGAAGCAAGTTGGAGGAGGTATTTTCATGGATGAACCTGCCTGACGAAAAATTTAAGGAAACAAAGAAGAAACTTTATCAGAGAAAAACTGAGCTTTATGCTGAATTAATTACTAATGATTTACGAACTGGTGTGCTTAAATTACGTGAGGGTATTGCACGTTTGTTCCAAGAGGTAACATGTGCCGGTATTCCAATTGCAATAGGTACAGCTTGCGTGGGATGGGCTGCGCAGAGGGTAGTTAAGGCAGCCCTAGGTGAAACTTTTCTAAGTTCACTTACCTGTTTATGCGGCGGCGAATCGACCAAAAAGCATAAGCCTGCCCCGGATATTTACCTTTTAGTTGCTGAAAAATCTGGTGTCTCACCGCATGCTTGCGTTGTTCTTGAGGACACCCGGCATGGAATGCTGGCTGCAAAAAGTGCGGGAATGAAGTGTATAGTCAGTCCCAGCGAGTTCGCCAAGAAGCACGACTTGTCGGAGGCTGATTTAGTGGTTAAAGACTGGATCGGCCCGCCAAGGATTTCTGTTCAGTTGATAAAAGGTCTGGTTGATTGAATTGAAAAGAACTTTTGTAAATTAAGCTGTAGATTTTATTTCAACTGTTGCATCTGTCTTTTTAGTTTCCATACCCTTGGGTGTTCTCTTCCCAACCAGGCAGAAAAGACTGGGAGTGCTTTTGAAAAATGATACCTGGCGTTTTCCCTCTCATCCTGCATGGCATACATTGCACCAATGGTATGATGAGTTTCCGCTACCTCCATGCTTTCTGCACCATGAGTTGATGATAGTTCGGGTATAGAATTCTTCATCCGCTCAATGGCGTTTGTGTAATCCTGCCTGCTCATTCTCTTGGACTTAGATAAATTGGCGGATTGCGGTTCCGGCTGGTTGGTTATGTTGGAGGTCGGTAAGTGTGGTGAGGGAGGTGGTGGCTGATCCGAGTCCTGCGAATCATTATCATTTGAACGAAACCAATCCTTAGTTTTTTTCAGCGTGTTTGTGAGATAAGGCAAAGTGCTGCCTTTGTTTACGGTAACCCCGCTACCCATGCATCCAGAAAAAAATAAGGAAGTCAATAAAAGGAGGCATAGGGAACGGATCACGATGGATAAATTAGGATAAATTTTTAATCTTCGTCAACCCATCCTTGTTCAAGGATTGCGAACTGAGGGGAATACATCAATGCTGGCACATTTATATGTCCCAAAAACTCATTAATTTTCACGATTTTAAAAAGTTGATTATGTCATGGAAAAAATTGTGCAAACAAAAGGGTTTGACGATGCGGACTGTTGCTCATTTGGACGAACTCGCAGTGTTGGAGGTGACTTCGCCCGCCTTGCAAAACAAAACTGGCATTTATATTTCAGCGGGCATTCATGGGGATGAAGCTGCAGGAGTTGCTGGATTACTCGACTGGGCAATGAGCAAGAACTTAGCATCCATACCCTTAGTTCTTTATCCATGTCTTAACCCATGGGGATTGATCAACAATTCAAGGTTTGATTCTAAAGGAAATGACCTAAACAGAATCTGGGACAATCAAGATCACCCCTTGGTGCAGGCGGTAAGTAAAAAACTTCAATCTATTGAACTATGTTTGTCTTTAAATTTGCATGAGGACTATGACGGTCAGGGAATTTATTTATACGAACCGGGGAGGGGAGGTAGACCTGATCCCCTTGCAGAAAAAATTCTCAGTTCAGCGGAATCGATAATTAGAAGAGACTGCAGAAAAACAATCGAGGGCCGCAAGGTAAAGGATGGCATGATCCGCCCACGCCTAAGAAATTTACCAAAAGAAGGAAAACCAGAGGCGGTATACCTCTACGAGAACAAAGGAGGACGAAACTTTACTCTGGAGACTCCATCCGAATTTGCCTTTTATGACCGGCGAACGGCACACAAATTAATGATTGAATGT
>Ga0181589_10000721_pt1 | contig 24328 bp, 15 predicted proteins | sample 071ome_25_FD_132444 | JGI IMG/M metagenome (GOLD analysis project Ga0181589, IMG submission 132444) | Coastal salt marsh microbial communities from the Groves Creek Marsh, Skidaway Island, Georgia - 071410BT metaG (megahit assembly) | ecosystem: Environmental > Aquatic > Marine > Intertidal...
CTCGTCCTCGTCGCGCGCGTTCGAATCGTCGCCGTCGTGGACACACGCACGGTCGTCACGTCACGCGACATTCTCTATTCCGCGCCCGTCGTCGTCGTCGTCGTCGTCGTCGAGCGCAATCCAATTCGGCGCCCAATCCAGTCCAGTCCAATCGGAATCGATGATCGAACGAATCCACGCGCCCGCGTCGGTCGAATCGACGGACTCGTCGTCGCCCGCGCGAGAGAACCGCGCGACGGTGCGTTCGTCGCCGCGCCGCGCGCTGACGCGCGAGAGGCGTCGTCGAAGGGTGTCGTGCGCGCACCGTGCGCCGTCACACTCGACAGGTTGGCCGCATCGACGAGTCATGACCAGGGAGCGAGTCCCCCTCGGTGTCGTGCGTCAGCCGTTCCCCTTTTTCCCACGTCGTGTCCTCGGCGGCCGGCGGCGTGAGACCGCGTCTCGCGCGCGTCGCGACGATGGTGGGGGCGATTCATCCAGGTAGGGGCGCGCGCGAAGGGACACCTTCGGTGTGGCGACTCGCGCGCGCGAGCGACGAAAGATCGCGACGCTTCGCTCGTCGGATCGAGCTCGGGCGTGTATGTCGAGCGACCACCGGGCGAAAATCCCCGGGCGCTGAGGCAGAGAGTGCCGGATCTGGACGATCGTGGACCTCGATCGAGGCGCGGGTGAGGCTTTTACGAGTCTCGCGCGAGAGCCCGTCGAGCATCTCGCCGAAGCACAGTCATGTGTCCGCCGCGGCGACCACGCGGTAACTCAACGGGGTTTACTCTCGACGCTGACGCCCCGCCCTCTTTCCCTCACAGGTGATTGATCGATTGATTGATCGGCGCGAACGGTGCGAATCGATCGGATCGGCGTTTCTTTAACGCCTTAATAATACGGATGGATGATTGATTGTGTGCGTTTTGTCGCACGCGTTCTCTTCTTTTCTACTCCCTAAACCTTCTACTCGAGGAGGCGCACGTCGTGTCTCGCTAATATTTCCTTCGCGCACGCGCCCCACATCTTCTTTTTATCGTCATCGGGCACGAGGGTGAACATGACGTCGTCCACGAGATCGAGTTCGCCGTCCTCCTCGTCGGTAGCGCGCGCGTAGGAAACCGCGCCGTCGAAGAGCGCGTCGAGCGACGCACCGGACGCGGCGTCGCGACGAGCCGTCTCCGCGCTCGCATCGTCGCTCACCGCGGTGACGATGAGTCTATCTAAAATTTTACGCACGAGTTTCCCGAACTCTCGCGTGAGCGTCTCCTCCACCGACGCGCGATGTTCCTCGTAAATTTGCCTCGCGCGCGTCTCGCCGCCGGCGAGCGCGGACACGTCGTCTCGACCCATCGGATCCCCGAATAAATCAGCCTCCTCGTACGACCGCGAATACGTCTTCACACGTTCCGCGCACAGCGCCCTGAACCCATCCTCCGCCTCTTGATCGCGCAATCGTTCCTTTCTTTTCCTCGCCTCGCGTTCGTCCCGTCGCCGCGCGTCTCTCGCCTCCGCCTCTCTCGCTCGCATCGCGCGCTCCCGTCGCACCACCGCGTCTTCCGCCCCTTCCTCGCGCTTCCGCTTCTTCGCCGCCTCTCGTTCCTCTCGCTTTCGCCGCACAAAGGCGTCGAAACACGATCTCCGCTCGCCGTGCGTTCGCACCGCCTTGAACCTCGCGTCGCGCGCCATCTTCCCCAACGCGCGTTCCCATCGCGCGTCCGCCCCGCTCGTCCCCGGAAACGTCTCATCGAGCATCGCGTCGAACGCGGCGATCTCCACTTTACGTTCCTCCGTCGCGCGACGCAATAATCCATCGATCATCGCGCTCGTCGTCGTCGGCTCGTCTTCCGTGTCCTCGGCTTCAGTCTCATCCTCGCGCCCACCGTCCGCGCGCGCACCCACGTCCTCGTCTTCGTACGCGTCGGGATCGAAACACACGTCGTCGTCCTCGTCATCGTTCGCGGACATGCCGTCCGACCACCGCGCGTCGTCGTCTCTCGGTGATGAGTGATTCACTCGCGCGCGCGCCCAATGCGCGTCTGTGCGTGTACCCCCTACCACACCGACGAATCCTGAACCATAACACACGTACGTGTACCTCCCCACCCACCCACGAGTCCTCACTCGCCACCCACGACCGACCACCGAGCGTTGACTTTTCCCGCGTCGTCGTCCGCCGCACACGTCGTCGCGACCATGTCGGCGAACGCCCCGGACGACGCCGCGGAGCGTCGAGGCGGTGATCGTCTCCGCGTCGCCACATTGTACACGGGCGCCGGCGCGGTGGATTACGGGTGCGCGCGGCGATTCAACGACCTCGACCTCGACCTCGACCGGCGGCCGACGCCTCGCGATTCGACGCGTCGGTGTGCCCGTCTGTGACGCGTTCCGAACGCGCGACTGACGAATACGCGCGACGACGCCTCGCGATTCGCGCCCGTACCGCGCGATCGCGACGCGTTCGCGTCGCTCGTTCATCGATGATAGATTCACCAGGGCTGGACACGTCGTGACGACGCAATGCGAATCCGACGCGTCGGCGCGCGATGTCTTGCGCGCTCGATTCCAAGGCGTTCGACAAGCGCGCGAGGCGAACGAGATCGAGTCCCTACCGCGAGACGTCGACGTTTTGGTGTGTGGAGCGATGGCGCGCGCGTACGAGGGGTCGTGGCGCGAATCGTGGACGAGAGACGGCGCGGCGGGCGCGTTGAAGCACGCGTTGCGATTGGCGACGGCGGCGCGCACGCCGTGGGTGATCGTCGAGGGACGAGGGTGCATGCTCGATCGCGGACCGAACGGCGAGGTGCCGTTGATGCACGAGTTTTGTAGTGAATTGGAGCGATTGGGGTACAAGTGGGCGCACAGGACGGTGTGTTCGGCGGCGTTCGGGGCGCCGGACGTCGGCGCGCGCGTGTTGACGTGCGCCAGTCGGTGCGGGGATCCGAGGGATATATTATTGACGGAGGATGCGGGATCGCTAAAGATTGGAACGAACAACGTCGATGATGGTGGTGGGACAGAGGAGAATGAGCACACGTTTGTGTTTAATCGACATCCCGAGCGTGGGTTGTGCGTGTACGCGGACGTGTGCGAGGGGTTTTATCCCGAGTCGAACGCGTGCGTGCTCACGGCGGCGGGCGGGTTGATGCCTCTGAGCGTGCATGACGCCGAGCGATTACAAGGGTTTCCGCCCGGGTGGACGATGACGACGCGACCGAGCGTGGGTGGGAGTTCGGGTGAGGAGTTACAGGCGCGATGGAACGCGTTGGCGGCGACGCAAGGGTGCGTGGCGAGCGCGTATTGGTTGGGCACGCGGCTCGCCGATCCGTGCGGGTTAAAGTTTACGTCGGAGGCGGTGCCTTTTCTCGAAGCCGTGCCGGAATCGTGGCCGAGCGCGGCGTTTAACGTCGGACATGGGCGCATGAGCGCGCTCTCGTCGCCATTTATTCGACACATCACCGAGATGCCGTGTTTGGGGAATTTCATCTCCAGGTCGTTTTTCGAAGGCGGGCCGTTGGTGCCGCGATCCGTCGCCGTCGAGTGCGCGCGCATGATGAGAGAGGCGGGATGGGAAGTGCCGCCGCAATTAGAAGCATTAGAAGACGAAGCGGCGAATAGAAACGTCGGAAACGTCATCGCGGGGGTCGCCGCGCCTGGAGTGAAGAATGAGGTCGTCGGCGCTCCCCGGCCCTCGGGTACGGAAGACGCGGCGGCGGCGGCGGCGCTGGAACCGCTCGTCGAGCGAAAATTACCTCTGATCAAGACGAAGAGCGGTCATCTCGTCGTCGATCAAGACAAGGCGAAGCGATCCACAGATGCGTGCATCGATAGCGACGCCAAGCGTCGAAAGCGAAGCGTCACGCCGGGATCGCTCGACGGGGACACCGGTTCGCCGTGTTCTACGCCGAGCACGATGACGTTCATCGCGGGCGTTGGATTGGCGTCGCAGAGGAAGAATCAGCTCGTCTGGGCGAAACTGCCGGGTCATCCGTTCTGGCCGGGTTTGCGCGTAGATTTAGACGTCGACTTTGTACCGGAGAACGCTCGCGCGATGGGTAGAGAAAACGAAGTCCTCGTGGTTTTCTTTGGCGAAAATTCTTTTGGATGGGTGCGCGAGGATCAGTGTTTGGATTACAAGGAACACTACGCGACGAAGAGTCGCGATCCGGCGAGGAACAAGGCGCGTTTCCAGGCTGCCGTGAAACACGCCGACGACGAGCTCCTGATTCGAGAAACGAGGGCGGAACGCGATAGATTACGCAAAATGGCGACGCAGAGCACGACTCACAAATTTCGTTCTCGCGGCGGTTCACCGATGCCAGAACTGAAAGGATGCACGTGTAAATCGTGCACGAACGTCTCTGCGGACGGTTCAGATTCCCCACGCTGCATACGCGTCGAAGCGGCTGAACGGGCGAGTCGAGGCCACATTGGCGCAAAACTCACCATTCAAGGGAAAACCGTCGTCGGAAAGCGCATTCTTGTGTTTTGGCCGCTCGACAAGGCGTCGTATTCGGGTAAAATTGTCGATTTCGACCCTTTCGAGCTGAGACACTGCGTCGAGTACGCCGAAGACGGCGTGAAGGAATTCCTATCGCTGTGGAAAGAGGAAGTGACGCTTCCGCAGGGTGAACGGCTCGGCCCTACGCTCCCCGAGGCGGACGAGGCTGGCGCCGATTTACTCATGGGTCTCATGAGCGCCAGTTGACGTCGAATGCGTGAGAGTTATGAAATGAAAGATAGTATACACAACTGAAACGCTGTAATTAATTTTTAAATGGAATGTTGTACGTAAACGATTACTCGAAAGAATCGTAAATGGAGAGGCTGTCTTTGGAATCGTCGCTGTGCGGGATGTCTTCGGGCGGCATTTCTTGCGGCGTGCTTTCGCTCAATTCGAACGTGTCGAGTCGAGACACGAACGACGGCGAGAGCGTGATTTCGTCAGACGTTTCGCCGGCACTCTTCGGCGAAAGGATGTTGAAATTTCGGCGAATGTCATCCTTACTCTTACGAACGCGATCCATGACGTCCATCATCGTCTGCGCGAGCGCTCTACCGTGCTCCGTCGTGACGTCCACGCAATTGAACGCGTGGACGTTGTTCGGGGACAGAATGGTGGCGTTCATGATCTCGGCGATTTCGGCTCGTAAATCCCGCAACTGCTCCTCGAAATCTTGCGTCACGCGCGCGCGCTCCTCACGCTCGGCCGCGAGCTGCGTGACGAGCTCGTGAATCCTCGCTTCTTTCGAACGCGATCTCGGCGATGCCGTCGTCGAGACATCCGCTCGAAGACGCTCGAGCTCTCGTTCGTTCGCCTCGAGCGTTTCCTTGGTCTTTTCCAATTCCCATCGCAATTCGGTGACGAGTTCCCACTGGTCGATGGTCATCGGCGTCGATTCAGACCCCGCCGAGCCATCCTCTTTCACTGGCGAGTCGCGCGCGCGCCGCTCGCCGTTCGCCGGGTCGCCGTTCGCCGCGTCGTCGTTGTCCTTGGTCTCCGCTGGAGCGGATATCTGCGACGGCATCGAACTCGCACTCGCCATGCTCGCCACGCTCGGACGTCGAATCTGCTTTTTCATCACCGCACGTCGACGTCGCGCCAATCGAATCGTCCGCTCGCGCATCTCCTCGCTCTGACAATACGCCGCCACCGCGGGATCGAGGCGACGCGCGAAGGAAATCTCCAACGCCGCCGCCCCCTCCTCGTCGCCATCTTTCGCCATCTTTCGCACCTCTTCCACCCAATACATCATCGCCATCGCGTCAAACGTCGCCTGGAAATCCCCTCTCGCCATCCTCTCGATCGAGATGGCGTTCGCCGGCACCTTTTCCCTCGCGAAAATCGCCCTGACGGCGTCCCACGGCTGCCTCGCCGCCTCTCTTGCCGCCGCCTCTCGCACCGCCTCGTCGTCCTCCTCGTCCTCGTCCTCCACCTCCGTCCCCCGTCGCGCGCGACGCATCCACGCCGGTCGCACCACCACCGCCTCGAAACTCTCCTCGAACGCCGCTCTCGCGCACGCCAACGCCGCGACGCCGCCGCGGAGCGCCGCCCACGTCCCCGCGCTCGAGCTCGCCTCCGTTGCCCCTCTCGCCTCCGCCCCGTACGTCGCCACCGTCGCCGCGCGCGCGCGCGTCAGTAATGCCTCCTTATCTACGCCGTCCTCGCGCGCCTCCGCGCGCGTCGCGCGTCGTCGGGCCGGCGCGCGCGTCGACATGGATTTCTTCGATGTCTTCTTCTCACGCACGACGACGCGCGCGCGCGGTCGAGTCGCGGTCGAGTCGCGACGCCAACGACGCGCGAGACTCGAGTCCTCGTCGTCGACCGATCGCTCGTTCGATCGCCGAGACGGTGGCGCGTCGCGCGGTGCCGATCGATGATGATGATGTTGGGCAAACCTTTAAAAGCGCGGGAACTTTTTCGCAGCCGATCGCGCCGCGCGCCGCACACGCCGTCGTGCGCGATCGTGCGCGCGCGAACGAAGCGAGCGAGCGAGAACACCTGTCTCGACGCGCTCGACGCGATCGCGCGCGCCGAGATGTTCGCGTACGTGGACGCGGCGACGCTCGCGACGACGATCGCCTCTGTTCGCTGTATCGATGCATCGTGGACGCCGGACGCAGACGCGGACAGCGATCGCGCGAGATATATCGCGGAGAGGATCCCGGGAAGCGTGTTTTACGATCACGACGAGGCGTGCGATCTGAGCTCGCCGTTGCCGCAGGCGTTTCAGCCGTACGATGCGCTCGCGGCGACGCTGGGCGGGACGCTGGGCGTGCGCGCGACGGACGACGTCGTCGTCTACGCGCAGGACGGCGCGTCGTGTGCGGCCGAGTTCTGCGCGATGGTGTTGCTCGAACACGGACACTGCGGGTCGGTGCGCGTGCTCAGGGGAGGATTGGAGGCGTGGCGGGCGGCGGGCGGCGCGACGGAGACGGGGAGAGAGTCGACGAGGGAGTACGCGAGCGTCGAGTACGGCGGTGCGCGCGCGAGCGGAGCGAAGTCGTTGTACGTCGATGCGCGTGATTTGTTAAAGAATCTCAGCACGCAGCGATTGCAGGTGTTGGATTGTCGAGGTGTGAACGTCTTCGTGGGCGCGGCGAAGGACTCGGCGCACGTGCGGATACAGGGAAGATCGATTCATTTCGATGGATTCCGCGTTGGTCACATTCCCGGGGCGAAGAACGTGCCGTACGCGAGCGTGGTGAACGTGGCGGAGGAGGAGTTGAAGGGATTGTTCGAAGAGGCGGGATTGGACTTGACCATGCCGGTGGCTGTCGTCGGCACGGGCGGCGTGGACGCGGCGCCGGCTGTCGCGGCGGCGCTCTCGCGCGTCGGGTGCACGGCGAGCGTTCTGAAGAATGGTATGTGCGCGTGGTGCACGGCGCAGGGAAGCTCGTATCCGATGTCGATCGGTTCGTCGCACGCGTCGCACATGGATAAACGCTTGATCATCTGGACGGTGACGAGAGCGCGAGGGACGGCGCTCGAGCGCTCCTTCACCATGCACTCCGAGTCGATGGTCATGCACGAGCTTCTCACCGAGCCGTATCTTAAAGAGAACAACCCGACCAACTTTAGTAAGATTCTCAGTGGACAGTCGGAGCAATCCATCGAGAGCAGCGGTTGCAGTTACGCGACGATGTTGGAGGTGCTTACGGCGGATTACTCGGCGCAGGGTCGTCCATTGTTCGTCTCCAAGGAACTGTCATGCTATTTCGACCTGAAACAGATCAAGTCTACGTGGTTGAAGAGATTTGCGCACGTCGTCTTGATTCGTCCGCCGAAGGATACGTTGGAATCGTTCTACCGCGTGTCCATAGAGAGCAAGGAGGAGAGCACGTACTTTGATCCCTCCGAGGCTGGATTTTCGGAAGCTTTCGGCATCGTGAACGCGCTGAAGCGCATCAACGCAAAGGTCATGGTCCTTGACGGCGACATCGATCTTCTCCAGCGACCAGAGCAGGCGCTCCGAGAGATTTGCGACTTGGCGTCGGTGAACTTTGAGAGTTCTATGTTGTCGTGGAAGCCCGATGAGTTGTCGACGTGGATTAAATTCCGCGGCTGGCACGATGACGCGGCGAAGTCGACCGGTTTCAAAGCGGTCGAAAAAGAGCCCATGGAAAACATTCCGGAAGAAGTGTACGTCGAAGCGGCTCGGTATCAACCGTATTACGACGCCGTGTCTTGGGAGAGAAAGGAAATTTCTCAGCAGTGGCCGATTTTGCGTCAAATCACCAGCGGCTCGCAACATCGTTTCTCCGTCGTCGTGTGCGCGTCAGACGAGGGCGTGTCGGACATGTTCCCGCGTCTCGCCGCCGCTCGTTTGAGTGGGGTCAGCATCTACGAGTTCAAGCCGACGGAGATTGCCGCCGCTTCGAAGAAGTGCCCGTTCATCTTCGACCAGCCCATCGTGCTGCTTGGCGCGCGCGGTCCGACGCTTCACATGGCCGAGGCTCTGCGCTCTCGCCTGAATGAAGGCACGTTGTCCATCGCGCGCATCGTGCTCATCGACGACAAGGATCATCACGCTCGTCTCGAAGGTTTCAAATACTCGAGCGTCTCTGAAGAGTCGCTCAACGACCAAGCCAGTATGGACGAAGTGCTCTCGAGCGTCCTCGACGACCTCAAGACGGCGAGAAGCGATAGCATGGACGAAATGAACGAGGTGAACGCGTTATCTGCGACTACCACGCCGACCGTTCACTGGCGTTCGGGCTTGGCGTCGGCTCTTCAAGATGCGCGTTCGGACAAGCCGTGCGTCACCGATGCTTCGGGTACGTACACGATGAAGGAAGTTTACTCGCGCGCGTATCACGTAGCGAGCGCGTTGGAAAAAGTTGGCGCTGTCAACGGTCGCGTCGGTTTGTTCTTGCGAGCGTCTGCCTCGTCGGTTTGGTGCGCCATGGGTTCGCTCTTGTGCGAATCTATGTTCTGTGAAATTCCGGTGTGGTATCGCGACAGCGATCTCGAACGCGTGTTGCGAATCAACGATTCGAAAGCCATCATCGCATCGAGAGATCTCGTACCGTTCGTTCCGGATGCGTTCAAGCACCTGGTTCTCATCGCCGAAGACCTCGAGAATGACGAAGACGTCAGCGGTAACATCCACCCCGCGCTCACTCGTCCGGACACCCCGGAGGCGCCTGGGTTTTCCGTCCTCACGAGCGGCACCACGGGCGTGAGCAAGATTCTCGTGTGCCCACAGTCTGCGTTGACGGATTCGCAGACCGTGATCGCCCCGCACATGCGAGGTGACGACGTCATGGGAAGCTTTTGGGTGTACTATTACTTCTTCATCCCACTCCTCGCGGGACGAACACTGTGCATCATCCCGAACGATTTCTTCCTGAAACCTCGAGATTTGGTGTCGTACGTTCAAAAAATGAAAATGACGATGCTGTACCTGAGCCCGAGCATCTTGGAGAGCTGTTTGCTTCACTGCACGCCGCAAGAGTTCTCCGAAGGCATGCAAGAAGTGCACACTATTTTATTGACGGGCGAGCGCGTGCGCAGAGAGACGCGCATCCTCCTCGCCGAACGTCTCACTCGCACTCGATTGATCGACGTGTACAGTACGAACGAAACGGGCGATCTCGCAATTTCGGATTACGGCGGAGCGTTTTTCCTTCGCGAGGGCACGCAAGCGCGCGTACTGAGCGAAGATGGCGAATCTGTCGTGCGAGGCACCGTCGGTCAACTTCACATTAGAAAGAGCGGTCTCCTCGTCGGCTACTACGGCGATAACGGCTACGTGGCGATCGAAGGCGATTGGTACCCCACGGGAGATCTCGTCAGATGGCTCGGTCGCAACCGTCTGACGTTTGAATCTCGACAAAAGTCGGCGTACGTCAAGATTCGCGGCTTCAAGGTGTCGCCACTCATGGTGCAAGACGTCCTCTGCAAGTCGAATTCCGTGCAACAAGCCATCGTTAGCACCGTGGGAACGTCGGACACCGATCAACAGTTGATCGCCGCCATCTCGTTCAAGGACAGCGCGCACATGAAGGAGAGCGAGCTCCGCGCGCACATGGCGGCCAACGTGCCGCATTACATGATTCCGTCGGCATTTTACGACTTGGGTTCAGGTGTGTCCACGGCGTCGTCCGGTAAAGTGATGAAGATCGACGTCAGCAAGTTGAATAAAATCACCGACAATAGCGAGATGGAATTGAACGCGAAGCAGACGGAAGTCGCGGAGGTTTGGCGCGAAGTGCTCGATCAACCGAGTAAAAATTTCGCGCTAACGGAGAGCTTTTTTGATTACGGCGGTAGTCTCAAATTTGTCGAGCTCGCCGCGGCGCTGTCGAAGAAATGGAGTCTGAATCTCACCGTGCCGGAAGTCATCGCGAAACCGACGCTCGAAGAGATGGCGAACATTTCGGAGGATTACCAAAACAACAGTTTTGATCCCGACGTCGAAGTTGCCAAGTATGACTTTTCAAATTTCGCGCGCGCGCCGAAGAAAAAGACGGACGCGACGCCGAAAACTGTGCTGCTCACCGGTGCGACCGGATTCCTTGGCGCGTACTTACTTCACGAACTCGCGTCTAACGCCGGCATCGAAAAGATTTACGCCGTCGTTCGCGCCAAGGATAACTTCGTGGCGCAAAGCCGCGTGCAAGCCGTCTTTGAAAAGCGCGGCTTGACGTTTAGCGACGATATCGCGTGCAAGACCGTTTTCGTGTGCGGCGACATGTCGAAACCCGGGTATGATATCCCCGAGACCATCTTGGGTCCGATGCTCGACGTCGTCGACGTCGTCATCAGCGGTGGCGCCGAGGTGAACATGGTCAAGTCGTACTCGGCTCTTGAAAAGGTGAACGTCGGCGGTACATACAACGGTCTCGAACTCGCTTCTCGAGCCGGCGCGCGACACGTCCTCATCTCCACGCAGTATCCTCTCCCTGGTGAAGTCCCGACGGGTTACCGACGCAGTAAAGAGGTTGGCGAATTGCTCTGCACGCGCGCGCAAAAGGAAGTTGGCGTTGAATCCGCCGTGTTGCTCTTCGGCGACATCGGCATCTCTCGCGCGGTCGGCTCGCTCGCCCCCGACGACGATTACATCGTCATCTTCCTTCGAGCGTGCCTTGCCACCGGTTTCTTCCCGCGAACGGAGTGGGCGGTGAGCATTCTGTGCGTCGATGATTGCGTGAAGATGCTCGCCGACATTTCTCTCTCCGGCGCCGTCAACAGCTACGCCTTTGACGGCGTCGCGCGCGAAGTCAAGGGTAAGTTGATGCCCTTCTCTCGACTCCACGACTGGCTCTCGAAAGAAATTCCGCTACAACTGTGCAGCTACGACGGTTGGCTCAACGCCGTCAAGTCTGGCGCCGCCGAAGGAAATGAAATTTTACAGCGCGTGTTGCTCACCATCGATTCCATGGAGGTCGAGCTCAAGGCGGAGGGCGAACACTTCAACGCCAACGCCGAATCCGACGCCCTGTACTCGGTCGACGACGCCTGGGGCGCGAATCTCATCGGCGCCCTCGTCCTCGAGCTGTACAGCGAGCTTCAAAACGACGATAAGGACATGACTGTCGGGTACGCCGCGTTGGCGGTGGGCGAAGACTTGGTGCCGTACAGGTATCGTCTTCCCGACATGACGCCGACCTCGGTCGAGATCAAGGTCGAGTACTGCGGCTTGTGCGGAAGCGACGATCACTTGATCGTCGGTGATTACGGTGAATACGCCGTTTGGCCGCAAGTGTGCGGACACGAGGTTGTCGGCACGGTGACGCAAGTCGGCGACGCGGTGACGTCGCTCAAGGCGGGTCAACGAGTCGGCGTCGGATGGCAGAGTCGTTCGTGCCACGACTGCGAGTGGTGCGCGAGAGGCGACGAACAACTGTGCTCGGCCGTCGAGTGCACGTGCTGCGAGGGTAATAAAGGGGGTTTCGCCGATCGCATGCGCATCAACGACTCGCAATTCGTGTACAAGATTCCCGACGAGCTCTCATCCGCCGAGGTGGCGCCCTTACTCTGCGGCGGTCAAACCGTGTGGACGCCGTTGAACGAACAGACGAAATCGACCGATCGCGTCGGTATCCTCGGTCTCGGCGGTCTCGGGCACATGGCGATCAAATTCGCACGGGCGCTCGGCCGAGACGTCACCGCCATTTCGTCGTCGGCGTCCAAGCGAGACGCCGCGCTCTCGCACGGCGCCACCAAGTTCCTCGTGCACACCGACGACGACGAGATGGCCGCCGCCGCAGGCACCCTCGACTTCATCCTCGTCACCATCGCCACGAACAAAGAGGTCGATTTCGCCAAGTTCTTCCCTCTCCTTCGTCCTCGAGGCACCGTCTGTTTCGTCGGCATGTGTCCGCCAATCTCCGCAGACGTCTTCACGCTCGGTTTCACCATGAACAACATCACCACCAGTAACACCGGAGGCAAAAAGGACATGATTCAAATGCTCGATTTCTGCGCCAAGCACTCCATCGGCGCCTCTGTCGCCGTCACTCCGCTCTCGGAGATCAACACCGCCGTCGCCGCGCTTCGTTCCGGCGACTCGCACTTCCGCCACGTCCTCAGCAACGACGTCTCGCGACACCGTCGCCGCGTCTCTGCCTTTACCTCCGCCTTCCCTTCGCGTTGATTCTGTGTAATACCGGACGCCTCGCGTATCCGACACACCGTCCGCCCGTCCCTCGCTTCGCTCGGCGCGTCTTCGTCTTTGAGAGACAGATTTTCCACGGGGAATTTGACCGTTCGCGACTCAAGAAACAGCCCCAACAGACGGAGTGTTGACATATGACATGTATCCAATCGCCGATCGGCGGCCGAATGCGCGCGCGTTCGCGTCGCGCGTCACACGTCGGTGCGGTCGTCTCCGAGCGGGCGGACATCGTTCGGGACGCGCCCCACGCGTCTTTCCCTCGTCCTCGTCCTCGTCGTCGTCGCGCGCGCGCGATGCGCGCGAGCGAGGACGACGCGCGCGCGCGCCCCATCGTTCCCACGGTGAGCGAACGAGTAATCACCGCGGCGACGGGCGCGCTGGAGACGTCGCGGCGCGGGTTTTCGTTCACCAAACGCGAGTTTAAGCGTCGGTTCAAGCGCATGACGGTCGGGAGCGCGTCGAAGACGACGAAGCGGTCAAAAAAGCGGTGGCGGGCGGTGCACCGCGGAAATCGCATCGGACGCGCCGAGCGGGACGCGGTGACGAATCATCTCGGTCTGTGTCTGCAGGTGGCGTTTACGGCGCAATCGGAGTCGCGCGAGGCTTACGAGCGGTCGTTCAGGGACGGTGAGGTTGCGGGTCGGGTGGGAGACGGGGCGGTGAAGAGAGAGGTGTACGCGGTGCGGAACCTGACGTTGGACAACGGGGACGCGTTGCCGCCGTTCGCGTACGTCGTCGAGGCGCCGCGCGAATTCGCGCGATCGAGACAGTTGTGGGGGATGAGCTCGCAGGCGTACGGGGACGCGTTCGCGATCGATGGGTTTCGACCGGAATTCAGCGAGGTGTCGGTGACGGATGAGATCAAATGCGGCAACGTGACGACGGCGGAGGGCGCGGCAATGAGCACGAGCGCGACGTCGCTTCGCGTCATCTCGCAGGCGTTGGCGAGCGGGAAATCGTCCAGTTGGTTCTTTTGCAGCGAAGACGGCTCGCTGTTGGTGAAGACGTGCAGTGAGAAGGAGAAAAAGACAATGTTGCGCATATTACCTTCGTATTTGGAGTACGTCGAGGAGCGCGGGAAGACGAGTCTGTTGCCGCAATTTTACGGCATGTACACGGTGAAATTCGACGGCGCGCGTCCGTTATCTTTCATCGTCATGAATTATTGGTTCGCGTCGTCCAAGAACATCCAGCGAAGATTCGATCTCAAGGGGAGCACGTTCGGTCGACGCGCGAGCGAGCGAGAGCTCGCCAAGGGACAGGAGTGCATCTACAAGGATAACGACTTTACCGAACGCGACGCCACGCGCACGCGACACTGCGACGTCATTCTCGACGCGTTGCGACACGATTGCGCTTTCCTCGAGAAGCATAGACTGTTAGACTACTCTCTGGTGTACGGGGAGTACGAAGCGGCGACGGAGAAGGAACACTTTGAGGCGCAAAAGGCGCACGAAGAGTTTGAGACGGATCACGACGATTGGGGTCGCCGCACGCTCGCTGAAGCCGTGGCCGTGGTAGATGAAGACGACGTCGACAGGACGATGGACGCGGAGGACGACGCCGCGAGCGAAACCAGCGACGACGTCGTGGTTGTCGAAAAGAAATCCATGTTCACGCCCTTTATGAACGACATCTCGAGATTGAATCAACTGCGAGTGGTGAACAGGCCGAGCGGCGCCGTCTTCGTGGGAATCATCGACATTTTAACGCCGTGGGGCCACAAGAAACAGCTCGAACGTTTCTTCACCAGTAGCGTGTGTTGCGGACGAGACGTGTCGTGTCAAAGACCGAAGGCGTACGCGCGGAGGTTTTACGAATTCATGCGAGATCGCGTGTTTCTGTCATCGGACGAGACATCGTCGGCCTAGATAGACGAGTAAGCACCGTCATTATTATGTAATCTTCGGCTCGGCCGCGCGCGCGGGAGTCGTCCATCATCCATCCATTTGAAAATGTTAATACATAGTCGAGTCGACGCCGCGTCCTCCTCGGACGCGCGAAGACGTCACACGTCATCGCGCGATCGACCGACCCATCGCGACGATACGATGCGTTCGTCGTTCACCGCGTGCCTCATCGCCGTCGCTGTCTCCCGCGCCGCGGCGTCTCGCCCGTTCTACGAAGCACCTCTTCTCGCGCCGCTCGTCGCGCCGAAAACGCTCGCCGCCTGGCAACCTCGGGAATGGTCGGTGTCGGTGAACGACCCCGAAAACGTCGACGCGCGCGACGACGACGACGAATTCAATGACGAATTCAACGACGATTCCGACGACGCCTCGTCCGATGTCGTCGAGACGACCGACGCGTCCGACCATCGTCACGACCGTCACCCCTCGTCGTGGCGACGATTTTTCGCCGCCGCGCGAGACGTCGACGTCCGACCCATCGCCGCCACCGTCGCCGCGAAACGCGATGGATGGACCGGGGCGTCCGTGTCTACCACCGCCCAATTTTCCATCGACGGATGATCGCGTCGTCGTTCGATTTCAATACTCCACGTCGATGCACGCGTCGACGCGGCTCGACCAAATGTCTTTTCGTCTCTTTGTCTGTCCCCACACGTTCCCACGATGATGCGCCGCCTCCGACGACGTGAGACGCCGCTCGACGTCATTGACGCCGCGCTCGGCGACACGAGCGAACGAATGTTGGACGAATCCGACCAGGCGCGCGTCGTGGCGGCGTTCGAGGCGTCGACGAGCGCGCAGCGCACATTCTGTGGGACGTTTTTCGGGACGCTGGGCGTCGCGTCGGGCGTCGCGTATTTCGGCGCGCACTGCGCGTGCGGCGCGTTCGGGGGCGGTGACGTGTGGGCGAGATCGCCGTGGCATCGGTATTACTACGCGGAGGGCGAGACGGCGCGGGATTTGGTGACGGCGTGCGATTGGGCGACGGGACTGGCGTGCGCGACGGCGGGACTCGCGTGTGCGCGTCTGCGCGGCGACGAGTACGACAAGGCGAACGCGACGGCGCGCGTGGGCGTGGTGTGTGGGTTCGTCGCGTCGTGCGCGTGGTGGGCGCTGAGCGCGTGGACGCGTGGGACGGTGGACGTCGGGTCGGCGATTCGAGGAGCGGGGCCGGCGCTTTGGGGGATGACGTGCGCGCACGTCGTGCGCGCGCAGACGGACGCCGCGCGCGCGGTGGAAAACCTTCGGTCGAAAATGTACGAGCATAAATCGTTGTGATAGAATTGTTGAAACTCTGTTCGTCCGCAATTCCGCAAATGTTTCTCTTTCTACTACGCGAAGGCGCTGCCGCTGCCGCCCGAAAGGAGTCGCTCCACGGCGGCGTGCACGTTCCCTCCCGTCGCCTGTAACGCTCGAATGTTTTCCGCCGCGTCGAAGAACCCCATATCGTTCAATTGCGACAACTGCGTCGCGTAGACTTCCTCGGGCGGTCCGGCCGGCGCGGGCGGCGCGCCGCCGAACGCGCCGCCGCCGAACGCTGCGCCCAAACCGCCCAAATCGCCGCCGCCGAACGCGTTGTTCCCTTGAAGCGTGTTGAACGCCTGTTGCATCTGCGCCATGGCGCGCAAGTTTTCGGGGTTCATCATCTGTCGCATGAAATCGGGGTTCGTGAGCGTCTCGCGGAGCTGCGGATTGGCCTCCATCGCGCGACGCGCCTCGGGGTGGCTCCCGAGCATGGCTTCCATCATCTGCGGATTGGACATGACGTTCTCCATCGCGGATCGCATCTGCGGATTGGACATCATCTGTGCCATCTGTTCCATCTGCGCGATCGGGTCACCGCCGGCGCCGCCGAATCCGCCGGCGCCGCCGAATCCGCCGGCGCCGCTGAATCCGCCGTCTCCGCCGTCTCCGCCCGCCGCGCCCGCGCCCGCGCCCCACGGGTTTGGTATCGGACCGTCCGGATTCGTATTCGGCGTCCCGGTCGTCGGAGGATCGGCGGCGCTTCGCTCCTGCGCGCGCTCCATCGGTTGCTGCACGTCGGTGTACATGCGTCGAAGCGCGTCGAAACCTCCGGGCATGCTCGAAATGTTCGACATCGCCCTATCGTTGCTTCGCATCTGTTCCGCCATCAACGACGGATTCGTAGCCGCGTTAAACATCTGTCTGAGTGTCGCCGGATCCGACAGCGCGCTTCGAAGCTGCGGATTCGCGTCCATCGCCTCGCGCAAACCGGGCTGACTCTCGACGAGCTCTCGCAACGTCTCGGGATTTTCATTCAACAGCGCGTCCAATTGCGAGCGAACGAACGGATTACTCAACATCGCGCGCATCGCCTCGGGGTTCGGCGGCGTCTGCGCGGCGCCGCCGAATCCCGCCGCGTCTCCGAACCCGCCGAATCCCGCCGCGCCTCCGAACCCGCCGAATCCCGCCGCCGCCGGACTCGGACTCGGATTCGCCGGATTCATCCCCGGATTCGTCGCCGCCGCACTCGCCCCCCCACCGCCCACCGAACTCGAACTCGTCGTCTTCATCGCGCTCGACACCACCACGTGCACGACGCTCTCCTCCGTCACCCCGTACGCGTCGAGCGTCGCGTCGTCCTTCATGACGCGACCCTTGAAAATCAACCGCACCGTCGTCGACGCCTCGGAATCGACGCCACCGTCGGTCGCCATCGCCGACACCACTCGCGCGCGCGTCTCTCGAACCGTGTGCGCGGCGGCGTCGACGTCGTCGAGGGTCACCTTGGCGCCGTTGGCGCGCTTAAAGTGCACGCGCATGATGACGATGGGGGTCGTGTGTGCGTTCGTCGCTCGCGACGACGAGGACACGACGCACGACAGGACGGGCACACGACCGACCGATCGACGACGACGACGACGCGTTCGTGCCCTCGCGCGCTCGCGTCTCGACGCGCGGGCGGGTGCCGAGGTCGGTCGGTGGGATCTCGCCCACCGTTCGACGGACGCGTCGTCGACCGTACTCACTACCATAGTCTTTATACGTAACTAAATGCGTATCGAAAGACCTACTATACATAAAACCTGAATTTCATAAAAATAGTCAATATCGGACAATCAGTACATACGTAGAGGTTACATGTACTATAAACACCAAATATACTCCATGTGGCCACTAAAAAAGACCCCCCGTGACGTCGTCGTCGCCCCTCGACGTTTCGCGCCGTGGCGCCATTGTCTATCCGACGGATTCGACGATGATGTCGCTCTCTGCCCACGCGGTACGCGATTCTCGACCTCGACGACGCGCCCGAAAAATATTTTCTCCCCGTCTCGCGCGCGCGCGCGTCCGTGCGTCCATCGCGCGTCTGTCGGCGGCGCGATGACGACGCCTCGATGGCTGGAGGGGTGGTGACCTAGGGTTTCTTGACGGCGGTGACCGCGATGCGGGCGAAGACATCGCGCGCGAGGGCGATGGGGACGCGCGAGGGCGTGGAAACGGTGTTTCGTGATGCGTGTGGACGTGTGATTCGTGCGCGGTGACTGACTGACGAGCGCGTGGTCGTTGTCGCGTGATGGTGAATAGATGTCCCTCAAGGCTTCGACGGCGGTGACCGGCGCGCGCGTCGTCGCGTCGTCGCGTCGCCCGGCTGTCGCGCCGCGCGCGACGGTGATGTCCGTTGTGGCGGATGCGTCTGAAGAGCGCGTGCGTTTGCACAACCTCACCCCGCTCAAGGGTTCGCGTCAGCGTAAGCTACGCATCGGTCGCGGTTACGGCGCGGGTCAAGGCGGCTCGTGCGGCGACGGGTAAGTGTGTTTTTTGTGTGCTCTGAATCGTGTGCTCGGCCTCTTCACGACCGACATCGTGGGACTCGCGGGACATCGCAGACTGATGCGGAGACTGACGTAAAAATTTCGGACATACAGGATGCGCGGACAGAAGGCTCGCTCGGGACCCGGCGTACGACCGGGCTTCGAAGGTGGACAAACGCCCATGTACCGACGATTCCCGAAACTCAAGGGCATCGCCGGCGGCATGGGCGCCGGCAAGCCTAAGTTTGTCACGGTGAACGTCGGCGACCTCGAGGCGGCTGTTCAAGCGAAGAAGCTCGACGCGGGCGCGGAGATCACCATCGAGACGCTCAAGAGCGCCGGCGTGATCAAGGCGACGGGCTATTACAGAAACTTGCCGTTGAAGGTTTTGGGCGAAGGCGAAGTGAGCGGACTCAAGGTGAAGGCGGCGGCGTTCTCGCAGAGCGCGGTGGAGAAGCTCTCCGCGGCGGGTGGTTCGGTGGAAGTGATCGAGGCGCGACCGAAGTGGAGCCGCGAGGCGCACGAGGCCGCCAAGGCTGCGTAATTCGCTCGCTGGTGTTCGGGGCTTAACTCCGTTGCGCTTTCAATACTACATTCTTAAATCTATTCGACGAACGTTCCCGCTCCTCACCCCGCACGATTCGCGTCCAAGACGCTCGCGTCGACGCCGTCGAGCGCCATCTTATTCCGCACCGCCTGTTCGGGAACACCCATCTTTATCATCTTAAAGTACATACCATACTTTGGATCGTTCACCATCGCGTTCGCCCGTTCCGGCGGTTCGCCGGGCGGAGGCGGAGGCGGAGGCGGAGGCGGAGGCGGCGCTACCACCGGAACCGTCTCCTCCACCGGAACCGTCTCCTCCACCGCGACCGTCTCCTCCACCGCGACCGTCTCCTCCACCGGAACCGTCTCCTCCACCGCGACCGCGTCCACGCCACCACCCTCCACCGTCTCCACCGTCTCCCCCCGCGCGTCCTCCGCCCTCGCGTCGCGCGTCGTCGCCTCGCTCGCCTCGGCGTCGAGCGCGCGTTCCAACAGTCGCGTCCTCGCCTCCGCCTCCGCCAACCTCTGCGCCGCCCGGGCCAACCTCGCCTCCGCGGACGCGCTCAACGCGTTCAGCACGCACACCGTCCTCGCCGCGTGCGCGTTGATCGCGCTCGCGAGCGCCTGGTCGTCGGTCGGTGGGAGATTTTCTCGAAGCGCATCCAGCTCATCATCCATCGTCGTCGTCGTCATCCCGTCGTCGATCGCGGAACGCGTTCGGCGATCGACGACGGGATGACGACGATCGCGACGCGTCCCGATACCGTCGGACGGACGCGCGCGACGACGTGTGGGGCGGGCGTCGTCCGAATGATGATTCATTAAAGAAGATTGAAGATTTCAAATCTGATGAGCTGTCACTGAACGACGCGCGCGCCCGCCGACGCGCGCCCGCCCGACACCGACATGTCCCGCGCGCCGCGTTCGCGTTCGACCGAATGCGCGACGCGGGCGCAGATGCAGCGCACGATCGAAGAGCGGTGCGAAGAGATTCAAGAATCATTGGACCACGTGCACGCGGCGTGTGAATACGCCGCCGAGGCGGCGCGGAACGCGGCGGGCGGCGCGCCGGAGGCGTGCGCGGCGTTGCGAGCCAAGGTTGATCGCATGTGTGACGTTCGACGGGAGAAACTCGCGCAGATGGACGCGTTGAAGGCGTTGGCGAGGGAATACGTCGTCGCGGGCGAAGACGACGACGAAGGCGCCGAGGACGACGACGCGTTTGATTTCGAAGGGTATCTCGAGAAGAAGACGATGGTGTACCTGACGCAACGATCGAAGGATATGGAATACTTGATCGCGTTCGATAAGGCGGCGAGCGGGGCGACGACGACGATGGGAGAGGATGAAGATTTAATGGTCGACGAAGATGCGACGACGAGCGTGAAAAACGCAAAGTGTCCAATCTCGGGGAAACGGATCGAGGATATCGACGATCCGGTGGAGGATCAGCTTGGATTCGTGTACGAAAAATCGAGCATCGAGATGTTCATCGGACGCGCGGCGTTCAAGGAGTGTCCGGTGATGGGGGCGTCGCACCGGGTGAGCAAGAAGGATTTAAAGCCGAGTCGAAACGCGACGCGGTTGAAGCAACGCGCGCAGGGCAGGACGGGGGACGCGGCGAGCGAGTTGGTGTCGCCGTAGAGAGAGAGAAAGTGTTAAGAAGTCGTGTTTACTGTAGTCATTACTGTGATTCATCAATAAAAATGAAAAATGAAAAACGAGGGAGGGGGTCGCTCACTCATGAAAAAAACTCGCCGACCGCAACGCCGGCGACCAACCGTCACACTTTTTAGTAGAGACCGATCACCTTCCACCAGAGTCCGCCGAACACGAGCCAGATGAGAACGTTGGCGACGCCGCAGATACCGCCGAGACGGAAGTAATCCTTGAGCTCGACGAAACCGGCGCCGTAGTAGCACGCCGACTGACCCGAGGCGTAGTGCGTGATGCCGCCGAAGAGGTTGGTGTGGAACGCCATGGTGAGACCGACGAGAATCGGCGGCGCGCCCGCAGCCATCATCATCGCCATGAACGCGGTGGACAACGCCGCGACTTGCGCCGTCTGAGACGCGAACAAATAGTGGATGGCAAAGTAAAAGCCGTGGAGCAAGAGCATGACTTGCGGCCACGCCAAGTTCATCGCCGTCAACGCGCCGGCGACGGTCGAGGACAGGTAATCGATGAAACCGAGCGAGTTGAGTTGCGCGGACATGCCGATCAAGACGGCGAACCACAACAAGGTGTCCCAGGCGCCCTTCTCGTTCAAGCACTCGGCCCAGGTGATGACTCCGGAGATGAGCTGAAGAGACATGCCGAACATGGCTGCGACGACGGGCTTGATGCCAAACGGTTGGAAGATCCACATAAACACGGTGATGCTCATCGTGATGACGACCATGAGTTCGTCTTGAGTGAGCGGACCGAGTTGCTTCAACTTCTCAGCGGCTTGCGCCGGCGCGTCCGGGGTGTTTTGCACCTCGGGCGGGTAGAGCTTGTACACCAAGAGCGGGGTGACGAGCAAACCGATGACGGCGGGGACGCACGCCGCCTTGAACCAGGTGAGCCACGGCGAGGCGACGATGATGCCGAGCGACGCCGCAATCTTGAGAGACAACAAGTTTTGCGCGGCGGCCGTCATGCACATCGCGCTCGAGTGTCCGCTCGATTGAAGCTGCGTTTGTACCAAAAAGGCGCCGAGCTTTCGAGACGTCGGTCCCGGCTCCGAGCCGGCTTGCTTGGCCAACGACTGAATGATCGGCAAGTACACGCCACCGGCGCGCGCCGTGGTCGACGGCATCGCCGGCGCCAGGATCGCCTCGGAGATGGTCAAGCCGTAGGACAAGCCGAGGGTGGACTTGCCGAGCGCGCGCACGAACATCGTCGCCACGCGATCGCCCAAACCCGTGCGCACGAAACCGCGCGCGAAGAAAAAGGCGAGAACGATGAGCCAGATGACATCGTTCGTCATCGCCGAAAACGCGGCTTGGAAACTCAGCGTCTCCGTCACCACCGCCGTGGTCAGACCGATGAAGGCCCACGCCCCCACCGGCAACGGCGAGAGCACGAGGCCGCTAATCGTCGACAAAAAGATGCTCAACAACGCCCACGCCTGCGGCACCACCGCCTCCGGTCGCGGCACGAGAAAATTCATCACCAACCCGACGCTCACCGAGACGGCGAACGGGACCAACGCGGCTCCTTTCCACACGAACCCCCCGTCGTTCGCCGCGTTCGCCGCGCTCGCGTTCGCCGCGCGCGTCGTCGTTCGCGTTCGCGTTCGCACCGCCAACCCGCGCGCGTCCCCTCGCACCGCCCGCGCGCACGCGCACGCACCGCGCGCACCACACGCACACCGCGACGCGTCGGCAATTCGCACCGTCGACGCCATCACTCGCGTCGACATCGACGGTCGCGTCGTCGTCGCGCGCCTCGCCGTGAGACATCCGAGTCTCATTCGCGACGACGCCGACCCACCGCACCGATCGCGCGTCGCGCACCGCGCGTCGACGCGCGCGTTCGACACCACCACCGCCACCATGTTCGCGCGCGGTCGTCTCCCGTCGCGCGACGACGGACGACGCGGTGGAGGAATCGCTCGGGGAAGGGCGCATCGCTCAACCGTTTCCGACGTCGACGAGGGGGGGGTATATGAGGAGTCGTGACTCAATGTGTACCCCCCGGTACACGAAAACAAACCCTTCTCCGACCGACACAGCGCGGTCTCGTCTGTGTTTGTGGACGTCGTGCGGGGTAAAATCATCGCTTTACGAAGGCGTTCAATATGATGTTATCCGTACATAAAGAGACGATTTTTAAAAGATGATACATAGAGTAACCATCACTCATAGTACACACTACACGGCCGTATCGTAGACCTCGTTCGTAGGAACCACGTCGTCACCACTCGTGCGACCCCGCGACGGCGCGACGGGGCGACGCCAGACGACGACGACGACGATGATGCTCGCGACGACGACGACGTGCGCGCGCGCGACGACCGCGACGCAGCAGCACCACCGACGAACGACGATGACGGTGACGCCGGTCGCGTCCATGTCCGCGCGCGCGACGCTCGGAGGCGGCGCGAGCGCGCGATTCCTCGCGCCGAGCGCGCGCGGGGCGGCGCTCGCGCGATCGCGAGGCGTGACGCGCGCCGCGCCGACGGTTCGCGCGGCGGCGACGGAGGTACGCTCGATGGGAAAAAATAGAGCGTCGTTCGACGCGCGCGCGCGAGGGTGATCGATCGTCGCGCGGGCGCGAGGGCGTGCGCGGTGATTCGTGGGCGCCCGCTGGGCGCAAACCCTGAACGGAGGGGGGTGGAGACCGCGTTCGCGCGCGAGGCGTCGTCGACGACGCGCGCGTCTCGACCGCGCGCGCGAAACGTCGATGTGGTTTTATATCGTTCGCGTCGTCGCGCGCGCGGGCGAGACGCGCGGTCGGGCGAGACGGGACGCGCGCGAAACGTCATTCGTGGGGGTGACGTCCCCACGTCGGGAAATGTTTGGGTTTTATCCGCGACGAAACGCCGGGAAGGATGAAGGATGACCGTCGAGGGATGCGCGAAAGCGACGGTGAGGCGTGTGTACGTATGAATGCGAGACTGACCGGTGGTGTGTTTTTTCCCGTCATCGTGTAGGTTGACGCCGAAAAGAAGGAGGCGGTGTGCTACTTGCGCGGCGTGCGCATGTCGGCGTCGAAGATTCGCAGAGTGCTCGACGTCATTCGCGGTAAGAGCTACGAAGAGTGCTTGATCATGCTCGAGTTTATGCCGTACCGATCCTGTGAACCGATTCTCAACGCGTTGTTCTCGTGCGCGTCCAACGCCAAGAACAACATGGGGATGAACAAGGCGAAGCTTTACGTCTCGGAGTGCTACGCCGACGGCGGCGCGACGATGAAGCGTTTCCGTCCGCGCGCGCAAGGTCGTCCGTTCTCCATCCGTAAGCGCACGGCCAGCATCACCTTGAAGATGGCTGAGCGTGAAGATTAATTAATCTAATCAAATACCGGCGTCGGCTCGCGCGTCTTTCCTTCTCGAGAGAAGACGACGACGACGACGACGACCAACATTTGGCAACTCGGTGGGGGGTGAGAACGAACGATTGTTTACGACATTAGCGCCATAGTAGCTCCGACAGCAGATCCTCGATCGCCGACATTTGTAATTTTTTTTCAATGACGACGACGCATTCTTTCTTTACTTGTACGCATCCAACCACGCATCCAGCCGGTCGACCGCCTCGTCGACTCGAGACGCGTCAATCAAATCAGTCAAATCAATCATAATCCATAATCATCAAACGTTACAAATCTACTACATCTCTCTCTCTCTCTCTCGCCCCCCCGATCGTCGCGCGCTTACACTCACCACCATCTCATCCACTCCCCTTCCCTCCCGCGCGGCGATCGATCGCGACGTCCACCTCATCCTTGCGCACCTTTTGCACCGTGTACCAATACGTCCCCGCGCAAAACGTCAACAACGCCC
>Ga0181589_10000742_pt1 | contig 24140 bp, 16 predicted proteins | sample 071ome_25_FD_132444 | JGI IMG/M metagenome (GOLD analysis project Ga0181589, IMG submission 132444) | Coastal salt marsh microbial communities from the Groves Creek Marsh, Skidaway Island, Georgia - 071410BT metaG (megahit assembly) | ecosystem: Environmental > Aquatic > Marine > Intertidal...
GTAATTAGTAATGATGCAAAACGCTACTAGCCTCAGGATTTTTAGTGGAAACTCCAACCTTCCTCTTGCCAAAGAAATTTGTACATATCTTGATATTGAATTGGGCGATGCGTTAGTCACATCCTTTCCTGATAGCGAAAGCTTTGTGAGATATAATGAAAACATCCGTGGTATGGATGTGTTTCTTTTACAATCCACAAATTCTCCTGCAAACCATAATATTATGGAGTTGCTGATTATGGTAGATGCAGCGAGGCGTGCCTCTGCAGCAAGAATATCTGTTGTGATTCCTTTTTTTGGATACGCGAGGCAAGATCGCAAGGATCAGCCTCGCGTGCCAATTACTTCAAAGTTGATTGCTAATCTCTTAGTTGCGGCAGGTGCTAACAGAGTTTTAACGATGGATCTACACGCCCAGCAAATACAAGGTTTTTTTGATATCCCGGTTGATCATCTTTACGCATCGCCCGTTTTCTTTGAATATATGCGAAACCGCAATACTGAAAACATGACCATTTTTACCCCAGATGTTGGTGGCATGAAGATGGCGAATGCTTATGCTGAAGTCCTTGGTTGCCCTCTTGGTTTTGTGGCTAAAAGAAGAACAGGTGCGAGTACCGTTGAAGCAACCAACTTAGTTGGCGAAGTGGAGGGCCGAGAAGTTTTGATTATTGACGACATGACTGAAACAGCAGGAACCCTAACAGCTGCGGCAAAACTTCTGAAAGATCGGGGAGCAAAGAGAGTTTCTGCCGTTATCAGCCACTGCGTTCTGAATGAAACAGGAAAGGAACGGTTGCAACAAGGGCATCTTGATGAACTGATCACTACCAATTCGGTGAATTTAAATTTAGAAAATTTGCCAATCACTCAATTAAGTGTTGCCCCTTTGTTAGGCGAAGCCATCCATCGCACTCATACCGACCGAAGCATCTCTAGTTTGTTTGAAGTTAAGGGTTTTTAAAGAAATTGTTCTTCAATAAACTTTCGAAGACAATATTCGGACTCATATTCGCTTAATATAGCAGTGAATAAATTAAGACATAGGTTAGTTGGTTTGAATTATTGCCTATTTTTTTTAGCAATCTGTAGCTATGTGATTGGCCAACCAAATAGTTTTTCTCTTCAGGTAGACAACTCCGAAATAGATCGATCCTTTTCAAATCCAGTACAAAGTTACTCCTCTATTTTGGACCTGTCTACCCCTGCGGTGGTTGCGGTTACAACTCAACAACTCGTGAGGAGATTATACCCAGGAGGTGGAAATTCTGCAGAGGATTGGTTAAGGCGATATTACGGACTTCCGCGTATTAACTCACCAAGAATAGAGGAAGAAAAAGTACCCGCCGGAATTGGTTCCGGGGTAATTGTATCTCCGCAAGGGCATGTCGTCACTAATGCACATGTAATAACTGATCCATACTCGGGAGAATTAATGGAAGAAGTGATTGTTCAACTGGACGAGGGTACAGAATTCCCTGCGGAGATCGTTGGCTATGATCATTCAACTGACATAGCGGTCCTGAAAATAAATACAGATAGGAAATTGGCATTCGCAACTCTTGCAAATAGTGACAACCTTAAAGTGGGTGATATTGTATTTGCTGTTGGAAACCCTCTTGGGGTTGGGATGACAGTTACAATGGGAATTGTGTCGGCAACCCGAAAATCCGAACTTGGGATCTTGCGAGAAAAAGGGGCTTACGAAAACTTCATTCAGACTGATGCATCAATCAACAGAGGAAACTCAGGAGGTGCACTTCTAGATGCAAAAGGTAGGCTAATCGGCATAAATACTGCGATCATATCACAAACTGGTGCAAATATTGGAATTGGTTTAGCGATACCTGTAAATATGGTGAGGCGGGCGCTAACCGACTTTTTGGAGGAAGGTAAAATACGTCGTGGATTTTTGGGGGTTTCCCTTCATGCTGACGAAAATGGAAAGTCTGCCATTGTAGCTAGCGTTGCTTCGAATAGTCCTGCCAAAAGAGCCGGTTTTTTAAAAGATGATCAAATTGTAAAAGTTGGCGAAAAGGCAGTTTATTCAGTCAATCAGGCTAGGGTTGCTATTTCACAATCCTTACCTGGGTCAGAGGTGAGAATTGAGGTCATTAGGGGGGGCGAGGCATACGAACTTACCGCAGTTCTTGGATCACTGTCTGAAGAAATGGCACCTATCCCTGGAATTGAACTTTCTAATTTAACCCATCAAAACCGTGAAAAATTTGGTGTACCTAATGCAGTTCGTGGGGTATTAGTTTCATCTTCAACCGGAGAAACAGAGACTTTCAAAAAAGGCGTGATTCTCGTAGAAATTAATGGTGCCCAAATTTTGGATGTAAATGATGTCTCCCAAAATCTCTATCCCGGTATCAACCGCTTTTATGTTTGGTACCGAGGTAAATACCGATTTTTGGCTTACAGGATACCTTAAACTATCAAAATCCAAGCTACACTAACTACCGGGCTTGATTGCGGGCATATTTTTAAGATGTTCTGGAAGGTGGTCAGCCTCAAAGGTGGGAAAATTCATCTTTAAAAGGGACATAAAAGGAACACCAAAATCAACTTTAACTTCACTGCGATCAACCAAACTAACAGCACCTAAAAATTCGCAGGGATGCTGTTGGATTATATCTATTGCCTCCCTAACTCGTCCTCCTTTAGTAACGACATCTTCCACTAAAAGTACTCGATCGGTTGGATTGATAGAAAAGTTTCTTCTCAGGGCAAGCTGGTCATTGATTTTCTCCAGAAAAATGAAACGAGCTCCAAGCTGTCTAGAGACTTCCTGACCAATAACGAGACCTCCCATAGCGGGAGCAATAACCAAATTAACTTTCTTAGGAGAGAGCTTAGCGATGAGAAGTTCAGCTAGTCGCTGAACTTTGTCTAAATATTGGCAGACTTGAGCACATTGGAAAAAAAATTCGCTTCGCAAGCCAGAGCGTAAAATGAAATGCCCCTTGAGCAGGGCTTTTGTATCCTCAAAAATAGAAATTACTTCTTTATCAATTTCATTCATTATGATGACCAAAAAACAAGCTTTGCGATGAAGCAAATCAAATTAACTGAAATCTTTTGAAAATAGTAATAGATGCGATGATCGCTTGCAGTCCCTGATCCTTAAGGTAGGATTTACTTTTTTATGATTAATTGGTCAAAGGAACTTTGGTTTGCTCTTCTATTTTTAACGATAGGGTGCACTATTTGGCCGCTTATGATCTACTACATAGCTCTCGGGCTCAAATTAGAATTCATGATGGAAACATCTCTCAGAGTTTGGGCAGAACAAATCATTTATGGTCCTTTGGCACAAATAAACATTCTTACTTTGCGCAGTATATTAGTCCTTACTTTTCCATATATAATATTTTGTATGATCAGGTTTCTAATCTACAAAAGCAGGTTGGAAGCTTAACTTAGAAAATCATTATCTGTAATCACATTAGGCTTTCTTGAAGATTACAGAAATTCATGTAAGAACCGCGAAGCTCAAGTAATTTTTGGTGAGTTCCTCTTTCTATTATTTTGCCCTTTTCGAGGAAGATGATTTCATCTGCTTCTCGGATTGTGCTTAGTCGATGTGCGATGATTAAAGTGGTTTTATTATTTGTTAAGGCATAAAGTGCCTTTTGTATTTCTCTCTCGGTTTCTACATCCACGCTTGAAGTAGCTTCATCCATGATCAAAATTGGAGATGATTTTAGCATGGCTCGAGCGATTGTGATGCGTTGTTTCTCGCCCATACTTAATCGGACGCCTCTTTCTCCAATCAAAGTATTTATACCGTTGGGCAATGAACTAACAAAACCCCAGGCATAGGCAGCACAGAGAGCTTCACGCATTTCCTCATCACTGGCCTGAGGATTTGCCAAAAGTAAGTTTTCTTTCACCGAAGCATCAAAAAGAAATGGGTCTTGAGAAACCAACCCAATGTGCTCCCTCAAATCTTCTAAACAAAAACGGTTAATGTTTTTGCCGCCAATTAAGATACTGCCTTTTTCCAAGTTATAATATCGAAGCAATAAGTTTGCGATCGTACTTTTACCAGCCCCAGTTGGACCAACAAGAGCGGTTGTTTTGCCGTGTTTCAGGGTAAAGGAAAGATTATTTACTACTGGGGATCTTTCTGCGTATGAAAAAGAAACATTTGAAAATTGAACCTCGTGATTATTTTGGGGTATGCGAATAGGTTGCGTGGGATTCTTAATATCAATTGGAGCATCAAGTATTTCAAATACTCTTTCTCCAGATGCTTTCCCGGCAGCGATGAGATTATTAATACTAACCAATTGACGAATTGGCTCGTAGAACATGTTTGCATAAAGCAAAAATGCAAAAAACTGTCCGGTGGAGAAAGATGGGTCAGTTTCCAGTAAATATGCACCCATGCCAATTACGCCAAGAATGCCCAATGAGGAGGTAAAGTTTGCACCGGGACCCTGAATTGACCATCGGTACATTGCCCGAAGTGATACGGCTTCAAGCTCTTTGGCGATTTGGGAAAATCTCTTACGCTCCCGAGACATGAGAGCGAAAGATTGAATAAGGCGGTTTCCTTGAATATCTTCGACAAGTAATGAATTCAGCTCTCCTGACTTATCCCTAACGGCACGCCAGTTTTTTTTTGATACACGAGCATAACGAAATGCCATCCATCCAAGAAGAGGAATAGGCAGAAAAACAATTGTAGCAAGTGCTGGCTCTTGCCAAAACATCATACCTGAGACTCCAGCCAAAGTTAGAACTGCAATCACACCCTGCTCTGTTCCATCCAAAATTGCCCTTTCCACATTTTGAACATCCTCTAAAACTCGAGAAGAAATATCACCACTTTTGCGTTGGTCGTAAAAATTAACAGGTAATAGCAGTAATTTATCGTGCAAATCTTGCCTTAAACAAAAAATTACTTTTTGTTCTAGCCGATTATTGATTCGAATTCGTAGACAGTTGAGCAGTTCTTTTGCGAAAAAAATAATGGCGATGAGCAGAATTCCCTTAATGAGCAAATTTCCACTCCCTACTCCCTCCGCAAAAACATTATCAAGGACCCGTTGAATTACTGAAGGTGCTATGACTGAAAGTATAGTCATAAGACAAGCAAGTGCCAGGGTACCACCGAAAAGAAGCTTGTGAGCAAAGATATAGGTACTAACTCTAGAAATTACTTTCGTCTTTTTGGTTTGTCCCATTGATTAGCTTTAAGATACTAATCGTTTATAACCCAATTACAAACTTGGACTCAAACATCACCCACGGACCTTCTGGCACTACTTTACTTGACCTGCCTTCGCCTTATGAGCCTCATGCTACCGGATTGTTACATTTGCCACGTTTTTTGGGAAAAATCAGAAAACATTTACAGGGCACTCTTCCCAAGAGTTACCAGAGAAACTTTACAAAAGGCTTTGATGCCTTCCTTTGTTTGCATCTCGGTGTTGAGCCCAAACAAATCATCGAGTGTGTAAAAGCAGCAAATACTGATGATGAACTTAACGCGAATCTTGCTAAACTATTTCCACAAGACCTTCGGGTGCACGAGTGGAATCGCAGAGTAGTTCAAATTGGAATGTCAGATATGGCATTGGAAAAACTTCAAGAAATTAAAGCGGGTTTAGGTGCTGCTAACCGTGATGATTTGCGCTCTTTTGCTGATGTGATTGATTTTGATGAGAGAAAAATTATTTGATCTTACGAGCGATTTTTTTAAAGCCGTCTAACTGTTAAAATAGTTAAATCATCACGATCATTATTCTGATTACAAAATTTATTTAAACTATTAATAATTTGCTGATTAAATGTCTCAGGTGAAACATTGCTGCTTTTCATGAGCTCATTCTGCAGACGAGAAACCCCAAATTCTTCCCCTTCTGAATTGGTAGTTTCAGTGAGTCCGTCAGTAAAGAGGCAAAGCAAATCACCGGCAGAAAAGGCAACTTCTTTATCCTCGATTAAACCTGAAAATAAGCTTGGCTCAACCATTCCCAATGCCATGCCATTCCCTTTTAACTCGATAATTCCATCTTGCTGTATTTCTTTTTTAGCTAATAAAGCTGCCTCATGCCCTGCCCTGGCGTAGGTAATTTTGTCTTGTTTGGTATCCAAAACGGCAAGAAAAAGAGTAATAAACATATCTTTGCGAATCCTTGGAAAAAGCTCTTCATTTAGAAGAATCAAAATTTCAGAAGGGGATCGATTTTTCCGCACCAAATGCTTTAAGTGGGTTTGACAAAGAGCCATGAGTAAGGATGCTGGAACTCCTTTGCCAGAGACATCTGCAATGCAAAGACAGAATTGATGGGAAGAAATTTTGTGAAAATCATAAAAATCTCCTCCAACCTGAGCAGATGGAATATATTTTGCATCAATTTCCAGTCCTTTACTTGGGGGAAAGACGCGGGTTAAAAATAATTCCTGCACATCATGTGCAAGTCTAAGATCAGAATCCATGCGGGTTTTTTCAAACCTAAGATTCATTGCATCTGAGTTTTTTATAGCCAAAGCTGCCTGTTCACCGAGAGAATTAATCATCGAAAAATCAGTCTCCGAAAAAGGCATTTCGTTTGCAGGATTTGCCACAGCAAGAACACCAAGGGTTTGATCGTCATGAATTAAGGGAGAATATACGATTGATCGTACGGACAAAGATGAATCTTGATGCTTGATTATTCTGGGGTCTTCAAGTGCGTTGGGTATGAAAACAGGTTTCCCAGTTTTGGCAACTTGCCCAACGACACCTTCCTCAGCTTCTAAAATTTCTGAATTTAAAACTTTCTCTATGAATCTAGCTCTTGGAGTGGTTTTCCCTTCCGTATCCAACTTGATTATCCGTTGTGGTGGGAAAAGTCCTTCAACCGCAACTCCCTTCAGTCGTCCATTAGAAAGTTTTTCATAAATGCAGGCACTCATTGCACCGGTAGTTTTAACTGCCGTGTGAACAATTCTATGGTAAAGAACTTTTTTTTCCACTCCCTCCCCAATGGCTTCTGCCAGGTTATGCATGAAATCTACTGCAATTTTTTTTTCCTGAGCCAGTTGATTATTTTGCTCGAGTAAATCTTTGTGAAATTTAGTCCACTTTTTTCGGGCAAAAACTAGTACGATTGTACCAATGATTAAACCGCCAAAAAACCAAGCAAACGATTGCATTAATTTATGAAATTGAAGCTAGTCGTCATTTTTTTGCTCAAGATAACTTACAACATCTGAAAAAACCCTTAGGTTTTTTTCATTCAGGCTCATAAGAGCTTTGTGCGCCTTGTATATAGTTTGTGAATTGGCATTGAGATTAGAGGACTTCGAAGAAAGGTTTTCAAGGTCTTCAACATCATTTACTTCATCTGAACTAATATCGGCAATTTGATGTATTCCTAAATTACAGACAGTTTCTAGATTTCTGCCTCGAAGATTTAGCAAAGTGAAAGAACCGCCTTCTGAAGACTTTCTGACTTTAAGGGCCACGCTTACGAGAATGCCCAAGAAAGTGCTGTCCATGCTTGAGCAACTTTGAAAATCTATGACGAAATTGTTGCAATTTTTTTCATTTTGTTCGTCAAAAAATTTTCGAATGGGTTCGCAATTAAGATAAGATGCTTTGTTGAGAACCTTTACAAAGGCTCTGTTGGGAGTAACATGAACTCTGTAATTTGTGTCCATGACCTACAAGGTCATCCTATAAATTTTCAAGATGAACAATTCGGTGTAATTAAGAAATCTCAAATTAAAGAGTTTGTTTAATTAGATCAAAATCAGGAAGTTGCTTCGGGTCATCTGAGGACCATGAAAAAACAATCTTCCCTTCCTTCGAGATTACGAATGCAGACCGTTTGGAAACTCCTTTAAAGCCAATGAAATCCTCATATAGAACCCCATATTTACTAGATACTGACTTATTAAAGTCGCTCAGGATAGGAAAATTTAATTCTTCTTTCAGTGCCATTGCCTCTTGAGCAAATGGACTATCCACACTTATTCCGTAAACTTTTGCATTTAATGCCTCAAACGCTTTCAAGTCATCCCTAACCGAGCAAGCCTCAGCCATGCATACACTGGTGAAAGCAAAGGGAAAAAAGAGCAAAACAACATTGGACTCTCCAAAATGCTCGCTAAGAGTGATATCTTTAAGGCCATCACTTGCCTTGGTTTTAAGGGTGAAGTCAGGGGCGTCCGTGCCAATTTCTAATGTCATAATATGTCTTTGTTAAATGGGGTTTATGTGTATTATTTAAATTAGGTAATACTACTAATCCAACTTGCAAGCTGAATCACATTAGCTCAAGGCAGGTTAGGTTTGATTCTTCGCTCGTAGAAAAAGGTAATTTTATTTATAAGGGATAAATTCGTGATGATTTCAGATAAACTCTTGGAAAATACAGATGTAGTGATCGGTAAGGATGAGTTAATGGAAAGCCTATCCAATGGACGAAAGTTAAAAGTTAAATTTGGAGTTGATCCCACTAGACCCGATCTAACTTTTGGGCATTTGGTTGTATTTAACAAATTAAGGCAATTTCAGGATGCAGGACATCAAGCAATCTTATTGATTGGAGATTATACAGCCAGAATTGGTGATCCGAGCGGACGTTCCGAGTTGAGGCCAGAATTAACGGAGAAGGAAGTAGAGCAAAATGCCTCAACTTACCTTGATCAAGCTTTCAAGATAATCGATAAAAGTAAAACCATTGTTAGAAGAAATAGTGAATGGTTTGGCAAAATGAGTTTTGCTGATGCGCTTACGCTAAGCAGAAGCATGACTGTGGCACGCATGCTCGAAAGAGATGATTTTGAAAAACGATTTAAGTCCAATCAAGCTATATCAATGGTTGAATTCATGTATCCCTTGATTCAGGGTTATGATTCTATCGTTCTCGAATCTGATGTCGAATTAGGGGGGAGTGATCAGTTGTTTAATATGTTGGTAGGAAGAAACTTGCAGAAAGAGAAAGGGGGGTTGCCTCAAGCAGTCATTACACTGCCTTTACTGGTCGGGCTAGATGGTGCAAAAAAAATGTCTAAAAGCTACGACAACTATATTGCATTTAATGACTCCTCAAAAGATATTTTTGGTAAAACCATGTCGATATCTGATGAGGTAATGTGGGATTATTACCGCCTTCTATTACTCAAGGACCAGACTGAAATTAATATGCTGAAGCGATCACACCCCATGGAGAGCAAAAAGATATTGGCCCGTGAATTAACTGCGCTTTTTTATGGAAAAGAGGTTGCAGAAAACGAGCACTCTTCTTTTTCCCAAGTCTTTTCCCAGGGTGAAAATCCGGACGAAATGCCCGAGTTCTCGGTTGAAAGTATGAATCTTTGCTCTCCTACTCTGTTGAATATTTTGGCACAAACAGAATTATTTGAATCAAAGGGTGAAATTAGGAGATTGCTTAAGCAAGGGGCGATTAAACTTGATGGTTCAAAAGTTGAAAACCCTGATATTGATTTGAGTAATTTGACCCAAGGGTCTCATATCATAAAGGCAGGTAAAAAAATCTTCATTCGCCTGAATCCATAGAAGATGTATTTTTATTTTACGGATACCACTTTATTTAAAAATTTTGCTGTTGGACTCGATCTTTTTTTCAACAAAGAAGATACACTTCCTTGGTGAATTAGTTTGCCCCCGTCGATACCTCCTTTGGGGCCCAATTCGACTATATAATCTGCTTCCGAGATTAACTCTACATCATGCTCTATGACCACGATCGTGTGGCCTTTATCAACTAACCGGTGCAGCATGTGAATTAATCTTTCGCAATCTTTTTGGTGTAGGCCGATAGTGGGTTCCTCTAAAACATAAAAATTATTTTTTCTTTTCCTTGCGGATTTTGTTTTTAACTCAATGCCGCAAATCAGTTCTGATGCGAGCTTTAGCCTTTGGGCCTCCCCGCCTGAAAGCGTGGGCGAAGTCTGTCCTAACCGAATATACCCAAGCCCAGTTTCTTTCATGAGCAGGAAAGTCTCTTTAAGCATTTCATCAAAGGAGAAGAAGGTGCATGCGTCTTCGAAACTAAGGTCTAAGATTTCAGCAATGTTTTTACCTCGCCATTTAAGATCCAATACATGGTTCTGATATCTCATGCCCTTGCACTCATCGCATTCCGCATAGGAATCCGGAAGAAAATTCATTTCTAATTTTATTCTTCCTGCTCCTTTACAAACTTCGCACCTGCCCCCTTTAACATTGAAGGAGAAATCACTGGGATTGAGGCCGCGTGCCTTTGCCTCGGGTAAAGCTGAGATAAGCTCCCTTATGCGGGTCCAAACACCGAGGTAAGTTACCGGTGTGGAGCGAGATGTTTTCCCAATCGGGCTTTGTGAGACTTCAATTGCTTTTGCAAATTGGTTGCCGTTTCTTACTTCATAATTTTCGGTCTTGATGTGATTAGTTTTATTTTGGATCGATTTTTTAACGCCTTTGTAGATTGGCCCGCGAACCAAACTGGACTTACCTGCTCCAGATACTCCACAGCATACGATTAACCTACCAAGGGGGAGACTAATATTTAAATTACGAAGGTTTCTGAAATTTACACTTTTTAATTCCAAAAAAGCGTCTGAGGAATTAAGTTTGCGTGATGGCAGTTTTCGCCATTTACCCCTTAATGGGTGCTTTAGGCTGTTGAATGAATGATGGCCTGTTTTTGAATGGCATTGCCTAGATGATGGCAACGAACTCTTGGCCTTGACAAGATGGCCACCCAATTCACCAGCTAGTGGTCCTATTTCAATAATGAAATCTGCTTGGTTGATGGTCTCCCAGTCGTGCTCAACCACAAGAAGTGAATTTCCTTTCAATTGAAGCCTTCTCAGTGCATTGATTAGCTTCTGATTATCAGATGGGTGTAGACCAATTGAAGGCTCATCTAAAATGTATAGGACGCCAGAAAGATTAGATCCTAACTGACTGGCCAATCGTATTCTTTGAGATTCTCCTCCAGATAATGAGGCGGTTTCTCGGTTAAGTGCGATGTAGTCTAATCCAACATTTTCCATAAATTTCAAGCGCTCAAAAACTTCTGGTAAAATAGCATCAAGGACAGGTTTCTTTCCTTTTTCTACCGATAGATTCTTGAGGAATCCCATAATTTCAATGGATCGAAGTTCAAGTAACTGAGGAAGAGACAGCGATTTACCCGAATTGGTGTTCAAGAAGACATTTTGACCAATGGGGCCAAGTCTTTGCCCCTGACAGCTAGGACAAATATCCCCGTTTGAAAATTTCCACCAGTCACCTGAAGCAGGGAGGTCTTCTTTCATCCAATCATAAATCTTTCCATAACCTCGACAGGAGTTGCACCAACCACGAGGAGAGTTCCAGGACAGTAATGATGGCTCTAGCTCCGGGAATGCTTCTCCGGTCAAAGGATCTGATCTTTTGGTTGAAAACCAAAAAGACTGATCATTGGGGAGCAAAAGTAAACAACGCCCTCTCCCAATCTCCAGTGCATAATTTACCTCTTGGTTTAATTCATGATTATTGGGTGAGGAAATCCATTTTTTGGTAACTACTTCAATATCGTGTAATTTGTATCGATCTAGCCCCTCGAAGGAGTTTGTCGAAGTAATCTCCCTGTCACAGCGAACTTCCTCAAAGCCTTGCTCCTTTGCCCAGTTTACCAATGGTTTGTGGTGCCCTTTTCGGTTGGTAATAAGAGGGGCAAGGATACGAATTTCTCTCAGACCATTTATTTTTTTCGAAATGATTCTAGAGATCTCCTGTGGAGTTGATGCAGTCAACGCATTGCCATTTTCGGGACTAAATTGCTTACCCAGCCGAGAGTATAGCAATCTTAGGTACTGGGCTACTTCAGTAATAGATCCTACCGTGGACTTTTTGGAACCCCGCGTTACCCTTTGTGCGATCGCAACTGTCGGAGGCATTCCTTGAATTAAATCCACCTTAGGCTTTCCAATTTGTTCAACAAATTGACGAGCATAAGAAGACATTGACTCGAGGAAGCGCCGTTGCCCTTCTGCGAATATAACATCAAATGCTAAAGAAGACTTTCCTGAACCCGAAGGCCCAGTGACTACAACAAACTTATTGGAAGGAACACTAAGATTGAATCCCTTGAGATTATTTTCCCATGCCCCTTCAATTTTCAGGTATCTTTTTTTAACCCCAATTTTACTATTATGCTTTCTTTTGTGAATGCCTGATCGATGAACAGCAGGATTCCTCGAATGGCTTTTCAGGAGCCTGCCAGTGGGGGTATCTAAAGAAGTGAATGAGCCTGGAGAGCCTTGGGCAATAATTTTTCCTCCCTTTTTTCCCGCACCCGGACCGAGTTCTACAATCCAATCGGATTGAGCCAATAAAGATGCATTGTGCTCAATTACAAAGAGAGAGTGTCCACCATCAGTAACTTTCCTCAGGCAATTAATCAAGCATTGTACATCACTGAGGTGTAGACCGGTCGTGGGTTCATCGAGGAAAAGAATAGCTGGTTTGGAGTTTTTATGATGAGGAATCATATACTTTGCCAGTTTAAGTCTTTGCGCTTCCCCGCCTGATAATGTTCCCAAGGGTTGACCCAATTTCAAATAACCTAAGCCAAGTTCAGCAAGAAATCCGAGTTTTTTAAAAGTTTTGGGAAGATGTGCAAATCTTGGTAAAGCAGCAGAAATGGTTAGGTCTAAGGTTTCAGCAACATTTAAACCATTAAGCTTAATTTCAAGGAGCTCTTCTTTAAAGCGCTTACCTTCACAAAGGGGGCAAGGAATCGATATGTCTGGTAAAAATTGCATCTCCACAGTTTCATAGCCGAGACCCAAGCAGGACTCACATCTACCTAGACCAGCGTTGAACGAGAAATCAGATGCAGAAAAACCTGATATTTTCGCTGCAGGTGTTCGACCAAAAGCTTCTTTTACAGGACCCCATGCATCTGAGTATAACACGGGGTTCGAACGGGAAAACCGTGGTACAGATCCTTGGTCAATCATAACCACGTCACAAAAATCTTCCTCGGATTTAACCCACCCATTTGGAGATCCCTCAGATAGCTCGTTGTAAATGATGTCGTTAATTAGGGTAGATTTCCCGGAACCAGAAAGCCCGGCAACAGCAGTTAATGACCCAAGTGGTAAATCTGCACTAAAATCTCTGAAGTTGTGTAAGTTAGCTTTGCGAACTTTTAGAAATTTAGAGTTGGGAAGAGGCGAATTTTGGAAAGATGAAAATTTATTTGTGGTTTTGCCAGAAAGCCATTTTCCGGTTTCCGATTTTTGGGAACGCAAAAGCTGAGGAACTGTACCGTTAAATGTAATATAACCACCATTGAGCCCAGGTTCAGGACCAATCTCAATAACTCGATCTGCTGCCCGAATGACTTGATCGTCATGTTCAACTACACAAACGAAATTTCCACCATCTGCCAGATCACGAAGAATCTTAATCAAACGTTTTACATCCTGATGATGTAAGCCAATAGTTGGCTCATCTAGGGCAAAGAGTGTGTCCGTTAAGCCGGCTCCTAGGCAAGCGGTTAAATTTATCCTTTGTGTTTCTCCGCCACTCAAAGTTCTGGATGTGCGATTAAGGCTTAAATAATCAAGGCCTACATTCTGAAGATAACCTAAACGAGTACATATTGCTTGGAGGGGTAAATCGGTTTTGGGATTGTTTGAGAGTGGCAAGTTACTCAATTTTTTTAAGAGTTCAGAAATAGGTAGGGAGTAGAGCTCAGGAAGTGAGTATCCTTTCCATTTCCAACACTGAGATGTTTTGCGAAACCTTGTACCGTTACATTCCTCGCATGTGAAGTATCCTCGGTATTTAGAAAGAAATACCCGAACATGCATCTTATATGTTTTCTTTTCCAACCATTTGAAAAACGACTTAATGCCATACCAACGATCGTCTCCTTCGGCGTGATTTGGATCCCCGTCCCAAATAAAATCTTTGCTTTCCTGCGAGAGTTGGTTCCATGGTAAATCTTTTTTTAGTCCTATTAAATCGCAAGCAGTTAATAGGTCCTGCAAACAATGCCCATAAACCTTTCCTTCAAATGGTTTAATGGCTCCGTTTAGTAAAGAAAGATTAGGGTTGGGAATTACGAGATTTGGATTGATTTCGATGACGCGCCCAAATCCTTTACACACCGGGCAAGCTCCTAAGGGAGAATTAAATGAAAATCCGTTTTGTTCCAGTCTTGAGTAAATTTTGCCAGAGATCTTGGAACGCAACCCCTCACTAAATGTAAAAAGTAATTTTCCTTCATGTGATCTTGCCTCTGCATGGCCCTTGCCGTCTTTCAGGGACAGTGAAATTGCCTCTGTGATACGGGCTTTATTTCTTGGTGAAGCAACAATTCGATCCACTGCAACAAACGCACAAGCTTCATTCCATTTACTTTTTAAAAGTTCTTCAATGCGTCGGTATTCTTTTCGATGTAATATCTTTGTGTGGCCAGCAGAAAGTAAAAAAGTTAGAAAGTCATTACTTGGCAAACTTCCCCTGTGGATGTGAAACCCGATGGTAATTTGAGTGCCGTTTAAGATAGAAATGCAGTTCTTTGCCTGAGTGTGAGAGCTCTCTTCCTTGATAATTTTGTCATTATCTTCAGGGTCGTGAAGTGTAGAAACTTGAGAAAACCATACCTTGAAGTAATCACAGAGCTCCGTCATTGTGCCAACTGTTGATCTTGAATTTCTAATTGTATTTTTCTGTTCAACTGCGATGGATGGGCGGGCGTTGGCCATCGATTTTATTTTTGGCCTAGGTAATGATTCCATAAATTGCCGAACATAAGGACTGAAAGTTTCGACATACCTCCTTTGACCTTCTGCATGCAAAACATCGAACAATAAGGTCGATTTTCCCGTTCCACTCAGGCCAGTTATGACAGTTAATTGACCGGGTGCTAAGTCGAGATCGATATTCTTAAGATTGTTCTCAAGGGCACCCCGAAGTTTAATGGGAAGTGATTTCAATGGCATTGGTCTTTCCTATGCAAATGTAGTAATCGGACAAGACGCGATTGATAAATGGCGTCCCGTAGGGGATTCGAACCCCTGTTGCCGGGATGAAAACCCGGTGTCCTAACCTGGCTAGACGAACGGGACCAAATCACCTATCATACAAAAACTAATTAGCATCGCAAGACGAATCTATTTCTCATTGAGCCAATACTCTAGGAGTTTGACATTGGGAAACCAAATCTGTATTTTCTATCTTTTGTCATGCAATCTACCTACAACCCTTCAAAACTTCGCCGTGCGAGAAAATTTGGTTTTCGCAAGCGTAACCAAACAAGCGCTGGGCGCAAAGTACTGCAAAATCGCCGTCGCAAGGGCAGAGCTAAGCTAACTGCATCTGTTCTCCCAAGATTTAGATAACCCCCAAGTTTTCATACGCGTGAGCCAATGTTTTTCACGCACCAACAGGCTTGTTAAGCGCTCAGAATTTCTCAAAGTTAGAAAGAGTGGATGTTCAATAAAAACAGCCCCATTTTGGATTCAATGCCAAATAGAGTCTGACGGAAATCCCAAACTTGGTATTATTGCGACTAAGCGACTCGGTAATGCAGTACTCAGAAATAGAGCCAAAAGAATGATACGCGAATGCTTCAGGTATGAAATTGATCAAATCTCTCAATCAATCCGTGTTGTTGTTTTACCCAGAAAGCACATTTTCAAAACACCTTTTTCCGAGCTTAAATCCTTATTTAGTGATGCTTTAAACGAAGCGTTAAACCGCATATGAAAAATTATCTTATTGGAACTTGCTTTCTCATTCTTGCCTTTTTTTTAATATGGCATCAGGGAACTGAACAAATCGAGTATGCCGACAAACAAAAGGATGCTAGATCTTTACGACCAAGTCCCAAGGATTCATTTGATGATAATTTATCCCTAATTAAAGAAACTCTTAATCGAGAGACTTCTAACCCGAATACTGATTCTTTTCTTTTTAAGTCAGCTATCCAATTAGGAGAGGAAAGCTTACATGATGGATTGGATACAAAACTCTCTTCAATCTCTTTCTCGAACCATACTGGTGCAATTCGATCTATACGACTTCACCAATCTAAAAGATTGAGCAAAGCCTATGAAATGGAGTTCCCTGATGAACCTCTTCTTGGCATCGCATTTGAGGATGACTCTGGGAATTTGCTTGGAGAGCAATTGCCTAATCCAAGAGAATTTCGTCTGCTGGAGAATTCCCCCAACAAAGTTGTGTATCGATGGGAATCTGCAGGCAATCTACAAATTGATCGGATTTATGAACGGGCAAATGCAGATGGTTATGGACTCACCCACCGGACAGTTTTTAAAAGCCTTCGAGAAACTCCCATGGCAATTGAGCGGATCAGGCTCTGTTTGGGGTCGAGCTTTCAAATACCCAGAATGTACAACCCTTTTGACCAGGCAACTACTTATCTAAGTGTTGGTTATTTCAACGAAGGTGCACCATTACCCGAGGGTTGTTCATGTGCAACATGCAGTGGGAGAATTGATGGTGAGAAAGAAGAATTTTTCCAACTTAATGAAATGGGGCCGACTGGGAAAATTGAACCAAGGAGGTTGTCTCAGGCTAAGTGGGCGTGTTTGAATAACCAATTTTTTGTTAATTTAATTCGTCCGGAATCAAATCTCAATGATTTCCGGGTTTGGGGAGAATCCGTTCAATCCAAGACTAATGATACTGAACAGGAAGTTCTTGGAATTAATGGTGCAGTATCTTTTCCTCTGGGAATCCTCAAACCCGGTCAAAGCAAAGAATTTTCGTTTCAAGTTTATTCCGGACCCAAGGATTACTTAGAACTTTCAAAACTTGCCCATGAGCAAAATAAAGTGATGCAGTTTGGAATTTTCTGGTGGATTTCTGAGCCTCTCAGCTGGAGTCTGAATAAACTGAGTTCTTTATTCGGGAGTTATGGGCTTGGGATTATTGTTTTAACCATTTTGGTTAAGCTAATTCTTTGGCCACTAACCGCTCAAGCAACCCGCTCGCAAAAGAAAATGCAGGCATTACAGGGGCCACTTTCCAAAATAAGAGAAAAGCACAAAGGCAGTCCTCAAAAACTTAATCAAGAGATGATGAAGTTTTACAAAGAGCACAAAGTAAATCCTTTCGCTGGTTGTTGGCCTATTCTCATCCAAATCCCAATTTTTCTAGGTATGTTTTGGATGCTTCGATCGGCAGCCGAACTTTACGGTCAAGGGTTTTTGTGGGCGAAAGACTTATCTGAGCAAGATAGTGTGGCAATGGTTTACGGCTTTTCCATAAATATTCTGCCAATTTTTATGGTAATTACTCAGTGGTATCAAATGCGATTAAATCCGATGCAACTCGGACCAGAAATGAGCGAGGCTCAGCGCATAAATGCAAAAATGATGCGATTTATGCCTTTTATGTTTTTGATTTTTTTATATTTTTTCTCCTCCGCTCTCGTTTTGTATTGGACGGTTCAAAACCTAATGACAATTTTGCAGACACTTTTGACCAAAAATGTGCAAGTGCCTGAAAAATTAGCGGAAGACGAAAAACAGAGACGGGATAAAGGCTTTATCAGGCATGGGAGTGGCAGAAAAGACGATGTGCTTGAAATCGAAAACGATGTGGACGAGGAGGAAAAAAAGTTTCGTAATTTACTTGGGCTTAAAGCGAGTGGGCGAGTTGATCGGATGTTGCTAGAAACTAGATATAACGAGAGGATGAACAACTACTCAGCAAAGCGGTTAGCCAGTATGTCAGAGCAGAAAAGAATAGTAGCCGAAGGCAAAAGGGATAAGTTAACCGAAGCATATGAGTTTATAAAAAAGTCCATAGATAAGGAATCTTGACTTTCACATAGCTCTTTTAACGCGATAATCAAATTTATGTCAGGTCATAGTAAATGGGCAACGACCAAGCGTCATAAAGCCGCTGTTGATGCAAAGCGCGGAAAAATCTTTAGCGTAATTAGCAAGGAGATTTCACTCGCCACAAGGGATGGGGGTAAAGATCCTGAGTTCAACCCCAGACTTCGAACGCTTATTTTAAAAGCCAAGCAGGCTAACATGCCTTCTGATAATATTGACCGTGCGATCAAAAAAGGAGCCGGCGAACTCGGTGGTGTAATTATCGAAGAATTATTGTACGAGGGCTATGGACCTGGTGGCGTTGGCTTGATTGTTGAGGTTACTACAGACAATAAAAATCGATCAGCATCAGAAGTGCGCAGTACTTTCTCCAAAGGAGGAGGTAACCTTGCAGGCGTTGGGGCCTTGGCCTTTAATTTTAAGCGCAAGGGTCAATTTCTTTTGGATATTGAAAAAATTTCAGAAGATGAGTTGACAGAATTAGCTCTAGAAAATGATGCCGAAGATGTTTTGGTTGAGCCTGACCACTACGAAGTAATTTGTGAAACTTCGGACTTTGATAAATTGGCAGAAGCTTTTGAAAAAAGAGGGGTTGAGCCCGATTCATCTGAACTTGCCTACCTTCCCAGTGTACTTGTTCCTGTGGACGATGAGGATACTGGTCGTAAACTCTTAAATTTAATCGAAGCCCTTGAGGAGTTGGAGGATGTAAAGTCTGTCCATGGCAACTATGACATGAAAAAGGCTTTGCTGGATAAAATCACTTGATTAATCTTACAATTTTGCCCTCGGGCATATCCGAACACTTTACTTTTATGCCCTCTACCAAAAAAGTTGATTATTTAAATAGCGAAAGCGAAGTTGGTTTGGTTCGAGAACAAACTTTTTTTTGTGATGCACCTTTAAATCTATCCAGCGGGGAGATTCTTGAGAACTTTCAAATTAGGTATGAGAGTTACGGAAAACTCAATGCTGAAAAAAATAATGCAATCTATGTGTGTCATGCTCTGACCGGAGACCATCATGTTGCTGGTATTTATGATGCTAGTGACCCCAAACCGGGTTGGTGGAATCATGTGGTTGGACCTAATAAACCCATAGATACCAATCGTTTTTTTGTTATCTCTTCCAATTGTCTTGGCGGTTGCCGTGGTTCAACAGGGCCCTCTTCTGTGCGACCCGATGGTTCAGGAAAAACATATGGATCATCATTTCCCAATCTTACCATTCAAGACATGATTAGGGCACAGCGAGTATTGATTGATCATTTAGGTATCAATTCACTGTATGCAGTAGTTGGGGGAAGCATGGGAGGGATGCAGGCTTTACAATGGATAGTTGAGTATCCCGGCTTTGCCAAAAATGCCATAATTATTGCGGCAACCGCTCAGCATAGTGTTCAAACAATTGCATTTAATGAAGCTGGTAGACGATCAATAAGCGGTGACAGCAACTGGAATAATGGTATCTACGAGAGTGGAAAAGGTCCCGTGCATGGACTTTCGGTTGCTAGAATGATGGCTCATATAACTTATCTTTCAGATGTCGGTATGGAAGAGAAGTTTGGAGGTGACCGTAGGTTGAGCACAACGGATGAATTTGAATTTGGTGTGCAGGGTTACTTGGATTATCAAGGAAAAAAATTTGTTGAGCGTTTTGATGCAAACTCCTATCTGAAACTTACCGAAGCCTTAGATCGTTTCGACTTAGTGGGTAATGAAGGTTTGGCAAAAGCGGTTTCTATGGTCGAAACGAGAACCTTGGTAATTGCCTTTACTAGTGATTGGCTATACACGCCTGCCCAAAACAAACAAATTGTTGATGCATTATTACAGGCACAAAAGGATGTATCGTACTTAGAAATTGATGATTCTCATGGTCACGATTCATTTCTGATTGATTCGCGTCCCTTTCTCAAAGCTCTCGATGTATTTTTGAAAGCGGATGACAGTGAAAATAAAGAAATTTTTGAAGAAGATGGCTTTCGTAAATTAAAAAATCGTTATGAAGTCAAAAAAGAAGCTGACTTTAGAGCAATTGATCAATGGGTAAGCGAAAAAGATAGAGTCCTCGATTTGGGTTGTGGAAGAGGTATATTGTTGGAGCATCTAAGAGAAACCAAGCAGGTTTGTGGGTTTGGAGTTGATCGAGAGTTAGGAAAGTCAATTTCTTGTGTGGCTCGTAAGGTTCCAGTTTATCAGGAAGAAATTCTCAATTCTTTGGCTAAGTTTGATGATGACTCATTTGACTGGGTAATATTTTCGCGAATGGTCGAATCTTTACCGGAACCCGGTGAAATATTAAAACAAGCTCTTAGGGTGGGTAAAAGAATGGCGGTCAGCTTTGTCAATCATGGCTATTGGAGAAATCGATGGAATTTTTTGTTAAAGGGTAAGCGGGTATGTAATGAGGTTTATCCTCACCAGTGGGAGAGTAGTTACTTGAGCAATCATTTTTCTATTGGTGAGCTGGAAGAGTTTTGCCAGCGTTTAAAAACGGAAGGCATGAAAGTGTATCTTGGTCGAAAGGTCTTTTATCGGGGAGACTGGATAAAGAAATGCAATTTTATGCCCAATTTGCGTTCAGGCTTAGCGATTTATGAAATCATTAAAGAGGATATAAAATAAATTACCTTCTGCCTTGATTCCATCGGTATGCAGAGCCATATCCCCAAGCTAATCCAACGACGAGACCACCAGCATGAGCCCAGTTGGCTATCCCGCCCATCACTCCAGTAAAACAGATTAGGAAAAAACCGAACATGATTATTGCAATCGTAGGGTCCAATTGGAAACCGTCAGCAGGGTCGAGCCGAGTTTTTATCCAAACATACCCAAACAACCCATAAACAACACCGGACATGCCTCCAAAAGCAGGTCCATTGAAAAAGAATTGAGCAAGGTTGGAAACCAATGCGATTAGCAAGACAAATGAAATGAAAAACTTTGGCCCCTTTCTCTTTTCAATTTGTGACCCTAGGTTATGCAACCAGTACATGTTAAACAATATGTGAAAAATGTGGAAATGCAGGAAGATGGGAGTAAAGACACGCCAAATTTGGCCGGATAAAAATTCGCTAAGACTTCCATTAATTTTTTCAGATATAAATAAATCACCAACCAACTCGGTATTTTTGCCCATTCCTGAGAGTAAAAATACCGCCACACAAGTAATAATTAAGGATAGTGTAATGGTGCCAGGAGACTGCTCATTATGACGCCATTTTTTACCAAGATTAAACTGCTTAAAGCCTCTGCGGGGAGAAGTTTTTGGTAACATTTCATCTTTTTTTGAAATATCATACTCCCCCGCCTCGGGGTTCGTATTAAATTCGTTTAAAAGGGAAAGTGAAAAAGAGAGTTGATCTTCATCTGCCACCCATATTTCCCATGCTTCAACATTATCAGATTCAATCTGCTCCAGTGATGATTCTACCCCTTTCTTTTTCAAATAGGTCCAAAACCTTAGAGCTAGTTTCTCGGTCTTAAAATCTCCAATACGTCGCATCTTCCCTTATGTGTATTGTAATCAATTAATAAATACGAGTTATTTAACCTTCATTTTGCCAGAAAAGGCAAATATTTCATTATTAAATTTCCAGTAAACTCACTTGTTCCTTACAGAGAGGATTTTTTGAATAAGTACATCCTTTGAGTGGAACAAGCTTTTTGTTTGTACTGAACTTAGCAAGTTGAGTGCGTCTTCACTCCTATTTAACTTTATGAGCATTTTCGCTATTCCCAATTTAATGTAATCAGTCTCCTTTTTTGTTCGATTACTGAAGTCATTAAGAAGTTTCTCCCAAGCGACTAATCCATCATTGAAATTTGAATGGTTAAAATCAAAAAAACTTTGGGCAAACCTTAGTTGATAATCAAAATCTTCAGGATTTAAAGAAGCAGCTTGTTTAAAACTTTGATGCATAAGTTCTCCAAGATTTTCATTATGATCTACAATTGATAGCTGGTCCTCAAAAATATAGATAAAGCTACCAAGATTATAGTGATAAGAAGGTTCGTTTGGTTCTAGTCGCGTAGCATAAATGAAAAAAGGGAAGGCTTCGATTACTCTTCCATTTTCAACAAAAAAATTACCGATCTGCTGTTTTGTGACTGCAATATTTGGATTAATTTGATCTGCTTGCCAAAATTTTGAAAAAGCATCTTCGGGATGTCCTGCTTTTTTTAAAAATTTTCCGAATAGAATAAGTCCATTAACATCCTTTGGGTTTTCACAAAGATATGACTCATATTGATTTACCAAATACTGAGCCTGCCTTAGGAGCTCTTCTTTTGGTAAAGCAGTACCGTTTTTGAAAAAACTTTGCTGTAGTTCAATTATCTTGGAAAGTTTTAATTCAGATAGGCTCACACTTTCGGCATAACCATGAACACTTGCAATCATGTAGAAAATGAAGATTGATTTTATGAATCGAAACGGAAATCTTTGCATAGGAGAGAGTGTATTATTTCTTATTAATTTATCGTTTCAAGCTTGGAACTGGCATTGCATTTACTAATCTCACGAGAATGGATTGTTGTAAAAAGCTTACGCTCATTCTTCTCTTTGTTTTGTTCCTTGGGGGGGATGCTATGGGTTCAGGAAAATGGACTACTAAATTAACCTTTAATGAGATAGTAACTAATGCAAAAAAAGCAGATCCATACCACATGGGGCTCCTTGGAATTTACCTTAGATCTGGTGAGGCTGGATGTACTGTAAATTTGGAAGCGGCAAGAAAGTGGTCTGAGGCAGCTTTGAGAAACGGGCATCCATTTGGCTCCTATAATCTCGCTAACTTAGCTATGTTAGACGGAGACTTTGCTGAAGCCACCAGGCTCTACCAAGATGCAGCTTTTCTACTAGAAAGAAAAGCGTCTGAGGGAGATCCCGTAGCTCTTTATTGTATGGGAGAAATTGACTTCCAAGTCATCCCAACGAATGTAAGAAGAGCACTTGAATTGTTTCAGGAATCTGCCGATGCCGGATATCCACAGGCTCAAGCCACGATTGGTGCTCTTTATTTAAAAGGTTTACCCGGTCTGCTGGACCGCGATCCTAAAAAAGGGGTTGAGTTACTATTTAACGCAGTTCGAAAAAATTCTCTTACGGCGAGATTTAATCTTGGTATGGCTTACTACAATGGCGATGGTGTGAGCCAAGATACAGCAAAAGCATTTCAATGGTTGCAAGTTGCAGAAAGGCAGAATTTTGCAGAAGCCCAATATTTTTTAGGAATGTTGCTTGCAGAGGGTGCGGATGGAGTGCCCAAAGATACTCAATCCGCCCAACAACTTCTTCAAAAGGCATCTATGCAAAGCCATAAACTTGCCCAAAAATATTTAAAAGACATGGAGGAAACCATCGAACTAACTCCTGCAAAAATAGCTGAACCTCCATCTTTTGGTAACCTAACTTTTAAACCCAAAACTGAAAATCAGGAAATATTACTTGAAGCAAGAAAGTATTACACTGGCATAGGAAAACCAAAAAATTACGATACAGCATATAAAATGCTTTTCCCCCTTGCAAAAGCAGGGGATGCAGAAGCGTCTAGGTATATAGGTTTAATGAAACTAACCGGAAAAGGCACCGAGAAAAATCCAAAGGAAGCAAAAGAATGGCTTTCTGCTGCAGCCCAAAACGGGGATGATCATGCACGCCGCATGCTTGATCAGTATAGGAGTCTATTTTAATTAATAACCATTGATTTTCTACCAATTACAGGGAGAGTAAGCCCGAATACTTTTAGAGTTTTTCAGATATTAGAATGATTGAAAATCTATACTCTTATTGAGCAAAATTTTAACGAATAATTCTAAATATTGAATTCTTGGTTACAAAATTCTAAAAGCCCTCAAACGATTATTGGTGAATAAGATACGAGACTTACCGATTTTTCATGAGTTTGAAAAATTCAAAAATATATGGGAGTCGAGTGCCCACATTATACTAAAATCACCTACGGGATCAGGGAAATCAACTGCCCTACCCTACCTATTAGCTGCCAACGGTTTATCAAAAGGTAAAATTTTAGTGGTTCAACCACGCCGAATTGCGGCAAGAATGCTTGCTACTCAAGTTTCCCGTATAGCTGATTGGTCATTAGGTAAGGAAGTTGGGTACCATGTTCGATTTGATAAAAAATTCACGACCGAAACCAAAATAATTTATGTTACCGATGGTATTGCATTATCCATGTTACTTAATCGTGATGAGTTTAAGGACATAGAAGTACTAATTTTGGATGAATTTCACGAGAGGAGTGCCCAAATTGATGTTTGCCTAGGCTTGGCTCTAAAAATTTGGAAATCACA